>ULTO01055660.1_pt1 | contig 15471 bp, 18 predicted proteins | sample 1957601 | NCBI WGS metagenome assembly ULTO01 (sample SAMEA4835734, study PRJEB28245) | human gut metagenome | biome: gut microbiome; material: fecal sample | place: Denmark | collected 2008 | reverse complement strand
GACCGCTATGTTAGCCATTGCACCACACCCCTTGGCGGAGTAGACAGGATTTGAACCTGCACACCCTTTCGGATTACTCACGGTTTAGCAAACCGTTGCCTTACCATTAGGCTTACTACTCCATCGGAATTACTCTATTATACAGAGCAATAAATTGCTCATTGACCTGCTTGTCCACATGATAATGCCCAAAGAACCACCGCTTGAATGTGAGGTCGGAATAAACCCTATCCAGAAAACTGACCATCGGGTCACTCTCATACCAGCTTGCGAGCAGAGTCTGAACACTCCTTGGCGCACAATGCGTAATTACATAGTCAACTCGCCAATTATTTTCTTCGAGCGCTGCAATCGCTCGTTCCATTTCTTCTCTGGACGGCATTTCCTCTTTCCACCAGGAGATGTGTTCCACACGATATTCCTTATCAACCGAACGAGCACCACCCATGCAGAAAATTTTCTTTCCATCAATCGTGAGTACTTGTCCTCTGTCCAGATGATAGATGTCTGGGGCGATTTCACGCACCTTCCCGCCGAACTTGTCAATTAGCGGGAACTGGTAGAGCATATCAAAGTTTTCATGGTTACCATCAATCCAAAGTGTCGTGAAGTTTTTCTCCGTCAGCCAGTCTTGCCACCACATCTCTCGATGTGAGCCGTCCCAACATAGTCCAAAATCACCACAGATGATAACGAAATCATCTTTTGATAACTCTTTTTGCTGCGGAAATTTTGCCGTGCTAAGCTTGGAAATATCAATATCCGCATGAGTATCGCCGGTAACATAAATCATTTTGTTTCGTTCCTTTCTCACTTGCAGTCCATATATATTGCTCGGTACGAGTTCACGACCATGGTTCAATTGATAGTAGGCATAATTAGCGCGGGTAGTGGTAAGATTTCCAAGGGTTTGTTCATATTGGTCATTGTGCCCCAGTGCTTCCAGGCGTTTAACATCCTGATTTAATGCTTACTACGTGTATCCTGAATTAGTGGCTGCCGTTCCTGCTTAGGCGCCTTCTGCGCAGCGTGCCCGCAGGCAATCGTTCCGTCCAGCAAAGTGATACTTCAGTCTTAGACGTGAAGCACATTCCTTACGAAATGTTATTCACTGCAAATGATAATTTTATTTTCTGTAATCTACATGGAGGTAGTTCCTCCGGAGGAGCGAGCCCGGCCGCCAGATTTGCGATGCGCAGCGTGTCATTGGGCCCTTTTACAATTGGGGCACAATGGTTTGCCGGTGCTTCGAGCTGCACGCATGAGCAGACGACGAGCAGTGCCTCCTCTGGAGTCGCTCCGCCTCGGAGGCGGGCAGGGTTACCTCGCCCTGTCCAGTTGTTACTTATGACTTTGTCGATAAGCATTGCTTGCGCAATTATTGCATTACAGAAAAGCGGTTTATTGACTGATATTACCGCAAATCAGCTTTCATCATGCGGATTACATCTACGTTCATCTTCTTATTGATGTGAGAAACAATGGCATCGATTGTCTCGCCTTCGACCATGTGATAATAGCTATGCAGCCCATACATGACCTGCACATCACTTTTCTCCCACTCAACGCCCTTACCCTTATCCGTGATATAGTTATAAAGCATTGACTGGAACTGCTTTTTCTTCTTGTGGCCGACCGTAATCTCATTGTCTTTATTAAGCATAACTCCGAGATTCCAATTTCGCCCTGCGGATGAGCCATATCGCGTTTTTCTCGCGTTAATTGTAAATGGGGCGCCAAAGTCGCGCAATGTGCCAACCACCAAGTCCTCAATCGTATGAACATCAAAGTCATATTTGGATGAGATAATGAAGTCATCCGCATATCTGGTGTAGATAAAACGCTGTTTCTCGAAGTCTCGCAATTTATTCGACAGTTTGAAATCTACTGGAATCATCATCACATTTGTAATGAGCGGCGAAATAGGAGTCCCCTGCGGAAGCCCCCCGTTTAGAAACGCAAGTGACATCGCTGTTCGCAATTCTCTTTCGCCCTGCGGTTCTTTTACAACTTCACTAAAGGGGAATACCATTGCAAACATTGACATAACATAATCCAGCGTAGTGCTTCCGAAGAAATCATGCAGGTCGAGCTTTGCGAACCATTTGCTATTGTTCTTTTGGTGACGCTCGACCGCGCTGATTGTGCTACGATTTTTTATATATGCAAAAGCAGCAGTATGATAAAGCGCATGGAAATCCTCCTCAAATATTGTTTTGAGTCGGCGCAAGGCGTTCATCAATTCTGCTTTTGGAGCATCGATTCTACGAAGGCCTCCTGATTTTTTGGGGATGTAAAACGTATCATAGAGCTCAGCACGCTCTTTTGAGCGAAGTTCTGCCGTATCACGATTGAATCTGTTAAGCGTCTCAATCAGTTCCTCCACACCGATTCTACGTGAAAAATGCTGGCTTACCTGCTCGACTTCATATGTTCTTGTGTTTGCTATATTTGCGTTGACCACAGGAGGTGCCTGGTAATCCTTAAAAAGAAACTCCTCCAGTGTCATCTGATGATAAAACGGAGACTGTTTAACCGTAATATAGACCATATCTTTCCTCCTCGTCGATTAGTAACTGTAACCTACGTATTCTGAGTTGGGATGCTGAAGACGCGTCATCTCTGCAGGTAAGGGTTTTGAGGTGCTCAGATGGCGTTGGTAAGTGTTTGCCCACCTTGGTTGTTAGTTTCGGGTTGTGTTTTTATAGCATCTTTATTTGGATTTGAATTGAGTTACCCTTGACTTTGTTGGCTCTTGGTGGTGGCGCCATTTGCACTGGTCGGTGGCCGTCGGTTTCCCTGGTTCTCGGACCCTCATCCGGCAGGTTATCCTCTCCAGCAATTTGTTACTTTGGTCTTTGACGCAAAGCTCTCTTGCGAGAAAATCCGTTACAGTTCAAAGCGTATTAAGGCTACGCTAAGCCTAATAGTTCAAATAGTTCTGTGTCGGTAAAAGCACACGACTCTACCACGAAGGGTTTGATATAGAACCTCCCGTCATCGTGTTGATAAACAACGGTATCGGGGTTAAGCGTGCACACCGGTCGCACACCAGCGCACACGGATGCCATTTGGTTATCCAGAAAACCACTTCGGTTAATAATTGGCACATACCTTGTGGGCTCACCATCATTCCTGACCCAAAACTTCACAAATCCTTGTTCAGACGAAAGCTCAGCATAACGTGATTTGTAAAAGAATAAGTCTTCCGTTGGATTTGGGCGAATTCCTTTTCTTGCAAATACCTTCATCCGGCTATCACCTGGGGTCACATCTGCTATCGATGGTAATCGAACCAGCGAAGACACCTGCTCGTTATCCGCTGTATATGTTGTCAATACGATGGAAGCTAACTCATGCTCTTCAAAGTGATGCAAGAACCCGCTGTGGTTTTGGTAACGAGCATAGGCATACCGAAGCACATTACCCGGAGGCTCATCGCTTTCGTGTGTCGCATGAAACCACTCCGCCTCGTCACTATTTAAGAAAGAAAACAAGTTTGAAGCAGTATACGTAGCAAGCCCAATGTTTCTTCCTATGCCGTTGCGTTCTGGGGCATCAAAGCATAGATAATCCACCGCTTTCTCTGTAATGAAATCACATTCTGGAGTTCCCTTTAACCACACAATCGGGTATGGGTCATCATCTTGTATACCGTACTTTCCAAGCACAAGCTGTGAACCAACTTTTAAGTTACCGATTGTCGTATCCACTCGCTACCCTCCTTTCACAGATTTTCTTCGAATTAGAACGCATCCAGCAAAGGCTGGAATGCATCACAGATGATAAGCTTGTTTAAGCCATTCCCGCGAATGTACTTGACAAAGTTACTCACGCCCAAAGCGCAAATCGCTCTGACAGTCGTAACAACTCCAAGCGTTACGCCACAGGCTGAGACCGGTGTTTCTACGGCAGCCTCGTCATGCGTAAAGTTCATGGAATTGAGAAAATCCTTTTTCATTTTATAGTCCGACCAGTCAGCGGCATAATGCTGACCGGCTTCGAGTAAAGTCCGAAAGTCAAACATTGCGCGAACATAGGGATTGTCGAAATGCTTTTCAACAATCTGTTTACGCAGTTCGATGTTGTCAACGCAAAGGAAGACATACCCGGACAACTGCTGCCCGTGCCATCCACCGCTGTTCAGTTTCAGGTCGTCTTTGACATCCGGATTGATATCAAAAAGGATATCCGCAAGAGCTTCGACCTTCAAGCGGCCAATATCCTGCTGCCGAAAAATCTGGTTGGCAAGATTATGGGGACTAACGGTGTCCATATCCCACAGTGTAAGGTTTGTAAGTCCCAGCCGAACCAGAAGCTCGGCAATCGTACCGCCGACAGAGCCACACCCTACAATATGGATTCTGGCATCCACCTTCTCGGGCTGGAAATACTCATAGCTTTTTGACAAATCCATAGCCATATTATTTACCTCCAAACTGCCCATACGGGTCATCTTCGTCCTCATCCCACATAGTCTCCTGAACGGCATCTCTTCCTTGCCATCCAGCTCCGATTCGTGTTCTGGGCTTTTCGTCGCTGTTCTTAGATTTTTCCGTTGCAGGTTTTGCCGCCCCTGCCATTGGATTATACGGAGTGCCAACAGGGGCACTATTGTTAGCACCCGTTCCCCGATGGTAGCCAGCATAATACGGTGACTGATACCCACCCTGATAAGAATAGGCCTTCGTCTTGACCATCGCTTTGGCTGCCTTCAAGAATTCATCAAGCCCCTCGTTCTGGCCAACCAACTTAACCGTGATATCTTTATCTTCAAAAAGAACATTCTTTTTGAGGTCATAAATTTTATTTGTGGAGACGAAAGACTTGTTCCAAATCATAAAGATATAGAAATCATCGTCGCCCAGCATTCCAAGAATCTCTTCTTGGTGATTGAGGTCAACAGAAGAAGGGGACGTTCCCATGTTTACATGAGAGTGCCCCTGCATGTGAATGTGCGCAAATCGCTCATCGTCATCGTTATCCATAAGCCATTGTGCATACTTTTCAGTATCCATCTCTACGGTGGAGCCAGACACCTCTTGCGGATATACAACGATGTCATCGATGATATATTCATCAACGGACTCATCATCCACACGGCGAGCCACACCATGCCACGCCACCTCTTTATCAAACTCCTTGATAAGCATGGCCATCTTAGCCCATGCTTCAGGAGAGAAGAAAATGACGGCCTTTTTGTCTCCACACGAAAATGTTTTTGTAAAAGACAGCTTGCCATCAGAGATTCTTGTAAGTTTCAGTGCCTTTTCAAAATCAGCTCTGCACTCTGCCAAGTAACTCTCCGTCAGTTTAATCGGCTTACTCATCTTATTGCGCCTCCTCCGTCTGCTCATTCTGTGCCTCCTGCTGCTCCAACCAATGAATCGCCTCGCCGGGATTTACGACACGGCCATCCGGAAGTTCAATGCATCTATTGTTAGCGCCCGTTCCCCAGATGCTATCCATAAAAGCATTCATGACCGTGCTGTCACCAAAGTTGAGGCTCTTACATGAAGCAATACACTGTTCGAGGGCTCCGATATAATTGCGCCCCATGAGCAGACTGTTGATAGTCCTTGAATAGTTGCCCATGCAATTGTATCTGTCAATGTGCGGGTTCGGCATACACTCGATAAAGTCATAGCCATAATCGTGATGCCCACACGGCGAAACGTTACCGTTAAGTTCGAAACGGTACGCTGCACACACACGAATTCTAAGCCGAGGCTCGTCGCTCAGGAAAACCTCTCGCATGAACTTCTCCATCTGGTTCGCTGCCGTTCCGGTATGTGAATGCCCGTTGGGGCAATAAACATAACTTCGGCGGTTGTTGATTACTCGCTCTGCCATATCTTTATCGAAATATTCGAGGTAGTCTTTTACACAGAAGAACATGTCTGTGTTGGATACATTTTCAAGGACGAGGCGCTGATTGCAAAGGAAATACTCCATAATTTCAGAGTCCTCGCCGCCCTCAGTAATTTTTTTCTCAAGCCCCATCAGCTTCGTGCAACTTGAGTTTCTACGCGACAGATAGTCCCCAATCGCCTCATTAAGTCTGAGAATTTCGGTATCAATAGCTTCGATTTCTTTCTGGACTCTTTCGCATTCAAGCCACTCGTATCTCGTTTCGAAGCCGCTGAGCAGCTGCCGGATTCTTGCCGTCCTGAAATCATATCCCTCAGCCAGTTTTGCAAGGCAGCGCTCATAATTGTCCGAGCTTGTCTCACGAAGAGACTGAATCAGAGCCAACTCATCTGCTGTCAGCCCGTCCTCCTGATTCAGGTACCAAGGCATAAAAGCAAGAATTGAAACCTGAAGGTAATGCATCTTCTTCATGTCGAGATTGTCTACGAAAACATAGACGGTCTTGGTTTCCGGGTTAATGTAGCAATCGACATTGAATGATTTGCGATAAAAAGCTGTGACTTTATCAAGGCGATAAAAGCCGTGATAATAGGTCATAAAATTTTCCGCGATGAGCTTCATGTTTTCAATGTTGCTTTGCTGGTCGGCTGCGAAACTATGGATAATCAGCTGGCCGCTGATATCCGTACTGTATGAACCGCAAATCGCTGAGATAGCACGTTCAACCGACACGCCACGTACGGCATCACCGGTATAAGCAGTTTGTCCGAAAATCAAATGAACGCTCTCGCCCTCTTTAATCCGAGGTGCAACTAAGGCGCGAAGTGTCGCAAGGAACGAATAATCGTCGCGATACGAGTTACCGGTAATGCTGTGCCGAAAATAATTATTCGCAGCATCCGTTGTGAATGGTGTTGATGAAATGCGTGTTTTGAACATAGAAACACCTCTATTCATTTAGTTATGGTAGGGGATATCGGATTTGAACCGATACGGCATTCGCCAGAGGAACTTAAGTCCTCTGTGTCTCCCAATTCCACCAATCCCCCGTGTTAAAGGCATAAGCGGTTGGCCAGTCGTGCCTCTCCAATCACTCTCATTCTCATTTAGATTGGACGCCAACACTGATTATGGGACGATGCTTATGCCTATGGTGCAGGATAAGAGACTTGAACTCTTACGCCAAATGGCTGCGGTACTTGAAGCCGCCGTGTCTGCCAATTCCACCAATCCTGCATAGAGAGGGACTGCCTCTGGCAAGGCAGTCCCTAAGTCAGGTATCAGGCGTTATCCGCCTTGACGACATTGAGCAGGAAGCACTTTTCGTTGATGCCGAAATCGGTGAAAGACTTGTCGAGGTCGCCGGGGTTCAGGGAGGAACCGTCAAGGTGCATGACACCGCGAGTGTAGTCAACACCGTTTGCCTCAAGGCAGGAACGCAGGGTGGTGCTCGGGTCAATGATAACAGCCTCGCGCTTGACATTGTTGCCGACAGTAACCTTAATCATAGATTCGTTCTCCTTTAATTCAAATATTTAGATTTTGTTATGGAATTGAATGATAAGTTGGATGTGGGGCGGCAAATGCCGCCCCGGGTGCCTTACTGAGCGACAGTAATGTTGCCCAGCACGGCGGCCTTCTCCTCTGCAATCTCAGCGAGGACAGCGGGCAGCTTCTCCTCAAGCTTGTTCAGCTGGATGAGCGCCGTGCCCAGACGGTCGGCCACATACTCCTTCACATCGCCGGTCACGCCGGTGAGGAACAGAGTGATGCACGCCAGCTTGCTGTCATCGTGGGTTTCAGCGCCGAAGGATGCACCGACAGCATTGATGTTGCCTGCACCGTGAGTCGTGCCGATGGCGAAGACGGGCTCTTTACCGTCCTCACCGCCCATCAGGACGAGCGCCTTGGGGCGATACTTCTCAATGGTCTTGATGTCCTCCAGCTTCAGAGCGGATGTGATGACGACGGCGTCACCTGCGATAACGGTTTTTGACATAGATATGTACTCCTTTAATACAAATGTACCCCTATTAGTTCGTCTTTCGACTATCCGCCCACACCACGAGGAGGTTGGAGCCGTTGTGAGCGTAGCCACCGAAAACAAGCAATGCAAACCACAATATTACATTGTTCGATGGCATAAGCGCCACGTTCGTGGCGCTCAAGATTGGTCAAGTCATATTTTAGGTAGAGAAGCAGGGGCAAACGCCATACGCATTGGAGGCGTTGTGGTAGTAGAGGTTGCCGCCGGAGGCGACAATCCAGAAGCCCGTAGTGCCGCTAACACCCGGAGAACGCAACATAGTGTATTCGCCCTCGCCATTGCGAGTTTTCCCCCACGGTGTGTCTTCTTGGCGATACCATTCGTACCAATGCCCTTCGCCTTGGGCCGAACACATCGGTCTGCCGTACATTTCCTTGACAGACTTTATCCAGAACAAATCTTCAGATTCGAGTATTTCGTTGGAACGGTCATAAGTATTGGCTGTAAGCTTAATAACCGGCGTAGCTACTTGGATAATCGACTCGGGCATTAACCGATAAATCGCTCCATCCTTATTGTTCATCTCGCCACGCAGATAACATCCAGGCCACGACCCCTCGTTCGTATTTCTTTGATTCCACGGATATATCTCCGGCAGACACTCCGTCATCTCCCAAGTTATCGGAGCGACCATGCCGCTACGGGTTTTGTCATGATTGAATCCGATAATGCGAAACTGCACCGGCGTTCCGTCTGTAAGGCGCTCATTTTTATAGTCACCCACCTTCAAAAAGTGTGATGCCATCTCTCCAAGCCCCTTAATTGAACGCCACGGCATTGTATCTAAGCATTCTGGCATGATTCTGACCTCCTTCATTGTTATAAGCTGGCGGGAAGTGTGGGATTCGAACCCACGGACGGCTTATCACCGTCAACGGTTTTCAAGACCGTTGCCTTAAGCCACTCGGCCAACTCCCCGTATAAAAAGCGGCAGACTAATTGTCTGCCGCCTCGTCATCTTGCGAATCCTCATCATCGCAGAACCCCAGTTCGTCATCATACGGAAATTCTGTATATATCTCGTCTCCCGTTTCCTCATCTCGAATAAATGTGGGACGATAAATAGAGAATCCACTGTTTGATAAAAGCTTGAGCACATCGTCTAACAAGTCTTGTACAACTTCAGCTCCATACACCTCGACGATTTCGTCACTATTGTATTCTCCGAGGACGGCCGATAGGAAATCCGTCATAGCAAGAAAAAGCTCATCCTCTCGCTCATAAATAGCATCTTCCCTATCCGCTTCCATCTCGGCAATCATATCCTCGTCGTATTCATCAAGGTCATCTTGAGAGACATACTTATCATCTGTGACTAAAACGGGAAACAAGTAGCGTACAAAGAGTTTCCTTGCAACAACTCCACAGTCATCTTCGTTGATGCACGGTTCTTTATACTCGATTTTCCCATTGCCTTTTGCCACAGCAAGAAGTGGATGGCCGTCCTCGATTGTTACATAAACGCCATACTGAGTATCTGTGTTTTCTGCAATGAGCACCAGCTCGGATGCTAAGCGGGAACGGTTTTCCTCTGCAAATGCCCACACACTATCTGCGGGCACATGAATCCTTACCCCCATATCAGTTACCTCCTTAAAACAGGAATGGTTTGGTGCTCCCGATGAGGCTCGAACTCATGACCCCAGCATTAAAAGTGCCGTGCTCTACCAACTGAGCTACGGGAGCATTTTGACCGGCTATCACGGTGCGCCCAATGGTGGACACGCTTGGATTTCACAAATTGGTGCGGGCAGTGAGACTTGAACTCGCACGCCCTGATAGGCACAAGCACCTCAAGCTTGCCTGTCTGCCGATTCCAGCATACCCGCATGAAAAAGGAAGGATGGTGGAGATAGTCGGACTTGAACCGGCGACCTCCTGCTTGCAAGGCAGGTGCTCTCCCAGCTGAGCTATATCCCCATCTCTGTGTGACTTAAAACCCATTGTCAAACTCAGCCACATGATGTTCCCCACACTCATACTTCCGCCATTCGGATTTGGAGAATGTCACACACTCCGATATGTGTGACGCGAACATCGTTCCCTCTGGTGTCGAGAGCTGGTCTTGAACCAGCATTACAGCCCATACTGATGAGCCGTGTTTTGCCATTAAACTACCTCGGCATAAAAGCGCCACCAAAAGAAATTGGTGGCGCCTAAACACACATTCAATCTATTTAACTTAATCTCCGCTATCGTCGGATTAGGGCTGGTCTCTTGCTTTTATCATAGTAGAGCCTCCTAACTACATCCCAGTGTGGGCGCCGAACGTCGGCGCCGATGAATGAAGCATTAGGTATTGCAGATTGAACTGCTTTATATGAACAACTTGCTACCACCCAGCCAAGTGGTATTCCCTGCGGTCACATATACACCCGGCAAACCATTCCTCTTGGGTTTGGTAAAGAATTGGTGCTTATATGTTTAAGGTTTAAGCTTTACACCCGTAAAATCTTTGAATTTTGGGCTTTGAGCCTTTACTTTTGAGTCTTGATTCTTACAGCAAAAACTGCCTGAGCCCAACGTAAAATCTTATTGGGGCTGGCAGTTGAAATTGTTATAAGTCTACTTTTAAGAACCAAATCTTTTTCATCAAAAGCATTATTTGCAGCTTATCAGGCTGGTGCCAATTCTTTTTTACTTTACTTATCTGTGCTTGGCAAAACAGAGAAGGCATATGATTTAGGGTTTTCGGATGGCAGCAAAGTTGATTACTTAAACGGTTCCGGAAAACTCACCCACAATAATGGCAGTGTGTCTCTTATGCCTGCCAAGCAGCGCAATAAGGGACGCTTCGACATTATCCAGCAAATCAGAGTAGGGACTTCCGTAAAGCTTAGCCTCGTTGTCTGGTTCCCGTTCATCGTCTTCGGGGGACGGAACCTTGATGTTATAGGTGTCAAGCACGTTCTCGAACATCTCAACAATGAGCATTGCCTCATCATGGGTATAGATAGCGTCGCTTTGCGGCTTGCACGTCTCGCCCATGTCAGTAGGAAATTTCCAGTTCAGTCAGGGCATTGGACACCGAGAGAGAGGAATCAATTTCGACCATGAAGTCATTGATTTCCTTCTCCAGACGTGCCATTTCTTCGGTGACATGAATGGGGTCAACGACTTCCATCGTCTGTGCCGCGATGAAGTCAGCGCGTACCTTCTTGATTTCGTCGCTTGCACCCTTCATATCAACGTTCCCGTAGAGAGACTTGACGTATTCGTCAGCACGCATCTCCAGAACATCGCCGTTGTTCTTGTCAGCCTCCATACGGGCACGGCGATTGTCGTTGTCCAGCCTCTTGAGAAGCATCTGTCTCAGAGGAATGCCGTGGTTCTTCAGTTCGATTGCCTCGGCAACCGTATATTCCTTGCCACCGATGGTTACCGTGACAGTGGCATTGGACAGCGTAACTGCACGTTTGATAGCGTCCCGGCGGGCGATGAGGTCATTTACGGACTGATAGGACGCCAGAATCTCCTTACAGTAGTCGCCAACGTTCACACCGGCAACCTTGCTGTTGGCGTGCTTGTTCGCGAAAACAAAAGGATTCTGCTGAATACCCTTCTGAATGCGAGCGTCAAGGGTCTTAAGCTCGCACAGCGCCTTATGGACGGTCATCTTTTCATTAGTCATAACAAATCTCCTTAATCTTTGAATTTTAATGGATTACTTACCGCCAGCAACTGCTGACTTAAGTACTTTTCCGGGCTTGAAAACCGGCACACGCTTAGCAGGAATCTTCACGGGGACATTTGCTCTCGGGTTACGTCCAATTCTCGGAGCACGCTCCTTAACTTCAAACGTTCCAAACCCAACAAGCTGAATCTTATCCCCAGATACAAGCGCATCGGAGATAATTCTGAGAACTGCATCGAGAGCGGCCTCTGCACTTACTTTGGTCATTCCTGTTTCCTGCGCAAGGGCACAAGTCATTTCTTCTTTGTTCATTCGGAATCCTCCTTCCGTAGCTCGTCCGTTGCTTCCTTTACCGTATCCGCAGAGAACTGAAAGGAACCGTCAAGGAAAACCTCGATATGGCCACAAACAGAGCGCAGTTCATAGTCTCCAAAACTCATACCTTTCACCTCACAAAAAACATGGGAGAAGGTTTCACCTCAAATAGATGTCGGGTCATGATTCCGAGCATTATTCTCTCCAACCTTCCAAGGATGCACTTGTTATGTTTGTAAAATCCCACGCGGCGGCAGCATTTCCTTCCACTTGAACACTTTCGTAGTCCCCAACGCCCCATAATGGCTTTCAGATTTTGGATGCCTCCTCACTTACCTTCACCGTTATGGGGTTCTAAGCGTTAGGCGGGTCGTGCGCACAGGGTTCACATCTCATAAACCCGCCCCACGGAATCGTACCGTGCTACCAAATCAGGAGCCAACCATCCATTACACCACCCTACCAAAAGTAAATCCGTGGATACCTGACTTGGATGAACCTCGCTTTATGAAAACCGAAATCTCGGCATTCATCATTGGAAATGGTTTTTCTATTGTTTGTAAAATCAAGCGTCATGTACGTTGCAAGACCGCCAGCAGCGCCAAGGCTCAGGAGGAACAGCATCAAATCGGTCATTTAGTACCACCTTTCAAAAGCAACGGCCATTGTATCAGCATAAGCATTCCCCGCACCTCACTTAACTGTTGCGAGGATAACCGCTCGCAGGCCTTTAAGAATCCATGCAGGGAGATAGAAGATATTTGCGAAGAACTTACCCACCGGACATTGCCCGACGATAATTTCATCATACATCTCCTTTGCGCTGTACCGATTTGCCATGATGATGTTGAAGATTGCGTAGATTACTACGATTGCGATGGCGACAATTCTCAATATAATTCCCCCTTGAAAATCGCCCCTCGCTTAATGCCTCAGACCATTCCATTAAAACTCTGATTCTTTGTTTGGGTATTCCCATGTAATTGTTCGACAGTTTTCGATGGTAACATAGGCAAAAAGCGAGATGGCTCTTGGCTCACGCGATAACGATATGCCTCGTGAAAAGCAGGTAAACCCCAGCCGGAATTGTGAGCAAAACTGCGGTGCAGTCTCGTTCTTCAACCGTGGCTCCAGTTGAAGCCAGCCAGATAACCCCGGCGCTGATAAACAGCATTGCAATGCCCATCAACTTCTGCTTCAGAAAAGCATTCCGACGGCACTGGTTTCTTGCTTTCGACCTTTGAGCTGGATACGAAGTCATAAAAGAAACCTCCTGCTTTGATTTTCCTCACTCTGCGTTTTACGGGCTTGTGACCGTCTATCGGTAACCCGATAGGCCGCATTACGGCTAACCGCATTGGCTCCCACCTCATTTAACGCCGCCAATTTCCCTTCAAGCCAACGGCGTACCAATGCGAAAGATACTTTAGATAGTTGCATAAGCGGAATGGCCGCTTCCCCATTTAACAAGAACCCTCGGACAAAGCACATTACCAATGATGGTAACGCCATCAGAGCAGCGGGCAATGTGTTTCCCGTCCTCATGGGAAAAACTCACTTTGGAACCAGAGCGATTTGTAAGCCCTCTCACTCGTTCTTTGAAAACATCATAGGACATTTCGCAAAACCCCTTTATTGAATTTGAATAACCCAGGCGGGACGGGCTTTCCCCCATATAGAATTTCAGAGCCAGCCTTACACTGGTTAACAGTCCTCTCGACAGCTTGGCCTCCACTCAATCGTGGTTAGCTCGGCAAAGCTCACGCCCGAATCACATTATGTGTGCAGTCACACTAAAAACCGCCGGGTCAAATCAAGTGCGGAATACTCCGGAATACTCCGTCGACCGCCCATCAGGGGCGGTTTCGTCGCAATTCTCAGCGACTCATCGGGACGGCTCAGGATAAAAGAAAACCACCGACGAAAGCCCATTAGAAAACATCTGCCATATGGCGTGGGCTCGCGGTGGTTCAAATACCCTCACTCAGTTATTCAGTTGTCTTTCTTGGACTTGAAATCCAGCTCGTAGGACTTACCGGTGACGATTCGGTGGCATACCTCGGCCAGATAGTTGCGGAAATACCGGTGATTAGCGCAGGTCACGGTCAGCGCCTTGCGGTTTTTCTTGGAATAAACCGACATCAGGAAATTGACATCGTGGCTCGTTGCCTTATATTCCTCACCCAACATGGCGGTAATAACCCTCTGGAGGGTCTTGAGCAGGTTGGTCTTGCTGACGGGATTCTTGCCCATATCGAATTCCCGGGCGATTTCGCTCATGGCGTAACTGTCGTTGACGGCCTTCGGGTCGATACCAAGGTCAACCGCCTTCTGAGCAGTCAGCAGGAAGTTCATCTTCTGGGCGATATGCAGCCAGTTCTCATCAGCGCCGATAGACCCGCAGTACTTATGGAGCTTGAGCAGGTCAATCTGTCGTTCCTTCTCCACGATGGTGCGAACGGGAACCTTGTCATCGCCCTTCTGTTCGTCCTTGACTCCGATGGTCACATAGGACAGGGTCTTGACAGCGGTGAGCATGGGATTGTCGGTGCTCTTGCAGTCCTCGAAACACATATCCCGGACGGTGGCGGTGTACTCATTGATTTTCTCAGTCATGGCTTTATCAGCCTTGGTCGCGTCCTCATACTTGCCGTTCTGGATTGCATCATTGTAATCCTTGACAAGGGCTTCCGCCTCAGAGCGCAACTGTGCCAGCTTGGCGATGTTTTCTTCTCTGGTCATCTTGAAATACCCCTTTCACATTTTCGGTAACAACAAAGTTTATCACTCAAGAAAGCCGCCGAAAGATTTCTCAGTCGGCGGCTCAATCAATGATAAACTCAAGGGCGCGGCGGCGGCTCTGCACTCAGCTCATGGGGTACATATTGCCCCATACAGCTGTTACAGTATCTATCACCGCTCGTATCATTCCAAATACTCGCGCCGATTGAGTGAAAAACTACTTATTCACAATACTCAACCAAATCCGACTTTCATATCTATATGCCCTCATTTTCGGTTCCTTGGAACACTACACCCTTGGGTGGAAAACTCGGACGATACTACTTGCCATCAATGACCTTTTTTGTATAGCCATCAGTTATGCAAGCCGCACTTAGGTTCATAGGCACAAACCTCCGGGCATTTTCACTATCTGGAAATCCACGGCCTAACTCCGTGGCACCGGCGACGGCTGAATATATCAGCTATACTGTGGTTTAGTGTCCCTCAGTCGGACTACTATCCATTATTTATCCTTGCGGATTACAAGTGCCCTGATTTTTATAGTTGTCTGGGAACAGTAACGCAACTCATATTGCCCATCACGGAAGTGGCGGACATCTCCGCTTGTATTCCCCGGACAATACCCACTCTGCATTTCTCATGCGGGCTTGTGACCGCCAAAGGCTGCATTAGGTTGGGGAACTTGTATAATCAATATCGCAATCCGCCTCAAATTCAGATTGCACCGGTGTTCCCCTCAAAACCGGCGCTAAACCGATAAGAGGTTTTAGTGGGTATTCCACCCACTCGGTCAGTGGCAAGGTTGCCTGAATACTCAGGATTAGCCATAGGTCTGCCTTAGCGTGGCCGCCGTCGGCGG
>ULTO01062482.1_pt1 | contig 15665 bp, 16 predicted proteins | sample 1957601 | NCBI WGS metagenome assembly ULTO01 (sample SAMEA4835734, study PRJEB28245) | human gut metagenome | biome: gut microbiome; material: fecal sample | place: Denmark | collected 2008 | reverse complement strand
GACGTTTTGAATCGTGAACCGGACCCATCGTGTCTCCGAAAATACCGACGATGCTCGTATATTCCTTGAAGCCGCCGATAAAGCCCGTTATGACAACGTATGCAATCATCGGAGAGAGGAGCGGCACGGTGATTCTTGTGAAAATTCTTGTTCTCGGCGTTCCGTCGACTCTTGCGGCGTCATAATACTGCTTGTTTATGCTCTGAAGTCCGCCGAGGAGAATCAGTATCTTGAACGGGAGCGCATTCCATACTATATAGATAATCATGACTGTCATGTTCGCGGCGTATGTCGAACCCGCGTTTATCCAGTTGACTGCGTTCCCGCCGAAAAATTCGATGATATTGTTTATGATACCCGCCGTAACGATGATATCGTTTCCCTTTGTGCCGAGGTTGCCGACGATGTTGAACATTGCGGCGAACACCATGCCGATAGCGATGGAGTTTGTGACGTAAGGGAGGAAGAATATCGTCTGTAAAACCCTCTGAAGGGGCTTTATTGAGTTGAGGCATACGGCGATGAGAAGCGCGAGGAACGACGATATAAGCACCGTCGGCACGCAGATGAGCACCGTGTTTTTAAGACACATCAGAAAGCGCTTGTATTTGATAACCTTTGTAAAATTTCCGATGCCGAACTGAAAAACCTTTCCGCCGATGGCTTCAAGACCGCTGTAATCTTCAAGAAACGCCATGCGGACAGTGTTTATTATCGGCCACACCGTAAACACAAGAAGCAGGACTATCGCCGGAGAGAGATAAAGCCATGCTTTCCACTGTTGCTTGCTTTCAACCATTTTTCACACCTCGAAATAAATTCTTTCTTCGGTTTCCTTATCAAAGATGAACACCTTATGACGTTTGAGCGAATAGCTTACAGTCGACAATTCGGTGTTTACCTTGTTGTCCGCATTGATTATCGAGCGGATAACGGGCGAAAGTGACGCTTCGCTCGTCGATACGACGCTTACGTCCCTGCCCATGACCTCAACGCTCGAGAGATTGCAGTGCATGGGGCCGTAATCATCAAGAATGAAGCCCTCGGGACGGATACCGACGAAAACGTCGCCGTCCTTTGCGCCGGGAACGGAGAGAACGCCGTCATCGCCTATATAAAGCATTCCGCCTTCGACTCTGCCATCGAAAACGTTTATCGGGGGAGTGCCGAGGAATTTCGCAACGAAGAGGTTTTTCGGATCGTCATAAACCTCCTGCGGAGCGCCTATCTGCTGAACGACACCGCTCTTCATAACGACTATCATATCGGAAATGCTCATCGCCTCTTCCTGGTCGTGCGTGACGAACACCGTCGTTATCTTTGTTTCTCTCTGAATTCTTCTTATTTCTTCTCTCGTCTGGAGACGGAGACGTGCGTCAAGGTTGGAAAGGGGCTCGTCAAGAAGGAGCACTCTCGGCATTTTGACGAGTGCGCGTGCAATTGCAACTCTCTGCTGCTGACCTCCGGAAAGCTCGCTGGGTTTACGATCCATGAGGTCGTCTATCTGGACGAGTCTCGCCGCCTCATAAGCTCTTTCAAGCATTTCCTCTTTCGACAGCTTATCCGCGCCGCGGAGGTTCTGAAGCGGGAAAAGGATATTCTGCTTGACGGTCATGTGAGGATAGAGGGCGTAATTCTGGAAAACAAGTCCGACGCCTCTGTTTTCGGGGGAGAGGTCGGTAACGTCATCCTCGCCGAAGAAGATCCTGCCGGACGTGGGCTTTTGCAGTCCGCAGATCATATAAAGAGTTGTGCTTTTTCCGCAGCCCGAGGGGCCGAGAAGACCGATGAGCTTGCCATCGGGTATCTCAAAAGTAAAGTCGTTTACGGCAACGACCTCCTCATTTGATTTTTTATTCCGGCTGGGGAATATCTTTGTCAGGTTCTGTAATACGACTTTCATTTTGTATCCTTTCTCAAATTATTTATATTCTTAAGAAAAAACGCCGCCGTAGCTTTTAATATTGGCTGCGGGCGGCTTTCTCCGCAGATACCCTTTTCTTGTATTCTATCATTTCGCTTTCGCTTGCGAAAATCATCTGGCTCGCCATGTCGACGCAGACAGTGCCCGCAAGAAGGTCATGAATGAGAGAATTCGTTTTTGTTGCGAAGAAAAGAATTATCTGCAACAGCAACTCGGCGCAGAGGACAATAAGCCCCATAAGACCGATGCTGTTAAAATATATCATTACTATAATAAGGACGGGTATCATTGTTTCAAGGGTAAACTTACCGAGGAACGTGCGGACGAAAAGCATAAGAGGATTAATCCTCACGCCGTCCGTTCTGATGACACCGATACCGAACACTTTTTTGCCGACGGTCTGCCCGTTTTTCAGACAAAGCGGAACGACGAATTCCGTCGCTGCAAAAGAAAGAAGGATGGAAAGGGAGATAATCGTCAGAGTCAGGTTGAAAACCTTAGCATATTCCTTCATCGCTTCTTTGTCCGCCGTAAGCGCTTCGTATGCCTTTTTATACTGCTCCTGCTCTTCTTTCGTCATAGCGGCTCTTTCTTCTTCCGTCATGCGGAAGGTGACGCCGTATTCGGCTTCATAGGAGGCATAATACTCCTCAAGGCGGTCGCTGTGTCCGTCATAATCCGTAATCTGCGACATAAGAACGGCAAAACCCGTGGCAACGATACAGATAAGTATCGCGTCAAGAATGAAAGCCGATATTCTTTTCAGCACGCTTGCCTTCTGGATATCAAAAATCATACAGGTCTTCCCTTTCCCGAAAACATTTCTTTCAAAAATCACGAGATTGAAAATGAACAACACAGATGTATAAATTTACACATTATTTTGAAACTTTTTACATTATTCAGCATATCACAATTTCAGTCTTTCGTCAACCGATTTGTTAAATATAAAAAATATTTTTCATGAAGGAGCGTCCGCGCATGCCTTTTTATGCTGCTTTCCTGTCGACGGAAAAAATTTTTCTTCCGACGTTTTTCTCCTTTGAAAAACCCGTTGACATTCTCAGCAGGGGTGGTATAATTGCCTTGAAAACGAACCCTCTGAGGAGTAAAAACAATGAGAAAAAGCAATATTTCACGCGACGAGGCACTTGCGCTTCTCGAAAAATACAATAAGGAGCCGTTTCACATTCAGCACGCGCTGACTGTCGAAGGGGTCATGCGTTATTTTGCAAAATCCCTCGGCTATGGCGACGAGGAGGATTACTGGGGCATTACCGGTCTGCTTCACGACATAGATTTTGAGCTTTATCCGCGGCAACACTGCAAAAAAGCTCCCGAGTTGCTCAGAGAGGGCGGCGTCGGGGACGACATGATATATTCCGTTTGCTCGCACGGCTACGGCATCTGTTGCGACGTTGAGCCTAAGCACGAGATGGAAAAGGTGCTCTTTGCCGCAGACGAGCTGACGGGGCTGATATGGTCGACGGCGCTCATGCGTCCGTCAAAGAGCGTTTCGGACATGGAGGTTTCAAGTCTGAAAAAGAAATTCAAAGATAAGAAATTCGCCGCAGGCTGCTCGCGTGACGTCATCCGCACAGGCGCGGAGCGTCTCGGCTGGGAGCTCGACAAGCTCTTTGAGGAGACAATTGCCGCGATGAGAACGTGCGAAACGTCCGTTGCCGACTTCATGCGCGATTACAAGCCGCAATAAGCTCAATTTTCAGAAAAACAACAGCGACAGACATTCCCGCCGTGCTTGCGCTTTATCGTTCCGTTCTCGGCACGGAGAGCTGCACATGGGATGAGGATTACCCCTCGGAAAGAGAAGCAAAAGGCGACCTTTCCTCCGGCGGGCTCTACGTTTTTGAGTCCGACGGAAGGCTCCTTGTTTCAAAAGCGAACCTCGCGGCTGTCGGGCTTTATCGCTCCCTCGGCTTCGATTTTGTCGGTGACTGTCACGAATACGGCATTGACTTCTTCGCCTGCGAAAAAGTTTTATAAAAAGAACCGCCCTCCCGAAAGGATCAAAACGGGAGGGTGGTCTTTATATTAAGCGCGGAAGGGGATACCGCGGAGGATGATGGCGGTTTATCTGAAAATGCTTTCGAATATCGACGTTATGTTTTCGCATTTCTCCTGCGACGACATAACTCCGAGGACATATTTTCCGCAAGTCTTGACGGAAACATATCCCGCGCTAACGCAAATCCATTTGGCGGGGTTGAGTCCGGATTCCATTTCCTTTGCAACCTTTTGCGCGTCCTTTTCATCCTTGACCTCAACCATTACAAGAGAGAAGCCCCAGCCGATCATCGGCTCGCAGATCACGCCTTCCTTTTCAAGCAGGTCGACGTTCTCTTCTATTCCGAAATAGTACGGCGCGTGCTCGGAGGTGACGTCCATTCTTGTCACGCCCATTGAAAGTTCTGCGCCCGTGCGGACTTTTTTCATAATGCCGACAAGCGTCTGCTCTGTGTCGGGATTGATATCGGTTTTCAGATCCTCCGTGCAGAGGATTATGAATGCATAATTACCTTCCGAGCCGATGGCTTTCATCGTCGCGGGCTTTTCTCCGCCGAAGTCAAGCGCCGATTTTTCTTCAAGGAAAGCGAGGAAGGCTTCCCTGTCGGCGCCCTCTTTGAGTTCAAAAACGGTCGCGGCGAAAGGGACGTCGCCGGAAAGGCAGAAAAGTGAACCCGACTTTACATATTCGGGAAACTCGGTTCCGTATTCAAAGCCGTATATATAGGGCGAACGGTCTTCCGGATATGGCTGAACGCTTATATCCGTTTCAAGGCTGTCAAAGCAGGGATGCTCGTCCAGTCTGCCCATTATTTCCGTCAGATTTTTGCCGGAATTTTTGCGGAGCAGATTTTTGAGATATGCCGCCATAGCCTCAGACGCCGTCGGCTTTTCGATGGGCTCATCGGTTTTTTCGGTTGTTACGGGAGCTTGGGTCGTTGTCGTGCCGTCCGGCTTTGCCGTCGTGGCGGTTCCGGTCGTTGTAGTGCTTCCGGTCTGATTATTGTTATTTGTAATGCAGCCTGCAATGACAACTGCAATTGTCAGTGCGACAAGAATGACAGATATAATTCTTTTCATCATTTTTCCTCTTTTCCTTTGGGTCATCTGTAAATAAGTTCTTTTCCCTCGCAATTTTCCGCAAGGTATTCTATGAGATTACGGACAGCGTTTTTACTTATCCGATATGTGCCGACGCGCTCCGGCATTTTTGCATATACATAGCCGGAAGTTGAGATGCGGACTTCATAATTCTCTGTTGCAAGGGACGGAATGTCCATTATGATCGTTATGCAAATGTCGCTCGGCTTTCCCGAAAAATGACTGATTTTCGCCTTGCCGCCGCCGAAAATTGCGGAATATATCAGACTATCATCCGCATTTTCAAACTCGACGGTTCTGCTCTCTCCGTCATCTCCGATGAATGAATACCGCACGGATTTTATTTTTGCCGTCTTTTCAAATGCAATGTTTTCTTTCCATTCACCGACAGTCTCCGGCAGGTACACGGCATTTGTCAGAACGCTGAAGCTTTTGCCTTCGGCGGTTCTGGCTGCAATAGCATATTCTTTTGAAATATTCTTTATCTTATAGAATTCAAATTCCGATGTTGTCTCGTCCGTTTGTCCCGGAAGCTTGCCGGAGGCGATAAGCTCGGAAGCATAATCCTCCGGAATATCGCCGACTCTGTTATAAAATTCGGAGCTGTATGTGTAGCCGCTGAAAGAGCTGATTGTGGTTGCAGGCCGGATGACATCTTCCGTTTTTGCGACATATTTTGCTTCGTATTTTCCCGAAAGGTCGGGCAGGGGGCGATTTTGCCATGCGACCGACCCTGCGCCTATGCCGATTGCAATCAGAAAGCCCGCCGCGAACGCGAGAATGCGCCTGAAATTCGGCTTTTTCTTTTTGACATTTTCGGTTGGCATTGCTTCGTCTATAAAGCTGTCGTCTATCCAACCTATCACCTCGTCGATTTTCTCTTTTTTCATACTTCAAAGCCCTCCTTCTCCAAAAAATTTTTAAGCTCTGTCCGCAGTCTGGAAAGCGTCATTTTGACTTTTCCCTCGCTTATTCCGAGCGACGCGGAAATGCCGCGCACCTCGCTCATATACCAATATCTGCGAACGAAAATTATTCTTTTTTCTTTTTCAATCGAGCCGAGGAAACGGTTTATCGCGTCGCGCAGGAGCGACGATTCGAGTCCGTCGTCGCATGCGCCGAGAACCTCCGAAAGCTCATCGTCAATCAAATCCGTTTCCGCAGAGCCGCGTTTATCTGCGGATTTTTTTCTCATCCTGTCGATTGATATTCCGCGGACGAGCTTCCCGAGAAAGGCGGAAAGCTTTTCCGGTCTTGCCGGCGGGATGAGATTCCAGAGACGGAGATATGCGTCATTTACACATTCCTCCGCGTCAAGCTCGTCTCCGAGAATGTTTTTTGCTATGTATCCGCAGAGTTTTCCGTATTTTTCTCTCGTGCGGGCAATTCCCTCTTCCGAACGGGCGAAAAACAAGTCGACTATTTTTTCGTCCTCCAAAGCGTTTTCTCCTTTCCGCTCCGTAAAAGCGCCTTACACCTATAATAACCGCAAAAAGGGTGCGAAAGGTAACAAATTTTCAAAAAATTTTTTCGGAAATTAAAAAATCCTCCGGGCGGAGGACGTTTCGGAAGAAAAAAGGTGCGCCCCGCGCGGGGTTATTACGGTTTGTGCAGGACTTTTGTGCCTGCGGGAACGGGGGCGCACAAGAATTTTTTGCCTCCCTCTTTGGGGGATATGCAAGCGGTGCGAAGCTCCCTTGCAGGCTTCGCCGAGAAGGGGGATATGCAAGCGGTGCGGAGCACCCTTGCAGGCTTCGCCGAGAAGAGGAAGCTGGCATTTTCGCGAGAAAATAACGGAAGGAGTTTGCAAAGCAAGCCGAGCAGGTATCATCAATACGAAAATTTCCTGCAAACCCCGCTCCTTTATGTACTTTCTTTTTTGAAAAGAAAGTACGAAAGAAAGCAATTTGAGGGACACATTCCCTCAAAAACTCCCTTGAAGGTTCAAGGCGGAACTTTTCTGCCACGTCAGCTTTACCAGAGCAAAGGCGGAAGTGCAGTTCGGATCTTAAAGCGCTTTTAATTGTGCAGAGCTTTTGTATCTACGATGACGGAAGGAAGCTAAAAAGTTTTTGCTTGCAGAGTCTCTCCTTTTGGGAGATATGCAAATGCGTCAGCGTTTGCAAATCCCACTCCCGTCTCGGCGACGCCTGCAAACGCTTGCGCATTTGCATATCCCACTCCCGTCTCGGCGACGCCTGCAAACGCTTGCGCATTTGCATATCCCTCTCCGTCACGGCGAGCCGTGCCACTTCTCCCTTGGGGAGAAGCTAAAAAAAGGAACGCTCAAACCAATAATTAAAGTTTTTTGCCTTTTTGCAAAAGCCCTGTCTGCGCAGATAATTAAAACTCTGCACTCACTCCCAGATAATTAAAGTTTCTTTTGCCTACTTTTCTTTTCAAAGAAAAGTACGGTCAAAGAAAAGTACGGCGCTTACTTTTCTTCCCGAAGGAAAGTAGGTTTTACATAAACGGAAGAAATGTTACATTCGACGGAGACCGTTCCGTCCGCGCCGCACGCCCCTTCGCCGACAAAGCAACCATTTTCCGTTATTTCCGCAAGCGAAAGTCCGTCCGAAATTGACTCCGCCTTCCCGCGGGCGTCCTCAATGGCGAGGCGGAGCGCCTCCTTTTCATAGTCCGAAGCGTCCGAAAGAAAATATCTGACGCAGTTTACCCCGCTCGCGCCGAGACTTTCAAGCTCCGCCGTTATCTCGCGAACGGAATCGACGTTGTCCGTTTCGATTGTAAAACAGCGGGAAACTGTATATCTGCCGCAGGCAGGGTCACCATAAGAAAAATATGACTCTTCCTGCACATATGCGAACTTTTCTTTTATCGCCGCAACGACTTTTTCGTTTTTACGTTTTGCGTCCGGCTCTTTTTTTGATACGGTATCGACAGAAAAGCATATGCTGGCTCTGTCAGCCTCTGCAAAAACAACGCCCCTGCCGCAGACGGTTATTTTTTCGGCACTCTCATATGCCGCGCCTGCGGAAAACGTCGACAGCGCCGCGAGAGCGGCAAGAGTAAACACAAAAATTCTTAAAAATTTATTTTTCATATGACGAAAGACCTCCTTTTCGGACAGTCTTTCCCGATATGGAATTTTTATTCATGAAAAAATCCCGCTCATCGCGGGGTTTTCTGTTTTCCTTTATCAGACTGAATATCACGTAAGCCGCGGCAAGCGTTTCCGTCACAGCCATTGCCGCAGAGCCGTCCGGACCGTGATACCGACCGACCATCGCCATGTCGACAAGTCCGTAAATACTTGATATAAACGCGCTACCGAAGGACGCGCAGAGAAATTTGAGATACAGCTTTTTGAGATCGCCGCCGATCAGATCCATTACGATAATTCTCCTTAATATATGAACAAAAAATGTACATGAATATATTGACAAATCATGGATTTTGTTATATAATTTATTCGCTGTGATAGGCTGTGAAGGTCTGGCAGTAATATTTTTGGGGCATTGTGGAGCGTGTGATACACAATCACAAAGAGGAGAGGAAAAATGAGAGCACCGGAAAAGAACATAAAAAGCATAAATTCCGTGCTGGACGACTGCTTCCGCAGTCTTGCCGAAACGGGGCTTGAAAAGGCGTCCGTGCGCTCGTTTTACAAGGCGACGAACCTCTCGTCAAGCAGTCTTTATTACCGCTTTGAAAGCAAGGACGAAATAATCATCGAAGCGACATACAACCGCCTCTATTCCATAACGAACGACCTCTTTTTCTGCGCTGCGGAGAACATCGGCTCTTTTGAAAGCCTTGCCAAGAAATTTCTCGCCAGCGCGGACGAATACAAAAAGGATATAAGAGTCATATATCAGGTGCTCAGCAGTCCGGTATACGGAAAGGAACTCAAACGCCGCACCGAAACGCTGAAATCTTTTTACCGTCGGATTGCGGCACTGATTTCCGAAGAGCTCGGGTGCCAATCCGACGAGCTCTTCCCTTTTGTCACCCTTTTCATATCGGTCATACGCGAATATATCCTCTGGGAGGATCGCGAGATGACCGAGCGCAACCTCAGATATCTTTACGAGGGCGCAAGCCGCCTGCAAAAGCAGGAAAGAAACGAATTATAATCTCCTTTTCCGCTCCGCTATACGGAGCGGGGGCAGATAAAGGGCACAAAATATTTGTGTTTTTTATCCGCCTGAAATTTGCCGGCGGGAACCGACTGTACCCCGCAGTCGTTTTCCGTCCGGCACAGGTCAGTCGGGCATTGCGCAGGCATGATGGGGGGTAAGCTCCTTTCGGCTCGGACATTACGAAAACCGGTAATGTCTGCGCAGACTTTTTTATTATTCAGAGCGGAACGTCTTTTCTGCCGGCGCAAAGATGCTTTCCCTTCCAACGCGTCGGCAAAAAATAATACAAAGGAGAAAGACATGAAAAAATTCTCATCAAAACAGGCATTGCTTCTCAGCGTACTTTCAATGGTGCTCTGCGTTTCAATGCTTATCGGTTCGACCTTTGCATGGTTTACGGACTCCGCAACGGCAAATGTAAACACAATCCAGTCCGGTAATCTGGACGTTGAGCTTGTCGGCGAGGACGGAGAGCCGCTTGAAGGCGCGCTCAAATGGAAGGCTCAGGACAACAGAGAGACAATTCTCTGGGAGCCGGGCTGCGAATACAAAACGCAGGGCTTCCGTATAAAGAACAACGGTAACCTCGCGCTCAAGTACACCATCGCGCTCAACGGCGTTGTCGGCGACGCAAGGCTCCTTGAAGTAATAAACTTCTCGGTAGTAGACGCAAACGGCACGGAAATTGCCCTCAACACATTTGAAGGCAAGCTCGAAAACGCAAATCAGACAAGCGACGTTCTCTACCTCAAAGGTAAAATGTCCGAGGCAGCAGACAACAACTATATGAAGCAGGAGCTTTCCGGCATTACAATCGTTGTTTACGCAACACAGCTCAATCACGAGTATGACTCAAACGGCAAGGATTACGACGAAGGCGCGGCAAATCCCTCGTTCGTCGGCACGGCAGATGAGCTCAAAGCCGCAATCGCGGAAGGAAAGAGCGTCCGTCTGACATCGAACATCGCCCTTGAGAGCCCGCTCAACATCAGCCATGACCTCACGGTTTACGGCGACGGATATTCCGTCATTTCCGGTTATCCCGTCAGCGTATCGGCTGATGCAAACGTTACATTAAAGGACGTCAACTTCGCAAGCCCCGTAAACGCGAACAACAATGCGTCAAACCTTTACGCAAGCGGGCTCAAGGGCAAGCTCGTCATCGACGGCTGCAAGTTCTCCGGTTCTCAGTGGGACTGCATTCAGGTTACGCCCGTTGAAGGCGCGGAAATCGTCATAAACGGCTGTCAGTTCAAAGCAGCAGCCGAAACGCAGAGATTTATACATATCGAAGCGGCTTATCTTTCCAATTCGAACGTCAAAGTCACACTCACAAACAACTTCTTCGGCGCTACCGAAAATCTCAAAAACTCGATGATAGACCTTGACTATATCAACATAGACGGTATCGACTTCGGCGGAAACAACGTTTATACAGACATGAGCGGCGACATCTACGTCTGCGGCCCCTCCGTGAACAGAACAATTGAATCGGCAGACGCATATAAAAAGCTCGGCAGTATGCTCGTTCCGGACGGAGAAACCGTTACGGAAATAAGCGGCAACGTTAAGATCGCGGAAGGCTCAAGCGCCTCCGTTGACTCAAGCACAACAATTTCCGCAGGCTCGACAATCGCCGGCGCCGGCAAGGACAAATCGACAATCAACGCCAATAAGGTTTCCGTTAAAGAAGATGATGTTACAATCAAAGATGTGACAATCAAGGGCTCAGGCTCCGCGGGAAACGACGGCTCGGTAAAAATCGGCGGAGCAAACACAACCATTGACAACGTTAAATTTGTCGGTTCAGGTTTCAACGGCGACACAAAGGGCATTTCCGTTACAGGTTCTGACCTTGTTATCAGAAATTCCGAGATTTCAAACGCATTCCGCGGAATAATCTTCTGGGACAACATCGGCGGGAACAACCTTATTGAAAATTGTACAATCGACAATGTTATTTACACCTTCAATATAAACGCCTCAACCGTTAAGCCCGGCACGACGCTGACTGTCAAGAATTCCACCCTGAACGGTTGGACTTCTTATTCTGGCTGTATGTCGCTTGTCTCCTTTGAAAAGTGCAATCTCGGCAAGTCAAACGGCTATGCTTATCTTGTCGCCTATGCAGACACAACATTTACAGACTGCACATTCAACGACGGTTATAAGGTAGCAGCCGGCAACGTTTCCGGCAAAACGATAACAATAACAAACTGCAAGCTCGCAGACGGCACAGTCATCACGGCTGAAAACTTTGCTGAAAAGCTCGGCGATGTTGACAACGCTATGAAAAACAACACTGTAATCGTAAACGGAGTTACAGTAAGCTGGAACTGATTTCTTCCCCTCTCCGCCTTCGGGCGGAGGGGCAATCAAAAGGGCATAGGCAAACGCATATGCCTTTTGATTACCTTGATGTGATTGCGGGAAACCGCATTTACATATTGTCATTGATAAATTTAGAATAAGGAGGCAAAAACACAATGACAAACAGCAAAACTACCAAGCGGGCATTGATTTCCAGCGCACTGGCTATCCTTATGTGCGTGGCAATGCTCATCGGCACCACCTTTGCGTGGTTCACCGACACCGCATCCACCGGTGTCAACAAGATTCAGGCGGGGAATCTGGATGTCAAGCTCATGTACAGCACCGATATGCAGACATGGAAGGAAGCCACCGATCAGACCAAGCTCTTTGACGACCATGCCCTGTGGGAGCCGGGTTACACACAGGTGGTCTATCTGAAGATTGTAAACGCCGGCAATCTGGCTCTGAAATATGAGGCCGGCTTCTCCAAAAACTACACCTCCAACAGAGGGAAAAATGTTAACGGCGATTGGTACCGTGTGGACAATTATCTGAAGATCGGCACTGCCGAGACCGCGACCAAGTTTGCAAACCGCGAGGATGTTTGGTCTGCCATTGCCGCCACGGAAAAGACTTTGGCGAAGGATGTTATGCTTACTGACGGCTGGATCACGCTGAAGGCCGGAGAGTCGTCTAAGCCCTTAGCTGTGGCGATCTATATGCCCACATCTGTCGGCAACGAAGCCAATGCTTCAAGGCACAGACCTTCCTCTGTCTCCGGTCTCGGCATTGAGGTGCGCGCTACTCAGGCGACTGTGGAAAGCGACAGCTTCGGCACCGATTACGATGCAAATACGGCTACTGTGCTCAATCGCGTGGAATATACTGACGGCGTACATACAGTGACCGGCAACATTCAGGCAAACGGCACAGCCGGTGCAATTCACGGAACGGGTACTGCAAAGATTACCGTAGATGCTACAACGGTTTACGGCACTTATGTCAGCAACTACGCGATGGCCGTCTGCGCCTCAAGTAGATCCGAGATTATCATCAGGGGCGGCGAATTTGCAAACCAGGCTCCTGCAGGTTCCGCGCTGTCCCTGATTTATGCAGAGGACAATGCGAAGATCACCATCGAAGGCGGCACCTTTAAGTGTGTCAGCCCGGCTTGGACGCTGAACTGCAATGACAACGATGCTGCCACTATCACCGTTAAGGGCGGCTCGTTCTATCAGTTTGACCCGTCCAATGTCACTGTCGGCGAAGGTGAAATCTTCATTGCTGCCGGCTACAAGGTCGTTCAGAACGGCGACTGGTACAATGTTGTTCCCGAATAAATTCTGATTTTCAAGTCCTCTCCGCCTTCGGGTGGAGGGGCAATCAAAGGGCATGAAGATTTTGTGCCCTTTGATTGCCTTTTGCGCCGGGCTCCTGAATTCGTGGCGGCATAGCCGCAGGAAGGATGTTTTCTTCGAGCCCGCGCAATTGCGCATTTTGCGCCACGGCGGCGGTCTTGGGCAAAGGCTGCACCGTAACGGCAAACGCAAACGGCACGTGGACCGTGACAAAGTAAATCAAATTTTCAAAACCGAAAATCCCCGGGCAAATGCCCCGGGGATTTTGTTTTTTCAGATAAGCGGTATCAGTCGCAAAGCTCTTTCGCCAGCTTTCCAAGCTCTTCCCTGTTCTTTTCAGTCAATGCGGAAAGCACGGTGACGGTCGTTTCCGTCCACGAGAGGTTTTTGCACCCGTCAAGCATGCCGCGCATGACCTTTGCCGCAAGCGGCGCCCATGAACCGTTTTCAATCAGTCCGACAGTGCGGTTTTTATAGCCGCGCTCGCAAAGACAATTGATAAACTCACGCATAGGCGGGAAAACGTCACCGTTATACGTCGGCGAGGCAAGCACGAGCTTTCCGTAACGGAAGGCGTCCGCAACCGCGGCTGACATATCGCACCGCGCAAGGTCATAGACAGAGACCTGCTCCCCGCCCGCGCGAAGCTCATCCGCAAGAAGAAGCGCCGCATTTTTTGTGTTCCCGTAGACAGAGGCATATGCAATGCAGACCCCTTCGCTCTCAACGGAATACGACGACCAGATGTCATAAAGATTCGTATAATAAGAAAGATTTTCGGAGAGAACGGGTCCGTGCAGAGGACAGATTATTTCTATGTCAAGCGCCGCCGCCTTTTTGAGAAGCGACTGCACCTGAGCGCCGTATTTGCCGACAATGCCGATATAATATCTTCTCGCCTCGTCCGCCCAAGGCTCGTCCGCGTCGAGTGCGCCGAACTTGCCGAAGCCGTCCGCCGAGAAGAGGACTTTGTCCTCCGCGTCATATGTGACCATGACCTCCGGCCAATGAACCATTGGCGCAAAGATAAAATTGAGCGTGTGACGTCCGAGGGAGAGCGTCCCGCCGTTTTCGACGGTCAGTTTGTTTTGGCAAAGTCCCGCTCCGAAGAAATTATCAATCATGGCAAAGGTTTTTGCGTTTGCAACGACTGTCGCAGCGGGGTAAATGCGGAGAAAATCCGCAATGCCGGCGGAATGGTCGGGCTCCACATGTTGAATGATGAGATAGTCAGGCAAGCGACCGTCAAGTGTCGCCGAGAGCTTTGAAAGCCATTCGCCTGTAAAGCCCGCGTCAACCGTGTCCATAACGGCAATCTTTTCGTCAGTTATCACATATGAGTTATATGCCATGCCGTGCGGCACCTTATATTGACCTTCAAAAAGGTCTGTTTTATAATCGTTTACGCCGATGTATTTTATATCGTTTGTTATGTTCATGAGCTTTTATATCCTTTGCGCTTTGTTTTTTCGCTATAAAGTATAACAGGTTTTGCGGCGGTTGTCAAGCGGTAATAATAATTATTATCATTTTTTATCTTAGTTTACATTAGTATTTGCCTTCGGCTTTCGCGTGCGGACGGCGCGCCCGCTCGATTGACAAGGCTTTGATTTCGTGATACAATAAATCCGTGCAAACCGGCATTTTCAATAATTTTACGAGGTGTAAAAATGGCACACATTCAGCATTACAGTTCCCCGCTCGGCGGAATTCTGCTCGCGGCGGATGAAACCGGACTTATGGGGCTCTGGTTTGACGGGCAAAAATATTTTGCGCGCGGCCTGCCGTCGGAATGTGCGGAAAAGGAAACGCCGATACTCGCGGAAGCCGTGCGCTGGCTTGATATTTATTTCGGCGGGAAAAAGCCGGATTTTCTGCCGCCGCTGCATCCCGTCGGCTCTCCGTTCCGGCAGGAGGTATGGAAAATCCTCTTGCAGATTCCTTACGGCGAGACCGTTACATACGGCGATATTTCAAAACAGCTTGTAAAGGGAGCGGGGATTGAAAGAATGTCCGCGCAGGCGGTCGGCAGCGCTGTCGGGCATAATGAGGTTTCAATCATTATTCCCTGTCATCGCGTCGTGGGAACAAACGGCAGTCTGACGGGATACGCAGGCGGGTTTGACAGAAAAATCAAGCTGCTTGAGCTTGAAAAAGCCGATATGAGCCAACTTTTCGTTCCGAAAAAGGTAATGTCGGCAATGAGCTCGGTATGATAAATAAATGAAAGGAAAAACAATCATGAAAGAAAACAGAAAATTATTGAAAGATGTGCTTGACGATATTCGTCAGGATATGAGCGACGAAGAAGTCCTCGCCCTTCTGGCAAACCGCAAAATTTCGGTACGCCCCGACAGCGAGAAGAAATACACGCTCGGACAGAGGGCAGCCGATGCCATTGCAAAGTTTGCGGGCAGTTGGGCGTTTATCTTCTCGTTTGCAGGCGTGCTGATTCTGTGGATGGTCGTCAACGCCATTCTTGCGACAAAAGCATTTGACCCGTACCCGTTTATCCTTCTGAACCTCGTCCTGTCCTGTGTGGCAGCCATTCAGGCACCGCTGATTATGATGAGTCAGAACCGGCAGGAAGAAAAAGACCGCCGCCGCGCGGAAAACGATTATAAGGTGAACCTGAAAACCGAGATCATGATTGAAGACCTCTATGACAAAGTGAACGCAATCCTTGCCAAGCAGGCGCAAATTGAGAAACTGCTGTCGGAGCAAGAGAAAGAAAGCACGGAAACAAAGAAATAATAGATTTGACAAATCGGAATTTGCAGGTGTGATTGATGAGAATTGAAGAAGTTACGGAAAACAAAAAACAATATCTTGATTTGCTCC
>ULTO01012140.1_pt1 | contig 15767 bp, 9 predicted proteins | sample 1957601 | NCBI WGS metagenome assembly ULTO01 (sample SAMEA4835734, study PRJEB28245) | human gut metagenome | biome: gut microbiome; material: fecal sample | place: Denmark | collected 2008 | reverse complement strand
TTCTCTTCCAAAGTGAGACGACCACATAAATCTACCGCTCTTTCATGAGCCGAGAGGGCTGGATTCTGATAAGGCAACTGCTGCGCTGAGGCATTGCCGGAGGACATAGTTACCACAAACATCAAAACTGCGTATATAACATTCTTGTTCATTGTAATTACTATTAAGCTATTAGTATATTAAATTGTTATTTGCGCTGCAAAGGTAAACAAAAATTTTGTTACTGTTTATCATTCAGGAAATAAATCGGTGAACGGGGAGTACCATCCTTTACCAACAAGCCTTTGGCTATGAAGTGATTTATCCACTTTTGTGCCATATGGCGAGATAGTCCAAACAGTATCCTCATGAGTTTGATGGTGAGATAACGGTTCTTCTGGAAATATTCCTGCAATCTTGCCCAAAGCTTCTCTTCTGTAAAGATAGTTGAACGACTGGAATACTGGGAACGGACGAAATGGATATTTCTATCTATTTCCCTCAACAGCCCAGCCTCCGGACGGAAATTGATTCCCCGCAAACGTACTTCCTTTCCCGTAATCTTCTTATTAGGCTTATCCACAGGCATTTCCAGGTTTACAGCAAGCGAGAAATATCCCAGTTCGGGAATATAAACCCTGCGTCCCATAGAAAATTCAGACACGACAATGTCATGAAGTTCAGACAACACTGCAGCCACATCACCCTTGGTGAGTGAACATCTTTGCTGGATGGTGGCTTCCAGTTCGTGAGCCGTCATCGCCTCATACTGCTTCAATCGAACGTATTTACGTTCCTCACCACTACCCTCAGCATTGGTAATAGTATAAACATCATACTTTAAGTCCATAGTTGCTTAGTTTTATTATCTTCTGCAAATATATGAAATAATCACAGAAGCTGTATCTATTGACCATAAGAATTAGATTTATTTAATAGTTGGCAATTGCCAGCAAGGTTGCTAGCATATAGCAGCAACCTTGCGGATATATGACAGCAAGATTGCCGGCAGCTGCCGACAACCTTACAGAACAGTATTTAAGAAGTAAATAATATAGGCTTCTGATACCAATTAAATAACTTATCAAAAGCCTTTCTTCATGCTATCAGAATCATTACCAGATTCTTTATCTCCAAACTTCAAACAAATCCATAGAAAGACAGGGATAATACGATTGGGACGCTTCTCGATTGTCAAATCATCATGAATTTATTGTTGTCTGAAATTCCATTTAGAATTGTCGCTGTTGAAATCGAAGGGAGCCAGACCTGGGGTACAGTCGCCTAATGAAACCAATGCAAGCTTCTCTTCTGTGCCTGGTATTGCCTTCGGCATAATGCGATAGGTGCCATCGGTAAGTTGTTCGATGCGCCAAAGCTGGGCATCTTCACCAGTAAACTCAGGTTTGGCAATGACATCATGCTGAGCGGTTGCGGTAAGATAACGGGTAGTGCCTTCTATGCAGATCTTATAATAAGGACCACCCAGATAACCACCCTTTCCGGCAGGCATGATACTCCACTTCTGATGAGGACGGAACATGTAATCGTTCATTCTTACCTTCACCTCGCCCTTAGGCCATTCTGCTTCTACCTCCTTCAAGGTTTGAGGTTCAATGTTCTTCAAAGGCTTGGTCGGCTTTATCCAGAAAGGTTCGATATCACGTTGCATTCTCACGAAATCTACGGCAATCTCCAGGGCATAGCCTCTTCGTTCCGATTCTATCTCGTAGGTTCCGGCATGAAATTCATCACCAGCCACAGGCCAGTCGTTCTTCCACAACAAAGGACGGATAGCCAACACACTTCGTCCTCCCTGTCTGAAATCAGACTCATAGTGGAACGACATCTTTTCTACACCTTCTTCCTCAATATAGCGTCCGAAGTGACCAGGACCCGTCTTCAGATTGTTGGCTGCAATCACCATCTTTCCACCGCCCTGCAACATCTCTCTGCCCACATTATCTACGTATGGACCGGTTATCTTTCGCGAACGTCCCACCACGATATTGTAGGTAGAATTAGGACCGTCGCAACAGGTGCCATGAGTGCCGAGAAGATAATACCAGCCGTTGCGGTAAATCAAATCAGTAGCTTCGCAGTCGATGGCGATATTGACGGGTTCGTTGCCTTCCATCCGCTTACCTGTCTTCGGATCAAGTTCTACCAGACGGATAAATCCGAAATAGGTACCATAACTGAGCCAGAGTCTGCCGGTAGTAGGGTCGAGCAACAAGCCCGCATCAATGGCATCACAGTCTTCATCATCTAAGGATGAAGCTACCACAACCGGTTCAGTATATTTGAAATCAGGCGATTTCGGATCGAGCGTTTTGTTCCACATCGTCAGGACATCACCGCGATGACTGCCTCCCAATCCACCGCCCGTAGCACTGTAGGCTACAAGATAACGGTCGCCAATCTTCAACACATCAGGAGCCGCTCCTCTGCCGGGACGAACAGCACCACCCTGCCAGGTCCAGCCATCCTCCGACCAGAGTCCGCCTTCACCCGTTCCAAAGGTATAATACTTTCCATCACACAGGGCAATGGTAGAAGGATCATGAATGAAAGGTTCGCCAACCTGGGCTTCTGCCTCGTAAGCAGAGGAAGACAACAAGGCAACCAAAGCAGCGGCATAAAGTTTCTGCTGAACAGCAATCGGGCTAAAATATCTGAAAAATATATTGTTCTGTTTCATAACTTTCTTTATTGATTGCACTACTTCACGTGAATAGACAGGTTTCTGACAGGCTTGCCTTGTCCGTCGATGAATCGGACACAGAAGTCACTCATGCCAGGGCCATTGATGACTGCACCACGAAGGATATTTCTACCTTTCTTCAAGGTAAGCTTCTTAGAAACCACATCATCGCGAACCATTCTTCGGTCGCCTTCGAGCATCACCGCCTCCTCACCATTGAGCCACCACATGGAAGCACCATTTGAGCCAACAGCCAAGCGGACGTCTTTCATCTCCTCAGGGCAATCGATAATGGTAACCGCCCAGAACAAGACACCATACTTGGGCTTTTCGAACGAAGTGGCGAAACGGAAGAGCTTGACGTTATAGAGCTTGCTGTCCAGAGCATGCCATTTCAGCTTTTCATTCCCCACCTTCACGACGGTTCCATCCTTAGGAACTGTTTCCATCTGTTTAGGGAAATACTGCGTATGGAATATCTCCTTCAGATAAGAATCAGTAAAAACGACATTGCTCTTGACCGGCATAGAGATTGGCTCCAAAAGCAACCATCTCTGAATAAAGCCAGCCGCATTGGGCACGACGGGCTGCTTGCCGACAGGTCCGAAATAAGGATCGATGTCTACAGGTAATTCCTTATTTTGGGCATCCGCAGAGGAATGCCCAAAAAGGAATACACATAAACAAAACAATCTAACTATTTTATTGAAAATGTTGTACATAGACTATTCTTTTTATTTTTGAGGTTCGATAATCTGATAACGGCCACTCAGATGCATGAAGGCGAAGAGACGCAACAGTCCGTCGTAGTAGCCATCGAAGAAGCCTTCTTTATCTGGCTCATGCTTGGCATTCCAGAAATGACTGACGAATTCCCTGCCCTTCACATGATTGCTGACTAATGAAGCCGCAGCCGCAGTGGCAACAAAACCGATAGAATGACGGAGCGCCTTAGGAGCCGTACCTGCCGGCAGAATATCTTCTACCATCGTTCCATCTACATTATACTGATCCAGGAAAGAATCAATACCCTGACTATACAGGAAGTTCTGCAGCGTATTGGCATATTTCTGCTGCCACTCCTTATCCTTACAAGCCCAGGAATAATCGAGCGCTATATTCATTGGCACTCGCCATGAGTCATAACGGAAAGCATCACCCAACAACTGACCGGTCTTCATCAGACTGCCATCATAGTTGCAATAGTCCGGGTTCAAGCCCGTCTTCTCATTGATGCACTTATGCAGGAACTCACGGCTCTTCTCAGCACACTCCTTCCAGAACTGGGAACGTCCGTCGTTAGCCCATTTCGCCCAAACCTCGTAAAAGGCAGGGAGATGGTAAGAAGGGTCGGTAAACTTCCCACCCCAATGATCGGGCGTAAAGGTGATGAGCTGATGTTCGAGATTAATAAGCGGAGCTGTGCGGTCCATTCCCGCCTTCTGCATGCTGCAATCCAGAATATTCTGCGCTTCCTTCAGATAGTTGATGCCTGTATCATTGCCCCATCGGTTGGATGCAAAGATGAGCGAAGTTACGAAATAGAGTTCACCATCAGATGCGGCTCCCTGCGCATTTCTCGTTCCATCAGTCTTACAGCTCCATGCGAAATAGCCCTTATAAGGTCCTTCCTGATGCTGCATGTATCTCTTGCTCCATCGCCAGAGGCGGTCGAAGATGTCCTTCTTGTCAAACTGTACGGCAGCCATCATTCCATACGACATGCCTTCGGTTCTCACATCATTGTTCTTCATATCGCTGACATATCCCATGGAATCGCCTACTTCGAAATAAACCTTGTTCTTACCATAGAATACATCATTGAATACTTCGTTCACCTTCCTGTCAATATCAGCCTGCTTATAGCCCATTTCGGCAAAGAGATTGCGATACTGGTGAGTTTCGAAAGCTCCTTTATCCCAAGGCAACGCATCAAAGCCCAGCCAGTCTACCTCTACATCGGCACCACTCTGCAAGGATACGTGTAGAGCATGGACGCCTAGAGGAGCCTGAAGCACCTGGGCACGGACATTCTTCCAGCCTGCCGACTTCGGAATCTTCACTTTAGCGATGATATTACCCTTCTTGCCATCGGCTCTGACTACAAGCACACCGCCCTTTGAAGACTTGGCACGAACGGTGATTTCCGCCACCTTCTCATTACCGAAATCCACCTTATTATATATAAGAGCTGTATTCGATTTAGAGAAGAGAGTCTTCCATCCGGCAAAACAATTGTTTTTATCCAAATATTCAATACCAATACCCTTGCCTTGCAGCGCAGAATAACGGTCAATCTGAATATGCGAACGTGCCTTCGTCAATCCCACACCTCTTAGTGTAGGTATCACCTTCTGTATCGTTCCGTCAGGATTGAAGTTCAGAGAGTCGATACGCACCGAACGGTTCTTGTCGAACTTTGGGGAATAATCATTATGATGATAGAACAGATACCACTGTCCCTGATATTCCACGATGCTATGATGATTGGTCCAGCACTTCGTAGGCGACTCATCCATGATGATACCCTTGAATGTGAAAGGTCCCATCGGATGGTCAGCCATGGCATAAGCCAGCGTTTCGGTGCCATTCTTTTCACGTACCCAAGGGAAGGTGAAATAATATTTGCCGTTACGTTCGAAGGCAAACGGACCTTCCTTGAATCCCTCAGGCAACCCCTCTACCAGTTTTGGTTCCGAGGCAAGTTCCGTCATGTTTGGTTTCAGCTTAGCCATGTGCAAACCAGCTCCAGCCCAGTAGATATAAGCCTGTCCGTCTTTATCTATCAACACACAAGGGTCTATACCATGGATGCCTTCTATCGGCTTCCACATAGGCATGAATGGTCCCTCAGGATGGTCAGCTACAGCCACACCTATTCCGAATCCCTTCTCTTCCCCTTTCGGAGCGGCAGGGAAATAGAAGTAATATTTCCCGTCTTTCTCTACACAGTCAGGAGCCCACATCGTATAACTGCCGTCCTGTACCCAAGGTACTTTGTCCTGCGAAACGATGACTCCATGATCCTGCCATTCAGTAAGATTGGTAGAAGAGAAAACGTGATAATCTGCCATACAGAACCATTCCTTCAGTTTCTCGATAGGACTCTGAATGTCATGAGAAGGATAAAGATACATCTTCCCGTTGAATACGCGAGCCGTAGGATCAGCAGAATACTGTCCGCTGATAATCGGGTTTTGGGCTGATGCTCCTACCGCCATTGTCATCAACATTGCACACATCCATGTTTTCATACGCAAAATCCTTTAAAGAAGAAAAAAGGGGGTGCTTCTTTTCAAAACACCCCCTAATTGTCTAACTAATCTATAGTTCTTAAAACGTTATATTTACAAAACAACTTCATGATTACCAACCAGGATTCTGAACCAAGTTATGGTTCATGTTCTTCACTGTTTGTGGATAAGGGAAGTAATCATGTTTTCCCTCTTGGTAACCAACAGTGAAACCTGCATCCTTTGCTGCATGAGAAGAAACTGTATAGAAGCGGCTATTTGCCTCTGTGCCATGCTCCCAGTGCACCTTCTCGTCAGAAGCCTGAGGTGCGCGGAACAACTTGTCAAAGAGGTGAGGAACATCGGAACCCGCATTCTTGATGCGATTGATGGCAGTGGCATCCTTCCATCTCTTGATGTCGAACCAACGACAACCTTCCATCCACAACTCGTATGATTTCTCCTTCTTGAGAACATCCATATCTACTGAGCTACTGATGGTCTTGGAACCTGCACGCTCCTGAATGGCATTAATATACTTCTTGGCCTCACCCTGATCGCCAGTCTGGAGACAAGCCTCGGCATAGTTCAAAAGAACCTCAGCATAACGCATCACGAGATAGTTGTTCAAACGGATGTTGTCACCATATTTCTTGCCTTGAGTATCTGCTGCACGCATCACAGTCTTGAATGCCAACCAAGTAGAGTTACCATAAAGTCCCTGAACCTGATCCTTGATACCAACAGCCTTGCTTACCTTCTTCTGCTCAACCGTCAGATTGTTTAGCGAATCCTTAGCATATTTCATATTATAAACGGCATCATCAATGTGCTTCAAGGTAGCCTTGAAACGATAAGAATCACCATCATTCTCATGGAACTCATCACCAAACCACTGAGGTACACCTAAGCCACCCCAACCATCGATACCACTATATACGGACTGTGGAGAAACCACGAAGTTACCAGCACGCCAGTTCATTGCATTAGACTCCATCCAGCTAGAACGCTGAATCATACCGCCCCATGCACCCTTACCTGCATTATACTCAAAGTTGATTTCGAAGACTTTCTCCTCGTCGCCATCACCCTCAATATGGAAGTTGTCCATATACTTGTCGCCTGGAACAAGGGCATACTTGCCTGAGTCGATAACCTTCTTGAGGGCAGTCTTAGCCTGTTCATACTTGCCAGCGAAGAGGTAAGCCTTACCAGCCAATGCATTAGCAAAGCCCTTGGTTACCTTTACAGCTCCATCCTTGTCATCCTTGCTCTTGCGCTCATCGAGATCGGCCGCAGCTTCCTCACATTCAGAAGCAACCCACTCTATCAACTGTTCGTGGGTCATAGGATGCTCAGGATCCTTGTCGCTATTGAACGGAAGATCTTGAGCTGACAAAGGATGCAAAACAAATGGTGGAGTTCCCCAGAAGTTTGCCAACAAGAAATAGTCGTAAGCACGAAGCACACGAGCCTCAGCCACACAACGCTTCTTTACAGGAGTGTCAGGATTGGCAAACTTGTCAATGACCAAGTTGCAAGTATATACAGAAGAATAGAGCCCTGAGTACATCAACTTTGGAACCAAGGCATCAGTATCATAGCGGAACTCATTGAGGCAACCTGCGTCCTCATGGTCTCCATAGTTACCACTGGCATAGTAAACATCATCACCACACATGTTCAAAATCAACTTGTGAGGAGTATAGATACCCATACTTCCCTGGAAGTCTGGCTGGCGTCCTACTACATTACACATAAAGCCTTCGTAGGCTGCCACCAAAGCAGCCTCTGCATCGGCATCAGTCTTATAGAACTGATCCTCCCAAGTAGCACCCTTCTGCTCAATATCGAGCTGACTCTCACAGGAAGTAAAAGATACAGATCCTGTCAACGCAAGGGCTAATATACTAGAATATAATAAATACTTTTTCATTTCTATATCATTTAAATAATTAGAATGTTACATTGATACCAAATACCATCTTCTTAGAAGTTGGATAAGTACCATTATCAAAACCACGAGACTGAGCACTGTTCATAGAAGCTGTCTCAGGATCGGCTCCAGGATACTTGGTGATTGTGAAGAAGTCATCCAAAGAGCAGTAAACACGCACACCATTCAGACCAATCTTGCTCGTAATGAGACGTGGCAATGTGTAACCCAACTGAATCTGCTTGATCTTGAAGTAAGAACCACTGAAGACAGCTGCGCTAGAACTGAAGAATGTCCAGTCAGTTGCCACCTTCTTCATATCAGGATACTTGGCATTGGTATTACTCTCTGTCCAGGAATTCTTCCAATATTCATCGATACCATTCAAGAGTGGTCGGTCGGCCGATACCATCAAGTTGTAAATCTTGTTGCCAGCAGAGCCTGTTCCAAATACGGTGAGGTCGAAGCCCTTATACTCTGCATTGAGGGTGATACCATAAGTAAACTTAGGAATACCTACACCCAAATCCTGCTTATCATTATCTGTTGGCGCATTGGTGGTTTTGCCATCCTTGTCATAATACAAAGCACTACCATCCTCAGCTACACCAGCATACTTATAACCACGGAAGTACCAAATGGAGTGACCTACCTCGAAGGTTGGCTTCAAACGGCTGTTGAATCCATCGATACCTACACCTTCGATACGGCTGATAAATGAAGTAAGATCCTTTACCTCATTCTTCAAGGTAGAACCGTTGAAAGACACAGAGTACTTGAAGTCATTGATATGATCCTTCCAACCTAACTCAAAGTCGAAACCTGTGTTGAGCACCTTACCTGAGTTGACTGTATATTTACTGACACCAATTTCAGGAAGAGGGTTGATTTCTACCAAGAGGTCCTTGGTGTTCTTGCGATACCAGTCGAGAGAGAATGTCAAGCGGTCGTTCAAGAAACGAGCATCAAGACCCAAGTCTACCTGCTCTGAAGTCTCCCAAGTCAAATCTGGGTTAGCAAGACCTGTTGGCTTAGAACCATAAGACAACTTACCATCACCGACAGATGGATTGTACTGATAGAAGCTCTGGTTCATGGCAATAGGAGAAGCATACTTGTAACCGCTCAATACATTGACGTTACCATTCTTACCCCAAGATCCACGAAGCTTCAAGAAGGAAACAGCATCACGGCTGATATGGTCCTTAAAGAACTTTTCGTTACTAATGCTCCAACCGGCAGAAACAGAAGGGAAGTTACCCCATCTAGCATCTTTTGAAAGCTTGGAAGAATCAAATGCATCACGACGGAAGTTGAACTGCAAGAAATAACGGTTGTCGTAGCTATAAGACAAACGACCGAAGTATGAAAGTTCTGTAGCGTCGTTAGGAGCATTGCCTACGCTCTTTGTAGCATCAGCGAGCAAATAGTCGATGTAACGATAGTTAGGAGCATAGTTTGAAAGAATATTCGTACCCTCAGATCCTATGGTAGCGTTGTCCCAATGGTTCTTGGTGAACGACATACCCACCATGGCTCCTACAGTATGCTTGCCAAATGTATTCAAATAGTTTGCAAAGTTCTCCCACTGATAGTAAAGACCATTGTTGCTATGAGCCTCTATCTTGTACTGTGAGGAGTTAGAGAGGGTATTGATGTAATATGGCTGCTCATAGTTGTGATAGTTGCTCTGCGTGATGCGGTAACCCAAACGAGATGTATAGGTGAAGCCCTTGAATGGCTTGATGTTGGCAGCAACGGTACCACGTACATTGATACCCTGGTTGTAAGAGCCCACACGGTCGCGCTGTGCCAATGGGTTACCAGTAGCATCCTCTACATAGTGAGATGTACCATAGAAATCATTATTATGGTCAGCATCTCTCATCACAGGAGCACCATTCTGATAAGCGTTATAAATATTGGTAGGCAACTTAGAAGGGTCGCTTACATAGCAAGGTGTCAATGGATCTACAGAAACAACAGAGTTCAACACAGAACCATAACCTTTGTTCACACCCTGGGTCTTCCACTTCTCGAAAGAGGTGTTTGTCGAAATGTTCAACCACTTATATACATCGTAGTCTGCATTAATCTGACCTGTAAAACGCTTGTAAACATCCTTATCTCCCTTGACGATACCATTGTTATTAAGGATATTCAAGTTGGCAAGGAAACGACCCTTACCATTGCTAGCCTGGACGGTAAGGCTGTGCTGATGAGCCAAACTATGTTCAAAAGCCTCATCATACCAGTTGGTGTTCTCTCCATTGTATCCCTCAGCCTTCAACTTATCATCCGTCAAGTCGCCCAAGTACTTATGGTATGAAATATATTCTGGAGCGTCGAAGAGCTGAGCCTTTCTACCAATAGACTGGATGGTAAACTTGCTGCTATAAGAAATCTCAGCCTTACCGCCATTGGCAGCACCACTCTTGGTAGTGATGATGATGACACCATTACCAGCCTGCGCACCATAGATGGCAGCAGAAGCGGCATCCTTCAATACCTCCATGCTCTGAATCATAGATGGATCAAGATACTGGATATTGTCAACCTTCAAACCATCAACAATGAGCAATGGACTGATATTTCCACTATTAGAAGAATAACCACGCACACGGATATCGGCAGCCTCACCTGGACCACCCGAGTTGATAATTTGTACACCGGCAGCCTTACCCTGGAGGGCAGCACCGGCATCGGTAGCTGACAAGCCCTTGATGTCATCGCTCTTGATAGATGCAACTGCACCTGTCAGGTCGCTCTTCTTCTGAACGCCATAACCGATGACAACGACATCATTCAGAACTTTAGAATCATCCTTCAAGGTAATGGTAAGCGTTTTACCAGCCTGAGCTTTTACGGTCTTAGACTCCATACCTATATAGGTAATCGTCAATGTTGCATCAGGCGCAGCATCAATGCTAAACTTACCATCCAAATCAGTAACCACACCTTGCTTGCTGCCAGCAGCCTTCACTGTAGCACCAATGACAGGTTCACCACTTTGGTCTGTAACTACTCCTTTTACAATACTCTGAGCCGACATTCCTGCAGGGAATAAACAGAGAAAGGATAGCAACGCTAACGGCTTTTCAATCTTTCTTAAGTTCCTCATAAGAAAATAGATTAAATTATTTATTTTATCAGTTTATGATTGTGTACGTGTTCAGTAAAAACATTCTTTTGCAAAGCACGCTGCAAAATTAAGATTTATTTTGTTACATAGCTTTGTTTTATGTAACAAATACTTTCTGAAAAATAACAAAATCTCAAATGATACATTTGATAATAAAAATATAACATTAAAAAATCCCGAAGCAGCCATGCCGCTTCGGGATTCAACTTAAAATATCAGCTTATTGATTTTTTGTCCTGTTACTTAAACAGATGAGGAACGAATTCCTTGAAACATCTGCGCCAGGTGAGCCACTCATGATGAGTGCCTGGAGAAACATAGACATCAAGCTTGATGCCCAGATTCTTCAGCTCCTTCGCCATCTTCTCCGTGCCGAAGTTCTCTTCAGAACCGCAGCCCATGAACATATAGTTTATCTGACTGTTGAACTTCGCTGCATCGGCAAAAACGCCATTGAAGCAGGTCTTGACATCCACACCGAAAAGCGCTCCGCTGAAAGTTCCCAGGGCTGAGAACTTATCCAGGTTCGGCAACACGGTGTTGAAAGTCTGGCAACCGCCCCATGACAAACCAGCCATCGCACGATGGTTTCTATCAGTATAGGTGCGGAACTTCTTATCTACCATCGGAATCAGATCCTTGATGATCACATCGTAGAAAGAAGCACCATAGAGCTTGCGCTCCTCATCTACATCCTTGCCAGGACGTGGTACGAAAGGCTGCTTCACATCACCGCTCTCCATTACCACAATCATAGGCTCAGCCTTGCCTTCGGCAATGAGATTATCCATGATGTGCTGCATATAGCCCTGATGGCTCCAGCCCGTCTCGTCCTCTCCCATTCCGTGCTGCAGATAGAGCACTGGATAGCGTTTGGTGAGATTGGTTTCATATTCTGCAGGCGTATAAACCATGGCTCTGCGGAACTTGCCCTGAGATGCAGCATAGTATGATACCGAACGAACCTGACCCTGTGCTACTCCCTGCTGAGGACGATAGTAGTTGCCTTCGGCTCCCTCAGGAACCTCCAGACCACTCGCCTCTCGGCAGCAGCCGAAATAGGTTTCGCTGGCTGGATCAACCACCTGCACACCATCCACATTCAGGAAATAATAGTGGAAGCCTACTACCAATGGGTCAGAAACACCATACCAGTCGCCATCCAGATCCTTCTTCATCGGATATTTCTTTCCGCAGATGTCGAAGATTACCTGCTTTGCCTCCGGTGCATGGAGCTTGACGTAGGCACGGCGGTCTTTGTCCACACGCGGATAGTTGGCATCCGGAATGATACCGAGCAGCGAGAGCATCATGTTGGCATAACGCTTACCCATGGTGCGATAGCTTTCGGCAATGAAATGCAATCCGTCGCCACGCTGCGGACATCCCTTGGAAGAGATGACGTGGGCAGTAGGGATGGTCTTGGCGATGTCATCCACAATGGCGATATGCTGCCAGCAGCTGCCGCCCTGGTCCTTCTGAACGGTTTCGCCCACGAGCAAAGGTACATCTTCAGCCTTCAGGTGCAACTCTTTCAGAATATCGTTATACACGGTCTTCACACGGTTAGGCCAGTTGGCATCGCCATTGTTGGTTTCACCCTGATGCAGCAGGATACCCTTGATAACGCCCTGCTTCTGGGCAATCTTGGCAAGTTCGATGAGTCGGGCGTATGGATTGCCGTTATACTTGGAAGCGAAGTTCTTCATCCAGTCGGGCTGCTTCTTCAGGTACGCCTTGCAGGTGCGCTTGTCGAAGAGGTCGATGCTGGCGCCACCCACAGCCACGGTGATGGTTCCCACCTTGATGCTGTCTGGCAGGTTATCCACCATCTTTCTTCCGAAATAATCTACAGGAGTAAGGCCAGTGCTTGGTCGTGCCTGAGGAGGAACGGCAGTATGCCACTGTCCTTTTTTCCATCCAGCTTTTTCATCATCCACGGCATACATAGCCATGAATCTTGGATTTACTCCTGTCCGGTCGATATCTTCAATGGCGGCATTGCCCTCCATGTTTGACTGTCCGAAACAGAGATAAATTTGAAAATTAGGATCGGGCTTATCCTGCGCCTTGGCTCCATTTTTCTGTGCCATCATCGTCATCGGGAGGCACATCATCAGCATTGATGCTACGAATGATAATTTGTTCATACCTTCTATTTTATTTAATCACGATTTTCTTTCCACCATGAATATAGATGCCCTTGGTAGGACGAAGAACCTTTACACCCTGAAGAGTGTAGTAAGCCTTATCTGCAGATTTCTTTACGGAAGCTACAGTTGGCTTTTCAATGCCAGAAGCGATATAGGCATCGTTGGCTAGATAATAGCTTGGACCATTCCAGTTGGTACTCCATCCCTGAATATGCCTTGCAGAGAAATCGGCGTTGGCAATGAGGTTTTCTGATGTTCCTTCCTTCACCAGTACCAGATCATCAATATCGAGTGTACCACCGTATTTACCGAATACAAACTGGAAGGTATCCAAGGTGAAGTTGGTTGTGAAATTCCAGGTCAGCGTCTTCCAGTCGCCAGCCTCTATAGGATAGGCTGCCAGATACTGCACATCATCGCTGCCACCCCACTGGTTCTTGTTGTCACTTGCATTCCAGATAGGCCAGAATGCCAGCTCAGCGCAATCTGCTGAAGTTCTCACCTTCATGGTCAGCGTATACTTGGCATCCTTCTCCAAAGCCTTTGGCAAGGTGTAGATAGCCTGACGGTCCCAGAGGTTCTCGCCCGCAGTACTCTCGTAACGGATGTAATAGTTGCGGTTTTCCACAGGCACCGAATGCTGGTTCAACTGATAACGCTTGAAGAAGTTCCACAGTTCCTGGGTAGAATTTACCCCGTTAGGATCATTGGAATGCCAATGTCCCTTACCGTCGATGGAGATAAGGTTCACTTCTACCTCATCGTTCACATTATTATATATAGTACGGGTATCATTTGCTGTTTTTCTGCCGGAAGGATAAGGACGGATTACCTGCGGATTGCTTACATCGCAACCTTCGTAGGCAGCCCACTTCTTTACATATTCCTCAATGCTAGGATAGCCGCCAGCCATGTGAGAAGGGTCGCCCGTATATTTAAACACGTCGTCACCCGTACCATGGATGTGCATGATAGACACCTTGCGGTTTGCCTTAGGCTGCTTGCCGATGTCCACACCGCTTACTGGTCCGAAAGCAGCAATCTTATCGCCAAGAGTTTCCAGGCAGTGGTAACCCAGCCAGCTGCCCATGGAGAAGCCCGAGAGATAGATACGGTTCTTATCCACATTGTGCTTCAGCTCCATATCCTTCATGACAGCCTCCACAAACTTGACATCACCAGTACCGCTGGTATCCCACATTTTGTTTTTACCCAGCGGATAGGTAACAATAAAACCCTCGGTATCAGCCAGCGCATTCCATTTCGTCTGCTTCTGCTGGTACTCCGGGTCTTGATTCATACCATGAAGAGAGATTACCAAGGCTGGTGATTTCTCTACATTCTTAGGAACATAAGTGAGGGTCTTGCGAATAGAAGTCCCCACTTTCACCTCTTCCCAAGTCTGTGCCGCCATTTGGAGGCACAGAACCATGAGGAGAGATGCGAGCATTGAAAGTCGCTTCATCTGTTACTTGATAACCATCTTTTTACCATTCTTGATAACGATACCCTTGTAACCTTTGCCTACCTGCTGACCAGCAAGATTGAAAGCCTTGCCATCCTGCAGCTTGACGCTCTCGATGTTAGAGATACCTGTGGTTGTAGTAATCAACCAGGCACCGAGCACAGAAACCTTTGCAGGATTATTTTCTGGGTCGGTATACTGGATACCCATGGTCTTGATGACAGCATCTTCCTTAGTGGTGAAGGTTGTCTCGTCGCTGCCGTTGAATGAAGGCCACTCATGAATATCATCCTCGTAATCTACACACATTTGGACATTTGGAGTTGGCTCTGCCAATTTCACTTTCACGGTAACGTTGCTCTTGCCAGCCAAACCGTTGATGGCAAGCTGCTGCCACTGAGAATTAAAAGATACCACACCCTTATAAGCTACTGTGTTATCAGTACCAGCCCAACCTGTGAAGGAGGCATTAATTTTCTTTTCAGTACCGTCAGCAGCAACCAAAATCATCTTCTTAACCTTCAAGTTCACTTCCTCAGCATCGGTATGCTGCACGCTTACACCTACGATGTAAGGATGCTCCTGGTCGAAAGAAAGCTCAAACTTCTTGGTAGCTCCATCACCCACTGCTCTTCCGTAGGCAGGAGTTGGATCGCCTTCAGCATCAACAGAAGCCTTCCAAGTATAGTTTACCTGGCAGTTGGCAGGAAGCGGCTCTTCGAACTCGAGGATATACTTTGGATAATCTGCAGAATTGACATTGCAGGCAAACTCTGCTGCACCCCACTGCTTGGAGATAGTGAAGTCATAAACATCAGCATCGTAGGCAAAACCTGCATTCCAACCACCACCCAAAACAAGAGGAGTCTCTGTCTGAGCATTCACACTTACAGCCATCAGGGCTGCTGCCATCAAAGTAAATAACTTTTTCATAAGCACAATTTGTTATTAAGTTAATAAATTCAGTTATAAGATCGAGAGGTTTCAATCTGTTGGCAAAGTTAGTATAAAAAGCCGGTTATAACTTTATGTGGTGTTACAAATAGTTTATGAAAAAGGGAAAAGGAATACAAAATAATCTATTTCCTAATAAAGCAACACTTTATACTATATAAAAAAGGTTGACCGTGTCATCACAACACAGCCAACCTTAAC
>ULTO01069748.1_pt1 | contig 15787 bp, 7 predicted proteins | sample 1957601 | NCBI WGS metagenome assembly ULTO01 (sample SAMEA4835734, study PRJEB28245) | human gut metagenome | biome: gut microbiome; material: fecal sample | place: Denmark | collected 2008 | reverse complement strand
AGGTTTCAGTTTTTGGAAGACCAATGATTGAGTACTACAGAAGCGGAACAGGTTCAGGAGGAGCTGTAAACGTTGAATACGCAACAAATATTTTGGACGGATTTGAAAACAGCAACCTTAACTTTAACAGGACTATAGTTGAAGACTATAAGGAATGGTTAAAAGACCATCCATTTGATAACGGTGGCGGTGGCTGGGCATGCGAGCCATGGTTCCAGAAGGATATGGAAATCACAGCAGATTATGCAAAGAAACAGGCAGAATCAACTAACAAGGCTGTATACATTATCGGACGTACAGCAGGAGAAGATAAGGACAACGCCAACTGGGTAGGAAGCTATCTTCTTACAGATGAAGAAAAAGAAAACCTTAAGAACATAACAGAAGCTTTCGAAGATGTTTGTGTAGTTCTTAACGTTTCAAATATTATCGACCTTAAGTGGATTGATGAAGAACAGTTTAAGGGACACATCAAATCAGTAATTATTGTATGGCAGGGCGGTATGGAAGGTGGAAACGCAGTAGCTGACGCACTTTCAGGCAAGGCTACACCAAGCGGTAAATTGCCTGACACAGTAGCTTATAATATTGAAGACTATCCTGCTAATGACAACTTTGGCAACGAACTTACAAACCTTTACAAAGAAGACATTTATGTAGGATATCGTTATTTTGAAACATTTGCACCTGAAAAAGTTCAATTTGAATTTGGTTTCGGACTTTCATATACAACATTTGATATCGAAACAGTATCAGCAGATGCAGATGATGAAAAAATCACATTAGAAGTTAAGGTAACTAACACAGGTGACAAGTTCTCAGGAAAAGAAGTTGTTCAGGTATATTACGAAGCACCACAGGGAGCTTTGGGACAGCCTGCAAGACAGCTTTGCGCATACGAGAAAACAGAAAATCTTGCACCGGGTCAGAGCCAGACATTAAAGATTACTTTCGATATTAACGGAATTGCATCATATGATGACTCAGGCGTTACAGGCAACAAGTCATGCTACGTATTAGAAGCAGGAGATTACAACTTCTACGTAGGTAACAGCGTAAAAAATAATAAACTAGCTTATACATATAAAATTGAAGAACTTAAAGTAACAGAACAGCTTTCAGAAGCTGCCTGCCCTAACGATGAAAATCTTACATTAATGAAGCCGGGCAAGAGAAGAGAAGACGGAACATACGAAATTACATATGTACCATCACAAAAGCCTACAGTTGATATGGCTAAGAGAATCGAAGACAATCTTCCAAAAAACATGAAAATTACAGGCGATGTAGGAATTACATTACAGGATGTAAAAGCAGGCAAAAACACTATTGAAGAGTTCGTTGCACAGCTTACAGTTGCAGAATTAGCACAGATTGTAAGAGGTGAAGGAATGAGTAACCCTAGAGTTACAACAGGAACAGCTTCAGCTTTTGGTGGATTAAGCGATACATTGTTTGCTTACGGAATCCCTGCAGCATGTTGTGCTGATGGCCCTAGTGGACTTAGAATGGAAGGAAAAGCTACACAGCTTCCTATTGGAACAGCACTTTCAGCATCATGGAATCCTAAGCTTGTAAGAGAACTTTACACAATGGAAGGTCAGGAATTATACGGAAATCAGGTAGATACATTACTTGGACCCGGAGTAAACATTCACAGACATCCTTTAAACGGACGTAACTTTGAATACTATTCAGAAGATCCATACCTTTCAGGAACAATGTCAGTTGCATCAACAGGCGGTATTAAAGACGGTGGTGCTTGGGGAACAATTAAGCATTTCGCATTAAATGGTCAGGAATCGCATAGATTTAAGGTTGACGCAGTTTGCTCAGAAAGAGCAATCAGACAGATTTATCTCAAATCGTTTGAAATGGCAGTAAAAGCCGGCACAGTTAAAACATTAATGACAGCTTACAATCCTATTAACGGACACTGGGCAGCTTCAAACTACGACCTTTGTACAACAATCCTTAGAAATGAATGGGGATACGATGGTATCGTAATGACTGACTGGTGGGCCAAGATGAACGACGTTGTAGAAGGCGGCGAAGAATCAAATCAGGATACAAGAGATATGGTTCGATCACAGAACGACGTATATATGGTTGTAAACAATAACGGCGCAGAAGTTAACTCAAACAACGACAACACAGAGGAATCAATTAAAGAGGGAAGACTTACAATCGGAGAACTTCAGCGAGCTGCAATCAACATCTGCAACTTCATTCTTTCAGCACCTGTTATTGAAAGAGAATTAGTTGACACAGACGTTGCAAAACATTACGATTCAGTTCCAAATGATCAGGCCAAGTATGAAGTATTTAACATTGAAAAAGACAATAAGGTAATGTTCAATAGCGGAGCAGAAGCAACATTAGAAGTTGAAGACGAAGGGGAATACACAATTATTGTTAACATCTCATTTAACAAGTCCAACTTATCACAGTCAACAGTAAACGTTAATGCCAACGGCACAACAATGGTAGTAATCCAGACTAACGGAACAGACGGCAACTGGATTACACAGAAGCTTTGCAAGGTTAAACTTGACAAGGGTGTATACAACTTAAAACTCGAAGAAGTACTAGCAGGAATCAAAGTTAAATATATTCAGTTTAAGAAGATTCCTAAGAAAAATAAATAAATGTAAAAAGCAAACAGTCTATTATGATTGGCTAGTCAAAGCATAGCATATAACAATTGAAAAAGGTCTGCTGGAGATATTGTTCCAGTGGGCTTTTTCTTTACTCCTTTAGAGGGGAACCTTAATGTTTGACATATAACAGAGAAAATATGATGAAATTGTGCAAAATTACAAGAAGAATAAAAACGGTTTTATAGTGAAAACATTATAACACCAAATAATTGTATAAAATGCACAAAAAGAAGCAGACAAAATGTGCAAAAAATACAGGACAAATGCATAAAGAATAGGTAGGGTTATGAAAAATAAATAAAAAGTGTACAACATAACCTATGGGTAGTTGAAAAAAACATTTTAATTTGGTAGAATTGTCTGATAAGGGATAAGTAATCGAAGGGATTCGACAAGATCTTGGATGAAAGGAGAAAAAACATGAATATTTCAAAAAGGAAACAAGGAATACTCGCAATAATATGTACTATTGCGATGATTGTAACATCAATTACGGTGTACAATCCTAGGGAGGTAAAGGCAGCTGATTGGTCAACTGTAGATACATGGGAAACGGTTTCTGCAGGTGGCATAGATTATAAGGTGCAAAAAGATGGAAGTTTTATTAATGATGGTTTTCACGCAGAAGGTGGAGGAACATGGGTTAATGCTACGAATGTTTTATATATGAATTTTCGTGATGCAGGTTATACAAAAGCAGTGATTAATGATGTTGAGTACCCATTTGCCGATCATAATAAAGATAAAGATGAATGTATTAGATTTGAAGGCGCACAGGTATGGATTAGTTTTGACTTATTTAAGTTTAAAAAGAACACTATTGTATTTTATAATGGAGATACTGTTTTAAGCTCCTTATATGTTTATAATCCAGAAGGAAGCGATTCAGATGCACCAGCACCTACAGCACCAGTGTTAAATGTAACAGATTTTAATGCTACTACAAACAGCTTTACTTTTACATGGGACGATGCAGAAAATGCTTCATACTATGACTTATATGTAGGAACTACTAAAGTAGCAGGACGAGTTATAAGTGGTGTATCAAAAACATATAGTGAGTTAGGGTTAGAGCAGACAAGCGAAGATCAAACAATTGAGTTTATTCTAAAAGCTGTTAATGGAACAGGTGAAACAGCTTCTGCGGTTGTTGAAAAAACTCTTCCTAAGTTTTCATGGAAATCAATTGATGGTACAGATAAATATGCATATAATAGTAATACCAAAGTTAACGTAGTTAATATCCAAGGCAAAGACGGAAAAGATTCTGTTTATATGAATGTACCTGCAGGAATAACATCCATTTCTGTAAATGGGAAAACTGAAGCTGTTGGTGCAATTGAAGGTTCAGGCTTTTGGGTTTATTTTTCAGCTTTAACAGAGGAAGAAAATGAAGTTGTTGTTTATATGGGAACAGAGAGTAGAACTGTAATTATTAAAAAGCTAAAAGATGATAGCGGTGATTCTTCTTATACAGATGGAGAAGTTTTAGTTAATGAATCAAACCAAACTAAAGAAGTTCCAGCCTATACGGATGGAGATTATTGGCAGAATGAATATAACAATATGCCTGTAAAATATGTTAAGGGAAAGAAGTACGTTGCAGAAGTTGTTGTATCATCAACAGCAGCAAAGAAAATTAAAATGGTTTTCCAGAGAGTTAATATTTGGGATTTCGTAGATGCAAATCAAGGATATGAGACAAGTATTGCAGCTGGAAATAAGGTAAAGATTACATATGTATTTGAAGCTGCTCAGGAAACAGACAATGGTAACTTTGATATTTATTTAGGTTCAGTTGCAGATAAAACAACATTAGTTTTTGAATCTAAGAAACTTACAACATACAATGAAGTTCCTGCAGGTGTTCAAACAGGAGTTGAAGTTCTTGAAGCACCAACAAAATATACAGTAACTGAAGATGGAGTAGCTAAAGAAGTAACAGAAGGTAGTTCATACACATTTGGTAAGAATGCACAGGGATACTATGATGCAACAAATGGTGTTGCTTATGCTCCAGAAGAAGTAATTACTGTTGATAGAAACATTACAGTTACAGGTATTAAATTAAATGTTGCAATGGAATCTGGTGCAGGTATCAAGCTCACTACTCCTACAGGTTTAAGATTTAAAACTAACGTTACAGGAACTACTGATATTTTGAGCCAGAGCGATATTATTAAAACAGGTACAATTATTACAGCGTCTGATATATTAGATGGTGGAACTGTAGATGATAATTTCGTAAAGAGCAATAAATTAAAGTTAAATATCGAAAACAATGGATGGTATGGAAATACAGTTGGAACATTCTGTGCTTCTATCGTAGAACTTCAGGAAGCAAATTATGCAAGAGATTTTGTCGGAGTTGGATATGTAACTATTAAGTATAATAACAATGCAGAGAAAACAATTTATGCACCTAGTGGTACTGTTAGAGCAGTAGCAACAGTTGCTCAGAATATTATGAATAGCGAAGCTATTTATCAGGACGGTATGACTTATTATAACTACTTAAAGAGTTTAAATAAAGGCTATGACACTATCATAAAGACATATGCAGCAGCAAAAAAGAACAATCAGTAATTTGACGGAGGTAAGGTTCTATGAAAAAGAAATATACAAGTCCGGAAATGGACATAATGAAATTAGATAAGACAGACATAATTATTACAAGCGACCTTGGCGGAAAAGGAATAACTTTTAACGGAAAGGAAATTGATGAAAACGGAAATATCATCTGGACAGGTTGGTATTAAATAAGAACAAGCTGTGCTTTAACATTAAAGCACAGCTTATTTTTTTGCCCTTATCACTATCATCTTCCCCTAAAGGTCTATAACTATATTTAATAAATTCATAATTAGAACAACCTTCAGCAGTTTCCCTCATCCATTCATATACCCTTTCGCACAAGTCGGCTTTTGCAGCTTTGAGTAGAATTTCATAATAGGCTGTATAAGAAACTTGGAAGAAAGTTTTGTCAAGTCAAATACCAATAAATGCGAAAGGCCAAAAATCAGACAAACCAGCCGGATTGTCGACTTATTGTATGGGTGTATTACTTGATTTGAAGGGCAAAAAAATGTATACTAGTAGTTATCAGTACGAAATGGAATATAACCCCGAAGGGTACGCATTTAACCTGATAAGTTACGAAAACATAGGAGGCAAAAATGATAACATTAAGTAAAGGCGGAGCATACCTTATTGGTGGCACAGAAGTTGTAGAAACAGGTGCAGGCTCAGAAGAATTACTAAAGAACAAGTTAGGGGATAAATACCTTACAAAAGAAGATGCTGCAAAGAATACTATGGCATATGGTATTTTGAACGAACACAACACATCAGGCAACATGGACAAGCTTCAGATTAAGTTTGATAAGCTTACATCCCATGATATTACATTTGTTGGAATCATTCAGACAGCAAGAGCTTCAGGATTAGAGAAATTCCCAATTCCTTATGTGCTTACAAACTGTCATAACAGTTTATGTGCTGTTGGTGGAACAATTAACGAAGATGACCATATGTTTGGACTTACATGTGCTAAGAAATATGGCGGAATTTATGTACCACCTCACCAGGCAGTTATTCATCAGTTTGCCAGAGAGATGTTAGCAGGTGGCGGAAAGATGATTCTTGGTTCTGATTCACATACACGTTATGGTGCTCTTGGTACTATGGCTATGGGTGAAGGCGGACCTGAATTGGTTAAGCAGTTACTTTCACAGACATATGACATTAATATGCCTGAAGTAATCGGTATCTACATGACAGGAGAACCTGCTAAGGGTGTAGGACCTCAGGACGTTGCACTTGCAATTATCGGAGAAGTATTTGACAAGGGTTATGTTAAGAATAAAGTTATGGAATTTGTAGGACCTGGTGTTTCTAACTTAAGCGCAGATTTCAGAATCGGTGTTGACGTTATGACAACAGAAACAACTTGTCTTTCATCTATTTGGCGTACAGATGAGAAGATTAAGGAATTCTATGACATCCATGGAAGAGTAGATGAGTATAAAGAATTAAATCCTGGCGAAGTTACATACTATGATGGAATTGTTTATGTTGATTTATCTAAGATTAAACCTATGATTGCAATGCCATTCCATCCAAGTAACACATATACGATTGAAGAATTAAATGCTAACTTGGAAGATATTCTCCACGATGTTGAAAAGAAAGCTTTAGTTTCATTAGATGGACAGGTTGATTATAAACTTACAAACAAGATTCGTGATGGAAAACTTTATGTTGACCAGGGAATCATTGCAGGTTGTGCAGGTGGTGGATTTGAAAACATTTGTGCAGCAGCAGATATATTAAAGGGACATAGCATTGGAGCTGACGAATTTACACTTAGTGTATATCCTGCTTCTATGCCAGTATATATGGAATTAATCAAAAACGGATGCGCAGCAGATATTATGGCTGCCGGCGGTGTTATGAAGACAGCATTCTGTGGACCTTGTTTCGGTGCAGGTGATACACCAGCTAACAATGCCTTCAGTATCAGACATTCAACACGTAACTTCCCTAACAGAGAAGGAAGTAAGTTACAGAATGGACAGATTTCTTCAGTTGCACTTATGGATGCCAGATCTATTGCAGCAACAGCAGCTAACAAGGGTTATCTTACAGCAGCTACAGATGTTGATGTTGAGTTTAAGGGACGTAAGTATCATTTTGACAAGAGTATTTATGAAAACAGAGTATTTGACTCACACGGAATAGCAGATCCTGATACAGAAATCCAGTTTGGACCAAACATCAAAGACTGGCCGGAAATGGTTGCACTTACAGACAATCTTCTTCTTAAAGTTGTTTCAGAGATTCATGATCCGGTTACAACAACAGATGAATTAATACCATCAGGTGAAACATCATCTTATCGTTCTAACCCACTTGGACTTGCAGAGTTTGCACTTTCAAGAAAGGACCCTGAATATGTAGGAAAGGCTAAAGAAGTACAGAAAGCAGAAAAAGCAAGAGAAGCAGGACAGAATCCTGTAGATGCACTTCCGGAAGTTGGAGGAGTATTTGAAGCGTTAAAGAGCAATCTTCCTCAGTACAAGATTGACAATGATACAGTAGGTATCGGAAGCACTATTTTTGCAGTAAAACCGGGTGACGGTTCAGCAAGAGAACAGGCTGCTTCATGTCAGAAGGTATTAGGCGGATGGGCTAATATTGCCTGTGAATATGCAACAAAGAGATATCGTTCAAACCTTATTAACTGGGGTATGCTTCCATTCATTTATGAATCAGAAGAATTACCATTTAAGAACGGTGACTATATTTTTGTACCGGAAATAGTTGAAGCTGTTAAGAATAAAGCTACAGACGTACAGGCTTACGTTGTAGATGATGACAAGAATGTTAAACCATTTACATTAAAGCTTGGCGAAATGACTGACGACGAACGTGACATTATATTAAAAGGCTGCCTGATTAATTACAACAGAAAATAAATAATTAAAACAGGGAGGAGACCATATGGGAAACAAGAATGTCATAACAAAAGATGACTGTTATTTGTTTGGAAAAGGTACTCATTATGAAATATATGAGAAACTGGGTGCACATGTTACAACAATTGATGGTGTAAAAGGAACATATTTCGCAGTTTGGGCCCCCCATGCAGTTAACTTAGCCGTTATAGGTGATTTTAATGACTGGTTGGGATTTAACCATAACATGAAGATGGAAAATGATTCAGGCATCTGGGAACTTTTCATACCGGAGGTTGAAGAAGGCGCAATGTACAAGTATGTTATTTCTACACAAAGTGGGGATACATTGTACAAAGCTGATCCTTATGGTTTTTGGGCTGAGAAAAGACCCGGAAATGCTTCAAGGGTAGCAAATATTGATAATTACAAATGGAAAGATGCTAAATGGATATCAGAGAAGGCAAAGGAGAATCACTATGAACTTCCAATGTCAATCTATGAGGTTCATCCGGGTTCATGGAAAAAGGATTTTAAAGGTCCTGATGATGAAGATGGATTCTATGATTACAAGCGTATGGCTAAAGAACTTGTAGCATATGTTAAGGATATGGGATATACTCATGTAGAACTTATGGGTATATTGGAACATCCTTTTGATGGTTCATGGGGATATCAGGTTGTGGGATATTATGCACCTACATCAAGATATGGAACACCTCAGGATTTTATGTGTTTGGTAGATGCTTTCCACAAAGCAGGAATCGGGGTTATTTTGGACTGGGTACCTGCCCACTTCCCAAAAGATGCTCACGGACTTGCAATGTTTGACGGAACACCACTTTATGAATATGCAGATCCAAGATTGGGAGAACATCCTGACTGGGGTACTAAGGTTTTCGACTATTCTAAGACAGAAGTTGTTAATTTCCTTATTGCAAATGCATTATTCTGGGTTGAAAAATATCACATAGACGGACTTCGAGTTGACGCAGTTGCTTCTATGTTATATTTGGATTACGGAAGAGAAGATGGACAGTGGGTTCCTAATAAGTATGGCGGTAATGAGAACTTGGAAGCTATTGAGTTCTTTAAACATTTAAGTAGTGTTATGAATTACAGAAATCCAAGAGCATATATTATTGCTGAAGAATCCACAGCATGGCCTAAGGTTACTATGTCACCTAAGGATGGAGGACTTGGATTTTCTTACAAGTGGAATATGGGCTGGATGCATGATTTCTTAGAGTATACTAAGCTTGATCCTTTGTTTAAGAAGGGTAATCATAATAAGATGACTTTCGGATTAACTTATGCATTTAGTGAGAATTTTATTTTGGTATTATCTCACGATGAAGTTGTTCATTTGAAATGTTCAATGATTAATAAGATGCCGGGTTATCCACAGGATAAATTTAAAAACTTAAAGACAGCATATACTTTTATGTTGGGACATCCGGGCAGAAAGCTGTTATTTATGGGACAGGAATTTGCCCAGTTACAGGAATGGTCAGAGGCTAGAAGTCTTGACTGGTACCTGCTTGATGAACCTGAACATAAGGACATGCAGGAATATGTAAAGAAATTACTTCACTTATATAAGGAATATCCGGCACTTTACACTGAAACAAAGGGCTATGGAGCTTTTGAGTGGATTAATGCCAATGACTGCGAAAGAAGTATTTTCAGTTTCATAAGAAAGACAACAGAAGCTGATTATAAGAACTCTATCGGTTTCGTGTGTAACTTTACACCAATGGAAAGACCTGATTATGTTGTAGGAGTTCCAAAAGCCGGAACTTACAAGAGATTGGTTACAACAGAAACAGGTGAGAAACAGGTTGTAAGCTACAGAGCCAAGAAAGGCGAGTGCGATGGAAGACCATACAGATTGGAAATTCCACTTAGACCATACGAATCAGTAGTTTTCGAATTTCCAAAAACAAGAAAAAAGAAAGCTACACCAAAGAAGAAAACAAAATAAAAAATAAAATTGTCTGTGGTACAAAAAAATAGTGCCACAGACATTTTTTTGTGCTATGATGTGATTGATTACAGTGTAGAAAGGTCATGTTCCATCTGTGCTTGCACAAAGATGGGACACTGACCTTGAGACACGCCCCCAACATGAGCATAAAAGTGTAGCGCAAGCTACACGATATGCGAATGCTGGGGGAGGATTGCGGGAGTGCGAAGCACGTAGCAATCCGGTAATCAATAAGTTTTATACAAGGATTGAATGGGTGATGAAATGAAAAAGAAAGTTATAGCAGTTGTTGCAATTGTGCTGATTTTTGCAATTGCAGTGGTTATAGGAATAAATTTTAACAAGAAGCAGTCTAAGAATAACAAGCAGAGCAATAGCGGTCAGGCAACGTCTACATATAATGGTAAGTTGCCGGGGATTGATTTATATTATGGAAGTCAGAAGGTTGGAAGTCTTAACGGCTATACAATGGATATGGAAGAAGAACATATGCGTGATGTTATTGTCCCTGTTAATACAGACAGAAAGGTTCCAATTACAATATCAACTAATGGCAATAAGGTTTCAGAGATTTCTTACGAAATGAAGAGTACTGAGGACAACCGTTTGATAGATAATGGAACCCTTGACGGCTGGAAACAGAAGGACGGCAAGATTACTTTGAATTATCAGGCCAGTGCCATTATGGAACAGGGAACAGAGTATTTCTGGGAAATAATTATCAAAACAGATAAGTATGAGCAGATTAATTATTACGCAAGAGTAACGGTTACGGATAAGGAGTTTGTTACTGAACAGATTAAGTTTGCGAAGAATTTTGCACAGACCGCTTTAAAGGGCGAGGGAGCTTCAAAGCTTGCTCAGTATATTGAGCCTGATAGTAGCCTTCCTAATGATAACCTTGGTCAGACTACTATTAAGTCAAGTTACAATAGCCTTATTTGGACTTCACTTAAGCCTGAGCTTATATCTGATATAACAATAACAGCAAAAGAGTTTTGCATAAAGGACACCGGGGAAGCCGGAACTTATACAATGAATTATCAGATTAGAACAACTAATGCTGAGAAGGTTAAAGAGAAATATAATGTTTCTGAAACAATCACAATATGGAGTTGTGCAGGAAGAATTTATGTTTTGGCATATGACAGGGAAGTAAATCAGATTTGGACAGCAGACAAGAATAACGTAGGCGGAAGTTTTATTGACTTAGGTATTCAGAAAGAAACAAAGGCTGATTTTGTTGAAAGTTCAAATCAGCAGTTTATGGCGTTTCAGGTTAACGGCGATGTTTACGTAATGGATTTGAATGAAAGAAAAATCAAACAGGTTTACAATCTTAATGCCAAGAATGCTGAACAGCTTAATAATACTAAGGCAAGGGTAATTACCGTGGATGACAAGGGCAATGTTGACTATATGATTTATGGCTATAGCAAGGCTAAGGAGCATGTAGGCGAAAACGGAATTTCTATTTTAAGATATAATTATGAGTCTAACAGTTCCAAAGAGGCGGCTTTTGTACCTTGCAAAGTGCCTGCTTACAACTTGGAGAAGCAGTTGTCACAGCTTTGTTACGTAGGCGACGGAACTCTTTATATTATGATGAACAACACTATTTACTATGCAAACCTTAAAACTAAGGAGTGGGGAGCGTTGGTAGAAAATGTGGAAGACGGAAGTTTTGCAATTAACAGCGACGGAAGTATGTTGGCTTACAATACAAGTGGTAAGGCTTATGATACGGAAAACATTACAATTGTTAACTTAAAGAATGGTGAAAAGAAGACTATTGAGGCGGGAGCTGACAATATTATTACCGTATATGGTTACACGGGAACGAACCTGATTTATGGAATAGGTTCTCAGAGTGATGTGTCAAAGGAGAGTTTTGTACCTGTTAGCAAGTTGGTAATTGTTGATAAGGATTATAAAGAAGTTAAGTCATATTCACAGAATAAGATTTATATTACAGGTGTTGAAATAACAGACAATATTATTAATATTAAGCGGTACAGGGGCAATAGCCGGATTTCAGATGACCAGCTTTTGGATAATACTGAGACTAAGAAACCTGTTGCAAAAACAAGCTATTATGTGGATGATGTAAAGCAAAAGGAATTAGCTTTGGCATTTACTAATGCACTTGACGGAACTAAGCAGCTTTCAGTTGAAAAGATTGGCAAGGTAACTTTTGACAGTAGTTCTAAGGTTAATGCTACTTTTGAGAGCAAGAAAGAAAATAATTATTATATTTACGGATATGGAAAGCTTCAGGGGATTTACAGCGACAAGAACGCTGCAACTAATGCGGCAAAAGCTACATATGGACTTGTAACGGATAACCGTGGACACAAGATATGGGTTTTTGAAGAGAATTATAATTAAAAATATCAGAAAAGGTCAAAATGCTTATTAGAAAAGAGTGTTTTGACTTTTTTCTTTATCTTTACGCGAAAAATTTTTAATGTTATACTTAAAGTTAGTAAAAAATTCGGGAGGAACTATGCGATTTATACATACTGGTGACATTCATCTTGGAGCCACTCCGGAGAGCAAAAGACCTTGGGCGGCTAACCGTGGAGATGAAATTTGGAATACTTTAGAACGTTTAATTAAAAAAATAAAAATAGACCCGGTAGATTTGCTTATTATTGCAGGGGATATGTTTCACAGACAGCCGTTGCTTCGTGAACTTAAGGAAGTTGATTATTTGTTTTCGACTATTCCTGACACAAAGGTTGTTTTGTGCGCGGGAAATCATGATGCCATTAAAAAAGGCTCTTTTTATGACGGCTTCAAATGGAGTGAGAATGTTATTTTCTTAGGTGACAAGAATATTGAAAGTGTGGAGATTCCTGAGCTTAATACATGTGTGTATGGACTAAGTTATCACCAGACTGAAATTAAGGACGCAATGTATGACCATGTTATTGTGGACAGACCGGATATGATTAATATTCTGGTGGCTCATGGCGGTGACGAAAAGCATATTCCAATTAATAGAAAGAAGCTTGCAATGTCAGGTTTTGACTACGTGGCAATGGGACATATTCATAAGCCTGAAATAGATGAAAAGATGAAGATGGCATACAGTGGTTCTCTTGAACCTATTGATATGAATGATATTGGACCTAGAGGCTATATTTATGGTGAGATTTCAAAGAGAGGTCTTGAACTTGAATTTGTGCCTTTTGCAAAGAGAATTTACAGGGAACTTGATTTCACGGTAACTCCAACAGCTACTAATTTGGAAATAAGACATAGACTGATTGACATGATTAAGGAGCAGGGACAGGATGATATGTACAAGATTACTTTTAGCGGTTACAGAGATCCTGATTTTGACATTGATGTTTCAGATATTGAAGGTGTTGGAAATGTTGTAAGTGTTACCGACAATACGGTTCCTGATTATGATTTTGAAGAATTGTACGCTGAAAATAAGGACAATATTCTTGGAATGTACATAAAGAAATTTCTTGACATGGAGAGTCTTACACCTTTGCAGCGTAAAACCCTTTACTATGGAACAAAGGCATTGATGGATGCCATGGAGGACAGGGCATGATTATAAAGGACATACGATTAACTAATTTTGGAAAATTTAATCATAAAATGGTAACTCTTGAACCGGGACTTAATATTGTATACGGTGAGAATGAAGCGGGAAAGACTACTCTTCATACTTTTATAAGAGGAATGCTCTTTGGAATAGAAAAACAGCGTGGAAAGGCAAGTGGTAAGGACCTTTACACTAAGTATGAGCCATGGGAGAATCCGGCTAATTATCACGGTATGATGCGAATCGAAAGCGATGGTGTAACTTATCGTATTGAGAGAAATTTTAATAAGCTTAATAAGTCTTTTAAGGTTATTAATGAAGATGAGGGTATTGAGCTTAAAACAGAGGAGATTGAAAATCTTTTCGCAGGGCTTGATGAAAGTTGTTATTACAACACTATAAGCATAAGCCAGCTTGGCAGCGTTACAGATAAGGAACTTGAAGTTATTCTGAAGAATTATGCGGCAAATCTTGGAACGACTAAGTCTATGGAGATTGATATTAAATCAGCTTTTGCCGACTTAGATAAGCAGAAGAAAAATATAATGATTGAAAGCCGAATTGCTGAAGAGGATGTTGTTGAGAAGGCTATTAAGAATGTCAAAGAGGATTTGGAGATTTCTCAGGGCGAACAGCATACAATAATTGCTTCAATAGAGCAGAAAAAGCAGTCTTTATTTAATCTTTCTAATAAGAAGAAGGAATTGTCAGCTCTTGATGCAAAACGACTTGAGGCCTTAAATAAACTTAATGAGCGCAAGGAGAATCTTTATCAGGAGGCAATTACTTTGACTGCTGACAGTGAGAAGTTTTCAGCTTCCCTTGAACAGATTGAAAATCACCAGAAGCAGCTTGAACAGGAGCTTGCTGACAAGGGCATTGACGGAAGAGAGACTATGGAATATCTTCTTGAAAAAGTTACTAACAGAAGTAATATGCCTGTTTTGTTTATTATCCTTATGATGGGATGTATTGGTGGTGCAGCAGGTTTTATTATGGGCAATTACCAGATGATGGATTTAAAGCAGTTTTGGGTTAAGCCGGGCATATGCCTTGGTGCGGCTTTTGTTTTTCTTATACTTGCAATCTTTAAGTATGGATTTAATAAGAAGAAGCGTCAGAAGAAGTTGGATGCCTTAAAGGAGATTAAGCTTGTAATGGATAAGCTGGACGCGGCAAAGCACGAAAGGGTTTATGTTGAACGTCAGCTTAACAATAAGAAAGAAGCTTTAAAGGATACTCAGGAGTTTATTAAAGCCGAAGAAGAAAAAAGCGTTGATATGCAGGATTATAGTGACGAGTTAAAGGACTTGGAAGCGAAGGAACGTGAAATCAACGAGGCAATTTCAAAGTCTCAGTGGATTCTTGAACAGAAACAGGAAAAGGACATTGAGCTTCAGAAGAAGATTGATGAACTTGAGGAGCGATTTAACAAGATTAAGAAAGCAAAAGTTGAAATACAGGCTATTGAGGACGCCAAGAGTAATATTGAAGATATAGCAGATGAAATCAGAAATAGTTTCGGTAAGAGATTAAATGAGAGAGCATCTTATTATATTTCACAAATTACAAACGGCAAATATGACAATCTTTCAATAGATGACAAACTTAACATATCTGTAAACAGTAAGCACGCTCTCATAGCTGCTACACGACTTAGCAAGGGCACAATAGAGCAGATATATATGGCACTTAGACTTGCGGCAGCAGATATTATATTTGAAAAGGACAAGAAACCTATACTTCTTGATGATGCCTTTGCAATGTATGATAACAAGCGAATGGGTAATACTATGAGATTTATGGCAGAAAATATGGAACAGGTAATCATCTTCTCATGCCATACAAGAGAGAAGCTAATGGCGGACAAGTTAGGACTTAAGTACAACTTTATAAGGTTGTAGTGGAGAGTTGCAAGGCTATGAAGCTATAAGGTAGAGTTGCAAGATTATAAAGTTATAAGGTAGAGTTGCAAGGTTATAAAGTTATAAGTTAGAGTTGTAAGGTTATAAAGTTATAAGGTAGAGTTGTAAGGTTATGAAGTTATAAGGTAGAGTTGTAAGGTTATAATTGAGAACGATAAGATTTAAACGATAGATCTAAGGATGCGGCGGAGAAT
>ULTO01049569.1_pt1 | contig 15833 bp, 14 predicted proteins | sample 1957601 | NCBI WGS metagenome assembly ULTO01 (sample SAMEA4835734, study PRJEB28245) | human gut metagenome | biome: gut microbiome; material: fecal sample | place: Denmark | collected 2008 | reverse complement strand
AAGGGGACAAGGAGCGCTGCCATACCGCCGATTGTCTTGACTATTTGGGAGAAGACGGTCACAGATACAGGGCCGTTTTAGAGGCCCGTCAGGATGAAGAAGGACAAAAGACATGGAAGTTGAAGATCCGGGAACTGACCGGAGCGGAAGACCGTCAGGAAGCAGAAGAACGTCAGGAAGCAGAAGAATGTCAGGAAGCGGAAGAACGTCAGGACGCGGAAGAACGTCAAGACGCGGAAGAATGTCAAAACGCGGGATTGACAGAAGGGCAGGAGGATTGGCAGGAAGTGCCGGAAATATGCTATATGGCGTGGGACAGAAAATTATATGAAATGACTCCTGTAACATGGGAAAACGTGGATCATACATATTTGAACGGAGATGTTTTGAAAGAAAATATGAGACTATTTGTCTGTGAGCGCAGTGACGGGCTTATGATCTCCCCGAGGATCCACTATTTATATATAAAGGACAACAAACAGGTACATGGCATTTTTGAAGGCCTTTTCAGGGCAGATTTAAAGCCCCGGAACGTTTTCAGACTGAATACGGAGCAAAACAGAGGACAGAATCTGATAACGCCTTTTCTGCATTTTTCAACCGATGGAACGAACGATCATTTCATGGAAATACAACAGAGGGACTTTTTGATAGACGGGAAGGAAGAATGGGATGCCGTTATCATCAGGGACTGGGAAGGCAGCCCGGTCAGACTGTATATGATTGAATGGGCTGATGCCTGAAAGGGGCATGAGATCCTGAGACTGTACCGGAAAGCGGAGGAGGATGGAACAATGAGATTAGGAATAGATGTTTCAGATGCTCAGGGACATATAGACTGGAAAAAGGTAAGAGCCGCAGGCGTGGAGTATGCCATCCTGCGGATTACCAGAAGGAACGGAAAAGCGGATCTTACGCTGAAGGACAATATCAAAGGCTGCCGGGATAACGGGATTCCTATGGAATTTTACAAATATTCCTATGCAATGAGCAATACGGGTGCAAAGAAAGAAGCGCTTCGGGTCGTGGAGGTCTTGCGGGAATGTGGGATCATGCCGGGTAAAGGCACTGTTATCTGGGCGGATATAGAATATGACAGGCAGCTTGTCCTTGGAAAAACGGCTGTATTGGAAATCTACAAAGCCTTCAAAGAGGTCATCAGTAAATCCGGTTATGGATGCGGCCTCTATATGAGCAGATATGCCTATGAAAATCAGATAGACGCTTCGGCAATTCATGACGATCTGTGGCTGGCCAGATATTATGCCGGAAATAAGATCATGAAGTTCGGGACCGTTCCGGATGAAGCAAAGAAGCCTGTTGTGGCAGCAGGCTCCGGGGCGGTACTGAATGGCTGGCAGTTCACTTCTCACGGCAGGGTTTCCGGGATCGATGGGAATGTGGATATGAACATCAGATATACGGAGTGAAGAGGAGGGAAACTTATAAAGCAGAGTACAGCCTGAAGCAAAGGGTCAGGTTGTTCCTGAGACTGTGGATCAAACCGAAAAACCGAGAGATAAATCGTTAAGTGGCTAATTACATGGTATGGTAATTAGCCATTTGCCGTAGAAAATAACATCCGTTTACGGATGATGATATAAATATAAAAAATATATCGGCAGATATATTGACAAATTTTGAGATAGGAGGGTAAAGTGCGTGAAGCATAAGACGGATATTTTATTATCAGAGTTTCAGCAGTATTTGCAGGAAAAGAGTTTAAGCAAAAACACGATTTCCCTTTATGTGTATGCTGCGGCCCGCTTTTTAAAGTATCAGAAGGAAGCGCCGGTCACAAAGCAGGCGGTACAGGCTTATGGAGCAAAGCTGGAAAAGGAATATCAGCCGGCTTCGGTAAATCTGTATCTGGTGGCACTGAATCAATTTCTGCTCTGGTCTAAACGGGAAGACTGCTGCATCAAAATAAGAAGCAGCTCCCGCAGGAAAAGGGTAGAAAATGTTTTAGACAGGGAAGAATATGAAAAACTGCTGAAATATTTACAAAAGAAAGATGATGAAAAATACTATGCTATTTTACGGACTTTAGCAGGAACCGGAATCAGGATTGGCGAGTTGAGTTACATTACCGTGGAGACTCTTCAGGACGGAATTGCGGAGGTTCATAATAAGGGGAAAACAAGGGAGATCTATATGAGCGAGTCTTTGCGAAAGGAGTTGATACGGTATTGTAAAAGGCGGAAAATTACGTCGGGCCCGGTTTTTTTGGGAAGCAGGAAAAGGCCTATTACAAGAGGAGCCATAAACCAGAAGCTATTAAAGATCGCGGAAGCCGCAGGGGTGGACAAAAGCAAGGTACATCCTCACGCCTTCCGGCATTTATTTGCAAAAGAATACATGAAAACATACCGCAATATTGCGGAACTGTCCTGTGTCCTCGGCCATGAAAGCGTCGAAACCACCATGATCTATCTGGCCAACAGCAGCAGGGAGTACATTGAAAGAATCAGCGGTCTGGACCTCTGATCTAAAAACAACAGATAAAAATTCCCAATGACAGGTATGACTTATGCCGCATTGGGAATTTTATATTATAACGAAAATTCCGAATGAAAAGGAGCCTGCCATGAGTGTTGAAGGAAAAAAGGACGATAATACAGAAGAAAATGCGAAAATGAAAAGAGCGGAAGAAAGAGATCCGGAAAAGGGGGTGGCAGAAGTAAAAGCATCCGGTAAAAGGGGGCTTATCATAAAAGCTGCCGCCGTTTTGGCCGTTGTTTTCCTGGCAGTCATTCTCATATGGTATCTGACCATCCACAGTTATTACAGAAAAATGAATATAGTCGACGGACACACGGAAGGAACAGGAAATGATGCTGCGTCTGACGAAAGTTGGAAAATAAATGAGGATCCAATAGAAATAAGCCTTTCGGAAGACGACATGCCGGATGAAGATCTGCCCGATTCCACGGAAGACGAAATCGATGCCCTAGAGCAGTCCATCCGTATCAACATGGAGAACCAGGCGGAAGAACTCATGGAAGACAAAAAGGTCTTCAACATTCTCCTGATCGGCTGCGACGCCAGGGAAGAAGGCGGACGGGGAAGATCCGATTCCATCATCCTCATTTCCATCAATAAGGAAAGCGAACAACTCATAGCCACCTCCATTATGAGAGACATCTATGTAGAAATCCCCGGCCACGGCAATAACCGCATTAACGCCGCATATGCCTATGGCGGTGCAGATCTCCTAGTGGAAACCGTGGAGAAAAACTTCAAGATCCAGATCGACAGATACGCATCCGTAGACTTCTTTGTATTCATGGACATCGTGGATCAGATGGGCGGCGTAGACTTAGAGATCAGTGATGAAGAATTTCTCGTTGCCAACGCATATATCAACGAACTGAATGTACTTTTGGACGAACCCTACGGAACCGACTGGCTCCCCGGCGGCGGGCCCCATCACCTGAACGGCAAACAAGCCTTAGGCTATTCCCGCATCCGCTACGTAGGAGACGCCGATTTTGAAAGAACCAAACGCCAGCGTACCGTCCTCGAACAAATATTTAACAAAGTCAAGGACTACAACCTGATAGAACTAAATTCCCTCTTAAACATCATCCTCCCCGAAATAACCACCGACTTAACCGAAGGCGAAGCCATTACCCTTGCCCTTGAGATGAACGCCTACCGAAAATACGACTTAAAACAATACCGCCTCCCCTACGACGGCACCTGGCGTGACATGCGCATCAAAGGAATGTCCGTCCTGGGCATCGACTTCGAGACAAACATTCAAAACCTAAAAAGAGACCTATACGCCGGCATTTAAAAATCAGCAGGGGCGGGAAACTAACTGTCTGTTTTTAGCAATTCCTTTCCATTCCTGAAACAGACAGATAGTTTCCCGCCCCTGCCGATTTTTAAATGCCGTACCCCCTCCGATATATAAAATACCAGATCCCCCGCACATTTCCCCCACCCAAACCGTCAAACAAACAGAAGGGAGGTTTTTACCATTGCCATACAGCAGAAAAGGTCCGGACTTAGACGATGCCTATGACAAAATATACCGTTACTGCTACTTCAAAGTAAGACACAGACAGATCGCCGAAGACATTACCCAACAAGCATTTTTAAACCTGTTTGAATACGAGAAAAAAGAAAATGTTAAAAACCCCCTGGCGTTTCTCTATACCGTCGCTGGAAACCTGTGCATGGACGAATTCCGCAGGCAAAAGAGAGAAACATTGGAAGAAAACGACACACTGATATGGAAGGAAGGGGAAAAGACGGCGGAATGGGAGAACACAGAAGAGAGAACTGTTTTATCCTTGGATGTGAAAAACGCTTTGAAAAAGCTTTCCGGGGAAGAACAGGAATTGCTGCTTCTCCGGTATGTAAATGAACTGCCCATACAGGAGATCGGCGGACTTTTTCATCTGTCCCGCTTTGCGGTCAGAAGGCGCTTAATAAAAGCCCTTCAGAAATTAGGAAAGGAGTTAGGCCATGAGAAAAGAAATGAGACAGGCTCTGGAAAGAGCTTTTGAAGTACCGAAGCCTCTGGGAAAACAGCAATTTTTAAAAGAACACAAGGGAAAACGCTATTACATAGGAATGGATGAATTCATTCTGCTGCAGATGGGATATATTCGAAAAAGCACATGGATGATCTCAGCAGTTGTTTTTTTAATAGGAATAACGGCTTCCTTTATCATGAAACCGGAGGCAATTTGGGCGCTGTCTTCCGTTATGCCTTTTTTAGCATTAACGATCATCTCCGAATGGATGCGTTCCATGGCTTACGGGATGTTTGAGTTAGAACAGGCTACCAGATTCTCGTTTAAAAGCGTGTTGTTGGCAAGGCTGGGGATTTTGGGCATTGTAAATTTTCTGCTGTTTCTATTCTGCCTGTTTTTAGGAGGATTGCAGTCGGATACAGAACTTCTAAAGGCTGCGGTCTATCTGGCAACTCCTTATCTTGCCACGGTATTTTTAGGCTTGTGGGTCATGAGAAAAACGGGATTTCGGGAAAGCGAATATGTCTGTCTGGGGATTGCTGTTGCAGTCAGCGCTCTGGGCATTTTAATGCGGCTCTCCGCAAAGATCCTTTTAAGCGCAGAGGCGGTAAAATGGTGGGGACTTCTGGCGGTAATATTATTAGCGCTGGTAATAGAAGAATTTTGTAACGGTTTGAAAAAGACGGAGGCATACATATGGAATTGATGATAGAACAGTTGGAAAGAAAATACGGGGAGAAGACAGCGGTGGCTAACGTATCGTTGACCCTGCATCCGGGAGTATACGGGCTTTTAGGCGCAAACGGCGCGGGAAAGACCACGCTTATGAGGATGCTTTGCGGAATTTTAAAGCCCACATCCGGCAGGATTACCTATGACCACATGGATGTAAATTCTGAGGAGTATAGGGTAAGGCTCGGCTACCTGCCCCAGGATTTCGGCTATTATCCGGAATTTTCAGGGCAGGATTTTCTGATGTATCTTGCGGCTTTAAAGGGCTTATATAAGAAAACGGCGCAGCGGAAGGTAAAAGAACTTTTAGAGCTGGTATCCCTGTCAGAGGTTGCGAAGAAAAAGATTAAGACCTATTCCGGCGGTATGAAGCAGCGCCTGGGGATTGCCCAGGCGTTGTTAAACGACCCGGAAATCATCGTGTTAGACGAGCCTACGGCAGGGCTTGATCCCAAAGAACGGGTGCGTTTTCGTAATCTCATAGAGGATTTGGGGAAAGAAAATATTGTTCTCCTGTCCACCCATATTGTATCGGATATCGAGCATATTGCGGATTATGTCCTGATGATGAAGGACGGGGAATTGATCTTCAACGGCTCTATGGAAAAAGTAGGCAAGGATTTGGAAGAATTTTATCTGGAGCAGTTCGGGGAGGAAAAAGACAATGTTTAATGCGTTATATTTTTATGAAATGAAGAAGATCTGGGGCAGAAAGCTCATATGGATCGTGCTTGTCATAATGGCTGCAATAGTGGTAATTTCCGCTTATTCGCCCATGATGGGAAATACCTATACCAACGGCGTGCTGTCCTATTCCCATAAGGAAATTCAGGAAAGGGAGATGACAAACAGCAGGGCGCTTTCGGGAAGGATCCTTGGGAGTGTATTGTTAAATGAAATCCATGAAGCTTATGAAAAGCTGCCGGCCGGCGTGGAGCAGTTTACGCTGACGGAGGAATATGAGAAATATCTGATCCCGCTGGAACCGGTTATCAATTATGTGTGGGATATTATGGATGCTTATCAGGGAAGCGTTATGTTTCCCCTGGATATCAGCGAGGAGGAACTTTATGAGGCGCGCCGCTTTTGTGTGGAAGAAAGCTGGACTTCCGATTTTTTAACGGCAGGGGAGCGGGAGTATTGGGAGAAAAAAGAGGAGCAGCTGGATAAGCCCTTTATCTGGCAATATGCAGGAGGTTATGAGAAGATAATGGAGAATGTCTATACATGGATCGTGATAGCCGTTCTGATGATCGCCATATGCTTTTCCAAAATCTTTTCCATGGAACACAGCCAGAAGACGAATTCTTTGATCTTAAGCAGCAGATTCGGACGGGAGAGCCTTTATTATGCAAAAATCGCCGCCGGTATTACCTCTTCCCTAATACTGGGAGCGGTAATATTTGGCTTAGGCGCATTGGTCATTTTCGGAATCTGGGGAGTCGACGGGGGAAATGGAGCGGTTCAGATGTTTATCCCTTTCTGTTCGGAGACTATGTCGATGAAAGAAGCGGTTCTGATCTGCCTGTGGACGCTCTGTGCGGGCATTATTTTAAGCGTTGTATTTACTATGGTCTTATCGGAAAAATGTAAAAGCGGTGTGGGAACTATGGCAGTTGTTGTGGGTATTTTGATCTTATCGGGATTTCTCCATATTCCGGATCAGTATAGAATCATTTCGCAGCTTTGGAACATGATTCCCAGCAACATGACGGCGGTCTGGAGCATTTTTGACGTGCGGCTTGTTTCCGTTTTGGGAAATTATTATACCATGTGGCAGATCGTTCCTTTCATATGGTTGTTTTTATCTGCCCTTTTGGTAATGTATGGAAGGCGGATTTATGGAAAAATTTCATAAAAATGGAATAATTTTGTAAAAACAGCACAAAAACAGACGTTAAATTTCTACACCCTTTAGAGGAAATTTACATATTTTTTGTATACGAAAAGGCGGGACAAATGTTATACTTATCGTAGTGTTTTACACAAATTTATTTAAGGGGGTTAGATGATGTCTAACAAATGGGTTTACTTATTTGAAGAAGGAAACGCCGACATGCGTAATCTGCTTGGCGGAAAAGGCGCCAATCTTGCAGAGATGACGAATTTGGGACTGCCTATTCCGCAGGGATTTACCGTTACAACAGAGGCTTGTACGGAATATTATAACAGCGGAAGGACAATTCCCGAGGAAATTCAGGGACAGATTTTTGATGCGCTTTCCAAGCTGGAAGAGAAACAGAACAAAAAATTCGGAGATACGGAAAATCCGCTTCTTGTTTCGGTACGATCCGGTGCAAGGGCATCCATGCCCGGTATGATGGATACCATTCTGAATCTGGGGTTGAACGATGTAGCTGTAGAGGGCTTTGCGAAAAAGACGGGCAACGAGAGATTTGCCTATGATTCTTACAGAAGATTTATCCAGATGTTCTCGGATGTTGTTATGGAGGTTCCCAAATCACATTTTGAAAGAGTGCTGGATGATGTAAAGGATAAGAAGAGAGCAGTTCTTGGCAGAGGAGAAAACGAGGCGGTGTATGACACGGATCTGACTGCCGAGGATTTAAAAGGCGTTATCGATACCTTTAAGGGTATTTATAAAGATGCAATGGGTTCCGATTTCCCGCAGGATCCCAAGGTACAGTTGATGGAAGCGGTAAAAGCCGTATTCCGCTCCTGGGATAATGAACGCGCTATTGTTTACAGACGTATGAACGATATTCCCGGCGACTGGGGAACGGCTGTTAATGTACAGGCTATGGTATTCGGCAATATGGGAGAGACATCGGGTACAGGCGTTGCCTTTACGAGAAATCCTTCCACCGGTGCAAAGGGTATTTACGGAGAATATCTGATCAACGCACAGGGCGAGGACGTTGTGGCAGGCGTCCGCACACCCCAGCCTATTACCAGACTGGAGCAGGACATGCCCGAATGCTACAAACAGTTTATGGAAATTGCCAATAAGTTAGAAGACCATTACCGCGATATGCAGGATATGGAATTTACCATTGAAGACAAGAAGCTGTATTTCCTCCAGACACGTAACGGCAAGCGTACCGCGCAGGCCGCATTGCAGATTGCCTGCGATCTGGTGGATGAAGGCAAAATCACACCCAAGGAGGCGGTTCTTCGTATTGAAGCCAAATCCTTAGACCAGCTGTTACATCCTACTTTTAATGCAGAGGCTTTGAAGAACGGCAAGATCATCGGAAAGGGTCTTCCCGCATCTCCGGGAGCGGCGGCAGGGAAGGTTTACTTTACTGCAGAGGCTGCAAAGGACGTTCATGAAAAGACAGGCGACAGAGTCGTACTGGTTCGTTTGGAGACTTCCCCTGAGGATATCGAGGGTATGCACGCTGCAGAAGGTATCTTAACCGTCCGCGGCGGTATGACAAGCCATGCGGCCGTTGTAGCCAGAGGTATGGGAACGGCATGTGTTTCCGGCTGCGGCGAGATCGCTATTAATGAAGAGGATAAAGTATTTGAGTTAGGCGGCTGTGTGATCAGGGAAGGCGATTACATTTCCTTAGACGGCTCCACCGGTAACATTTACTTAGGAGATATTAAGACAGAGGAAGCCGGCGTTACCGGCAACTTCGGCAGGATCATGGAGTGGGCGGACGAGTACCGCAAGCTTCAGGTACGCACCAATGCTGATACCCCTGCGGATGCGGCAAACGCTATCAAATACGGTGCAGAAGGCATTGGTCTCTGTCGTACGGAGCATATGTTCTTCCAGCCTGACAGGATTCCCAAAATCCGTCAGATGATTCTGGCAAGGACTCTGGAACAGAGAGAAAAAGCGTTAAACGCTTTGATTCCTTATCAGAAGGGAGATTTCAAGGCATTATATGAGGTTATGGAGGGAAGACCGGTTACCATCCGTTTCTTAGACCCGCCGCTTCATGAGTTTGTTCCTACAGACCAGGGAGATATTGACGACCTGGCAGTAGAGATGCTGATGACAGCAGAAGATGTACAGGAAATCTGTGATTCCCTTCATGAATTCAATCCCATGATGGGACACAGGGGATGCCGTCTGGCGGTTACCTATCCGGAAATTGCCAAGATGCAGACCAGAGCGGTTATGGAAGCAGCCATTGAAGTTAAGAATGAAAAGGGCTTCGATATAGTTCCTGAGATCATGATTCCTCTTGTAGGAGAAAAGAAAGAGTTGAAATTTGTGAGAGACATCGTTGTACAGGTAGCTGAGGAAGTCAAGAAAGAGAAAAATTCCGACATCCAGTATCATATCGGAACTATGATCGAGATTCCCCGTGCAGCGTTACTTGCTAATGAGATTGCTGAGGAAGCAGAGTTCTTCTCCTTTGGGACCAACGATCTGACCCAGATGACCTTTGGATTCTCCAGGGATGATGCGGGCAAATTCTTAAATGATTACTACCGCAACAAGATTTACGAATCCGATCCTTTTGCAAGACTGGATCAGAGCGGCGTAGGACAGCTGGTAAAGATGGCTGCCGAAAAGGGACGTGCTACCAGACCGGATATCAAGATGGGTATCTGTGGCGAACACGGCGGCGATCCCAGCAGTATCGAGTTCTGCCATAAGGTTGGACTGACCTATGTGTCCTGCTCGCCTTACCGTGTGCCGATTGCAAAATTGGCGGCAGCGCAGGCGGCGATTCAGAATTCATGATAATAGATTAATCGCAAAGCGAGGATTCTATTGTAGATGTCATAGGAATTTGGGTACTATTTGGCAAAAGTATAAAGAAATGGCTTGAAATTCAGGGTTTTCAGGCTTGGTGGGGTTCATCATATTGGGTGGTGGACCCCGCTTTTTCGTGTTTTTGGATGCCGCTGATAAAGGGAATTTCCCTTGCTGAAAATGGGGAATATTGATGCTTTTTTGGTAATTTTAGTGTATCATCAACATGAGTATTCTCCGTCACTGTTTGTGATGCCGTTCATGACGCCGTTCATGCGGGTGTCCATGAGCTGGTATAATGCAGAATCTTTTTCCAATCCAATCCCTCCTGACCTGGTGTCGTATCTTAACTCTGTTTTGGCGGGATAGCAAGTGAAAAAATAAAAAAGCCGGAAACCGATTGTAGCGTCCGACATTTTCTGATAGTATATTCACATGGGGTACTGCCATAACGGGATAGGCGGTCAGTTTTCCGATGCAAATGCAGAGGGGACTACCCCTCTGACTACGGGTAAAGCCGGGAAAGGGGGGATTGCTTGATGAGTGATTATGAATTGCTGACAGTTGTTCTGATGATTCTTGGAATCATTGTATCAATCTTGATTGCGTACATAAACCATACAAAAAAGTGACCGCCCCAGCCAAAGGTAAGGTCACTTCTTTGTAAGTAATTTTATCGGGGCTGACCGTCTATCGGCAGTACTCCCTTTTGTGCTTTTATTGTAGCAAATTCCCCCGCGTCTGTCAAACGCTGCGGAGTGTTCGATAGCTGAAATCATTCTATACCGAATTCCGTATAAAATCAAAGGTTTTTGTCGAATCCCGTTTGTCGAATGTCGAATTGGGTGGGGTAAATGGGGTAAAGAGGGGTAAAAGTCATCAGAATCTAACAGCGGCACAGGCGGCTATTTCAAATTGATGCCATAGGAATTTTTGAACTATCAGGCAAAAGTATACTATCACGCAAAAGTCGGGGGTCTCCGTGATAGTATATGGCGGAAAGGTCAAAGGGAGTAGGATATTGCGGATTTTTGATGAAAGGCATAATGATTTGTCTGAAAAGGCTGTTGAAAAATGAGTTTCCGTGATAGTTTGGAGTTTTGCCTGTTTATTTACTGTAAATGTTAATGGAATATTGCAGATAGGCGTGGTGTAGATATAGTAATAAAAAGCATGGAGCCTTATGAAAAAGTATAGGTTTATAACTGCCTGCATGTTAATTTTACTGGTATTTCTATTGTTCAATATTTTTAATGGGAATAGGAATTCGACCATAGAAACATTCAATGCGGATGCTACAACAAAGGAAGAAATTACGGATGAACTGGTCATAGCTTTATTTATTGAGGACATTACCAATGCAGTTACAAATTTTTATTCAGAATATTATTCGGGAGAAATTGCAGTTTACGATTATGAAATAGAGATTGTAGATATTGGAAAGAAAGAGCCGGGATTTATTTCCGTAAAATTCGGTGTTACTCCACAGGTAGGTGCGCACAATCCTTTAGGATATGATGAACTGGCTTATCGTGTTGATTCAAGTGGGGGTAAAGAACTGGCGGGCTATGAACATCTAAAAAACTATGAAGTGCCGGAGAAGTTTCAAAAGTATATGATAAAGCCTATGGAGTGAGAATATTTTTGTGAAAATGGTGTTGAAATTTGGGCGATATTGTCGAATTTTGTTAGGGTGTCTACTTTCTCGGCAGATACGGACACGGAAAGCCGAGAAAGCCCGTAAATCCGCCACTTTCGGCACTGCATAGCTTTGAAAGTTACATTATTTTTGTGTGCTTTTAGGGGCATTTTTACATTAGCGAGGGTGCGAACGGTTGTTCTGGGGTTGTTTTGCCTGATAGTTTATACTTGTAGGCAAAAGTCGGTTATTATCACGGAAACTCGGATACTTGCACGGAAACTGCTGTACTATCAGGCAAAAGTCGATACTATCAGGCAAAACCCTTATACAATCACGGAAACTGCCCGTATTATCACGGAAACCCAATGGGAGTTTTCGTGATAATATAAGGGTTCCCGTGTTTATGTATTAGCAAAACGGTAAAAACTGAATGGATAAATGATAAAATGGTAGAAGGACTGTTTTGGCAGTTCTTTTTTTATGTCTTAATATTCCACAATTCATTTCTTTACAACACATCCTATGTATTTTAAAGTGTATTGGTTAGGTTTTCTTTTGCCTATACTGATTTGGACTCATGAGATAATGCTGTCTAAATTTTCTGCAAAAGTATCCAGAACTTGTAAATCCTGTTTCTTCTGCGATGGAAAAAACAGATTTTTGAGTAGCATAAAGCAACGTGGCGGCTTGTGCCAGTCGGTACTGGATAAGATACGCTACTGGAGAAATGTTGATACCTGACTGGAAAATATGTAATGCGCCGCTCTTGCTGATGGATGCGGATGCTGCAATCATCTCAAGGGTAATCTGTTCCATATAGTGATCATGGATGTACTGCATCATAGTCTGTAACCTTGCCTGTTTGTGGTCTAAACGCTGAAGTTTTTTTGAATTGGAATCCAGATTTAAATGTCTTAACAATACGTCCCATATTTGAAAAAGAAGCTGGACGGTGCATAACTCATTATTTTGCCCCGGTCCCTGAAGGGCAAAAATTTGTGACAGTAATTGCAGGATGTGATTCTGCCACGGTATATGCGGATCAAAAATCTGGTACGGGATAGATGACATTATAAGGGGGCTGATATATTTTTCATAAATAAGGCTTGTTTCAGGCGCTAACAGGGTTGGCGAAAAAACAATGTTAGGAACGAATGTGCTGCACCGTGTTTCAAAACGGTGGAGAATACTGCTGTTGATAAATATGCCGAAGCCTTCATGCAGTTCGATTCTGTCTGTTCCGGCCAGGCAGAGTGCCGCGCCATTTTCGACAAACAGGAATTCTAGTTCACTGTGCCAGTGCCAGTCAATCCGATGGAAGTCAAACTGCCAGATGTTTTCAGGATAGTATGCAAAAGGATAACTGCTGTCTCCATGACGGACGGTTTCACGCAATGTTTCATCTGTAGTGATCTTATAAGAGTCCATAGAGCGTCCCTCCTTCATAAAATAAAAATCAGATTAGTGATATTGTACCATAAGTGTGCGATTATGTGCAATGACTTGGCATGAATTGTGAGATATAATATCATTTGTTTGGAGGTATTGAAATGAAAAACCAATATAATAAAACAATCACAGCCTGTTTTGTAGGATATATCGTGTAGGCTGTAGTTAACAATTTTACGCCGTTGCTGTTTTTGTTTTTTCAAAAAAGTTATCATGTCCCGCTTTCCCAGATTACGCTGTTGGTGACTTTTAATTTTGGTATACAGCTGTTGGTTGACCTTCTTTCAGTCGGATTTATAGATAAGATAGGGTACCGTGCATCAATGGTGATAGCCCATGTTTTATCGGCTGCAGGCTTGGTTCTTCTTACGGTTTTGCCGGATGTTTTACCAACTCCCTTTGTGGGGATTTTAATTGCTGTCATGATTTACGCCATTGGCGGCGGACTTCTGGAAGTTCTCGTCAGTCCGGTTGTGGAGGCGTGTCCTTCCGACAATAAGGAGAAGGCAATGAGCATGCTTCATTCTTTTTATTGCTGGGGACATGCGGGGGTGGTATTCATATCAACTTTGTTTTTTTATGTGGCTGGTATAGAGAACTGGAAGATATTGGCGATTATATGGGCGCTTATCCCGGTTGGAAATGCTATTGTTTTTACCAGGGTTCCCATTGCAACCTTGATTGAGGACGGTGAGTCCGGACTGGGATTAAAGGAATTGTTCCGGATGAAGATATTTTGGATTTTGCTGGTAATGATGATATGTGCAGGGGCGAGCGAGCAGGCAGTCAGCCAATGGGCTTCTACCTTTGCAGAAAAAGGACTTGGGATTTCCAAGACGGCAGGTGATCTGGCTGGACCGATGGCGTTTGCGATTTTGATGGGGACGTCAAGATTGTTTTATGGCAAATATGGGGACCGTATTCATTTGGAACGCTTTATGGTCTACAGCAGCCGCCTATGTATACTGTCTTATTTGGGAATCTCCCTTTTCCCGGTTCCGTTGCTTAGCCTGATTGCCTGTGCTGTCTGCGGGCTGTCAGTTGGAATTATGTGGCCAGGAACCTTCAGCAAGGCATCGGCAGCTTTGCCAAAAGGCGGAACCGCTATGTTTGCGTTATTGGCGCTAGGCGGGGATATAGGCTGTTCGGGAGGTCCCACGTTGGTCGGTATGGTATCAGGGGCATTGGGGGATAATCTGAAGATAGGGGTTTTAGCAGGTATTATTTTTCCAGCGCTGTTACTAATGGGAATTATTCTCTGTGGTAAAATGAAAAGAGAGTTCTCGTAATGGAGGGGAAAATATCTATTGAAAAAGGCAAAGATGAATTTATCTTCATTGTATTTGCTGTAAAACAGAAGAATGATGTAAACGAACTGACGTTAGATATGATGGGGTAGGATTAGAACCATTATATGAACCCAGAAACATGTCTGGACGATATGAGAGCTGTGTTATATGCAATGAAAAAATAGGCATTGAAATAGCTGCCTATCAGGAATAAAAGAAAGAAAAGCGAGGAAAAAAAGATGGATTTTTTGAAATGCAGTCCGAAATGGACACGCCAGCCCAAGCAGGTGCAGGTTGATGAAGACAAGGTTGTAATTATTACGGAAAGAGGAACTGATTTGTGGGCACGCACTTATTATGGTTTCCAGAATGATAATGCCCCGGTGTTTCAGATTGAAACGACAGATAAGTTTTTCTCCTTTATCGTGAAAACAGAGTTTGAAAGTACCCGTCGTTTTGATCAGTGCGGTGTGGTTATGTATTTAGACAGCGACAACTGGTTCAAGGCATCTATTGAGTATGAAGATGAAAAAATGCAGCGGTTGGGAAGTGTCGTCACGAATCATGGATATTCTGACTGGGCCACGACAGATATATCCTCTGACATTAGAAGTATGTGGTATCGTTTTTCGCGCAGAAATAGCGACTATTGCATTGAATGCAGCGAGGACGGCATAAATTTCAGACAGATGCGGATTTTCCATATGTGGGAAGGGGCAGAAAAAATTACATATGGCATATATGCGGGCAGCCCGACAGAAGGTTCGTACAAGGCAACATTTTCAAATATGCAGATTACGGAATGTCAGTGGAAATCGGATGCAGAATGGCGTGACTGATAGGGGGTATTTATATGGAATTCAAATGGCTTAATGAAGGACAGATAAAAACAGAAGACAACAGAATAGAAATGTTTGCACCGGCGCAAAGCGACTTTTTCTTTAATAACGGTGCGGTCAGCGAGGAGGGGATTACGCCGGAATCTTTGTGCAATGCTCCGTTTTACCACACAGAGATTGCCGGAGATTTCGTGATGCGGGTAAAAGTATCCCATGATTTTAAAGACACATATGACTCTGCTTCTATTATGGTAATGCAGGATATGCGGAATTGGGCGAAATCATGTTTTGAAATGACCGATTTTGGCACACATGCCGTTGTCAGCGTAATTGCAAGGAACGGGGAATCGGACGATGCGAATGGGTGCAACATTGACGGAAATGAGGTATGGCTGCAGATATGCAGGTGCGGTCAATCCTTTGCGTTCCATTATTCCGTTGACGGTAAGAAATTTTACATGATGAGATTTTTTAATCTTCCTGTTGGTGAAAACGTAAAGGTAGGGCTGCTTGCACAGGCTCCTGTTGGAAATGGCGGGACAAGGGTTTATACAGACCTTACCTTTGAACAGAAAACAGTGAAAAATATCCGTATGGGTGAGTAAGGGGAGTTATAGCAATAATCTTGATGCAACGGAAAAACAGACTGAAACCTCAAGCGGTTTCAGTCTGTTTCGTTGTGCGCCTTGCGGCGCACGTTTCTAACGGGTGCAAGTC
>ULTO01066820.1_pt1 | contig 15856 bp, 12 predicted proteins | sample 1957601 | NCBI WGS metagenome assembly ULTO01 (sample SAMEA4835734, study PRJEB28245) | human gut metagenome | biome: gut microbiome; material: fecal sample | place: Denmark | collected 2008 | reverse complement strand
CCCTAAAACTGGAAAACGGCGGCATGAAGGGCGTGGAATCCAGTTATGTTTATGTGGTCTCCGCAGGCGGCAGCATGCTCTACCATCCCAACGGCAGCAAGATCGGCAAGAGTGTCGAGAATGAAGTTGTAAAGCAGATTTGTACGGATCTGTCAGCGGGGAAAAAGGTAGAGAACCAGGTGGTTTCTTATGAATATGACGGAAAGATAAAATATGCTTCGGTTTACATAAGTGATTATGAAGAATTTGTTCTCGTCGTTACGGCGGATCAGGAGGAAATCTTCCAACCGGTTTCCAAAATCAACAGGATCGGTATCATAGGCCTTATAGTAACGACGATCATTTTTTCCGCTTTCGGTTATTTCCGGGCTACTATGATCGTAAAACCGATCCAGCATATGACAGGTCTTGCCATGAAGCTTTCGAATATGGATTTCACAGAAGATGAGACCCAGAAAAAGCTGAATAAGAGCAAAGACGAGATCGGCGATATGAGCCGTGCCATTACCATTATGAGAAATGAACTGGTGGATGTTGTGGACAATATCAGGCAGGAAAGCGTTGTGCTTATGAATGCAGCAAGCGATTTAAGCGGCAGTGCGGCGGAGACGACCAGTACCATGGAACAGGTTGAGACCGCTGTCAACGAAATTGCCCAGGGGGCTACGTCCCAGGCAGAAGAGACCCAGGCTGCCACCGAAAATGTTGTGACCATAGGAAGTATGATCGAAGATACAAATGATGTGGTAAACGAGCTGGTGGAGCATGCGGCTAAGATGAAGGAAGCCGGCAGACGTGCCAAGGAAATCCTCGACGAGCTGGATAAGGTCAACCAGAAGACCGAGCAGTATATTGACGTTATTGCCAAACAGACAAATACTACCAATGAATCCGCACGCAAGATCAGTGAAGCTGCCAGCATGATCACGGAAATCGCAGAAGAAACCAACCTGCTTTCTTTAAATGCTTCTATTGAAGCCGCAAGGGCAGGAGAGCAGGGAAGAGGTTTTGCGGTAGTGGCATCCCAGATCCAGAAGCTGGCGGAGCAGTCCAACGAATCCGCAAAGCAGATCGGCGATATTATAGGTGTTTTATTGTCTGATTCCGAAAAAGCGGTCGAGATCATGTCGGATGTAAAATCCAGTATGAAGGAACAGAGCGAACATGTTGAGCGGACGGATAAAGCGTTTGGAGAAATTCAGGATGAGGTCGACGGTTCCATTGAAGGCATGAATCTGATTTCGGGTAAGACCAGACAGATGGACGAAGCCAGAAGCAGAGTGATCGACGTTGTACAGAGCCTGACGGCAATTGCAGAGGAGAATGCTGCAAGCACGGAGGAGACGTCCGCATCTGTGACAGAGGTTTCCGCGATCGTTACGGGTATTTCCGAAAAGTCAGAGGAGCTGAAACGAGTTGCAACGGCTTTGGAAAAGAGCATGAGTATATTTAAGATGTAATTACAGGGAAAATGTGGGAAAATGCCCGGGACGGTTGTCCGGCATGAGAAGATAACAGGGGACGTTACAGGGGAAAACGTTGTTTTTCCGGTACGTTCCCTCATTTTACGAAAAAACAAATACCACCTTTCAATTTTCTCTTTTTTTCATGCCGCATTTATGATACAATGCAAAGTAGTGTGTAGTGAAATGGAGAAATGCAATGGCCGGACAGGAAGATGGACAGTTGCAAAAGAACCGCCGGAAAAGGGTGGAACGATTAAAAAAAATAATTGTAATTACTGTTTTTGCAGCGGTGCTTTTGCCGATACTTGTCAATATCTGTTTGTTATTCCTGTTACATGGGGCAAATGCCAGATTAAAGAGTTTGGAATCAGAAAATGCCAATATGCAGTCTCAGATAGATGAACTGAGGGCGCAGATTGATAATTTGCAGGAAAGTGTCACATCATATGAAGAAGGGCAAAAGGATACCAGAGAGGAACCGGAAACTGTTTTAGAGTCGGAAAACAGTGGACAGGATGTATTGACCGGGGACGGCGTAAAGAGGGTTTACCTTACTTTTGACGACGGTCCCAGCAAAAATACGGAAGCAATTCTTGATATTCTTGCAGAATATGAAGTAAAGGCTACTTTTTTTGTAGTAGGAGATACAAGCGGGGAAGCCAAAGCTCTCTATAAAAGAATTGTTGAGGAAGGGCACAGCATAGGCATTCATTCCTACAGTCACAAATATCATGAGATCTATGCATCGGAAGAAGCATTTTTTGAAGATTTCTATCTGCTGTCCGATTATATATATGATGTGACGGGAGTAAGGCCGGACATATGCAGACTTCCGGGAGGAAGCAGCAATACTGTCAGCAGCATCGACATGGCCGGAATCGTGAATCAGTTGAACGCCCGGGGAATTACCTGCTACGACTGGAACATTTCCAGCGGCGATGCGGACGGACATGGCCTGTCTGCAGAGCAGATCGCTTTAAATGTCATAAGCGGGGTGGATACTTTTCAGACTTCCATTGTGCTTTTACATGACGGAAAGGATAAGGAACAGACAGTTGATGCATTGCGGATGATACTGGATGAACTGACAGACAGGGAGGACCTGGAAATCAAACCGATTACCGAGGAGACCCCCATCATTTTGCATATTACACATTAGAAGAAACGGAGGAACTATCATGGGCTTTTTTCAGGACTTAAAAGAAGATTTATCCCTGGCGGTAAATGAGTTGCTGCCTGAAGTGGATAAGGAACTGGAAAATCCGGAGAAGACGGCAGAGAACGAAGTTAATACGATGCCGGAAGAAATAAAATCAGAAGCAGGAAAGCCGGAAGAGGTTAAGCAAAAAGAAGAGCCGAAAGCAGAGGCGGATGAGAAAGAGACCGCTCTTAGTGATGAGGAAGTATTTCTTGCTGCTGTTGCCAGATTAGATGAAAACGCCGACATATTTGCACCGGAACCGCAGCCTGAGGAAAAGGCAGCGGAGCCGGAAGCCAAAGCCGAGGAAGAAGAGGTGGCGGAATTCAACCTGCTTTTGGGAAGCGGACCGGAGGAAGAGGCTTTAGAAACAGAAGATACGCAGGAGAATGAAGCCGTAGCGGAAACAGAGACAGAAGCTGCAAACGAAACCGAGGCGGAGCCGGAGGCTGAAGCTGAGGCAGAGGAAGAAGAGGCAGCGGAATTCAACCTGCTTTTGGGAAGCGGGCCGGAGGAAGAGGCTTTAGAAACAGAAGATACGCAGGAGAATGAAGCCATAGCGGAAACAGAGACAGAAGCTGCAAACGAAACCGAAGCGGAGCCTGAGGCAGAAGCTGAGGCAGAGGAAGAAGAAGCTGCGGAATTCGACCTGCTTTTAGGAGCGGAGCCGGAGGAAGATGTTCCGGAAACGGAAAATAAAGTAGAAGAGGAAATAGAGGAAAGGGACAAAAAAGAAATGCAGGATGATTTAATGAAGGAAGTATCTGAAGAAGTTGAAAAAACAGATGGAGAAAATGAATTAGAAAAAGAGGTAGGTAAAGGTATGACACAGCAGAACGAAACAGGATTAACAGGCGAAGTATTGGATGAAACAGCGACCATTACAGCTGGAATGAAGGTAACCGGTAATATCAGCAGCCAGGGTTCCCTGGATATTTTGGGAACTGTAAAGGGAGATGTTGAGATTCTCGGAAAACTGAATATTTCCGGCGGGGTGGAAGGAAATTCCAAAGCGGAAGAGATTTTTGCGGATTCCGCTAAGATCACAGGCGAGGTTCATGCCAACGGCAGCGTAAAGGTAGGACAGAGTTCTGTTATCATCGGCAATATTTATGCAACGAGCGCAGTGATCGCAGGCGCCGTAAAGGGCGATATCGACGTGCAGGGACCGGTCATTCTGGATACTTCCGCTATCGTTATGGGAAATATCAAATCCAAATCCGTACAGATCAATAACGGAGCGGTAATTGAAGGTATGTGTTCACAGTGCTATGCGGATGTTAATCCTTCTTCCTTCTTTAAAGATTTTGACAAATAAAACCGGGGGCTTTCAATTATGAAAAGAATTATGTTGAAGCTAAGCGGAGAGGCCCTGGCCGGCGAAAAGAAGACGGGCTTTGACGAAGATACCGTAAGAGGGGTAGCCCTTCAGGTAAAACAGCTGGTTGACGACGGCATGGAGGTCGGAATTGTCATCGGAGGAGGAAACTTCTGGAGAGGCAGGACCAGCGAACATATCGACAGGACCAAGGCGGATCAGATCGGAATGTTAGCTACCGTTATGAATTGCATTTACGTATCCGAGATATTCCGCTCCACAGGAATGAAGACCAGTATTTTAACTCCTTTTGAGTGCGGTTCCTTTACAAAGCTGTTCTCAAAGGACCGGGCAAATAAGTATTTTGGAAAAGGCATGGTGGTATTTTTTGCCGGAGGAACGGGTCATCCTTATTTTTCCACCGACACGGGAGTGGTTTTACGGGCCGTAGAGGTGGAAGCGGAGGTTATCCTGTTAGCCAAGGCGGTAGACGGCGTCTATGACGATGATCCCAGGACCAATAAGGCCGCAAAAAAATATGATGAGGTTTCCATCGACGAAGTAATAGAGAAAAATCTTCAGGTGGTGGATATGACGGCCTCCATTCTGGCAAGGGATAACAAAATGCCCATGTGGGTATTTGGCTTAAATGATGAAAACAGCATTGTAAATACTGTTTCCGGTAAATTTAACGGAACCAGGGTAACGGTATAAAACGGGAGGATGATCCAAATGGATGAGAGACTGAAAGTTTACGATGAAAAAATGAAAAAGGCAATTGACTTCCTGGCTTCGGATTTTGCAGCCATCAGGGCAGGACGTGCGAATCCCCATGTACTTGATAAGATCAAGGTTGACTATTACGGAACGCCCACACCTTTACAGAGCGTAGGAAACGTAAGCGTGCCGGAGCCGCGCATGATTCAGATCGCTCCATGGGAGAAAAGCCTGATCAAGGAAATTGAAAAGGCGATCTTAACGTCTGACGTGGGAATCACGCCTACCAACGACGGCTCTGTGATCCGTCTGGTATTTCCGGAATTGACGGAAGAACGCCGTAAGGAATTGGTTAAGGATATTAAGAAAAAGGGCGAGGAAAACAAGGTCGTTGTAAGAAACGCACGCCGTGACGGCAACGATGCCTTTAAAAAGCTGGGAAAGGGAGAGCTTTCCGAGGATGAGGTAAAGGATCTTTCCGATGAACTGCAGAAATTGACAGATAAATATATTAAAGAGATCGAAAAAATGGTTGAAGATAAGTCCAAGGAAGTTTTGACCGTTTAAAGCGGAGAAAAATCAGGGGATCTACTCGATTGCGAATGACGAGCAGGTCCCCTGCCCTTTGGTTTTAAGAAAGGCGGATTAGATGAATATACCCAGACATGTAGCGATTATTCTGGATGGAAACGGAAGATGGGCGAAGAGCAAAGGAATGCCCAGAAATTATGGCCATGCCCAGGGAAGTAAAAATGTGGAAGTGATCTGTGAAGAAGCCTATAAAATGGGGATCGAGTATCTGACGGTCTATGCCTTTTCCACGGAAAACTGGAAACGGCCCAAGGACGAAGTGGATGCCCTTATGAAGCTTTTGCGTAATTATATGAAGACCTGTTTAAAGACTGCGGAAAAGAACCGGATGTGCGTCAGGGTAATCGGGGATAAGACCGGGCTTGACGAGGACATCAGAAACCGGATCGAGGAACTGGAGAGGGCAACGGCGGGTAATGACGGCCTGCATTTTCAGATCGCCTTAAATTACGGAAGCAGGGATGAGATCATCCGGGCCGTTAACCGGATCATGGAAGAGGTAAAGACGGGTAAGCTGGAGCCGGGGCGGATGGACGAAGAGACATTTTCTTCCTACCTGGACACGAAGGGAATTCCCGAGCCGGATCTTTTGATCCGTACCAGCGGCGAACAACGCCTTTCCAATTTTCTTTTATGGCAGCTCGCCTATACGGAATTTTATATTACGGATGTCCACTGGCCCGCATTTACAAAGGAAGAACTTATAAAGGCTGTTGAAGCATATAATAAGAGAGAACGCAGATACGGTCTGGTAAAGGAGGAATAATATGTTTAGAACAAGATTATTGAGCGGTATTGTTCTGGTTATTATTATTGCCCTTGTTCTGATCACAGGCGGCCCTGTTTTGTTTTTGTTTACCCTTCTTGTGGCTTTGAAAGCTTTTTTTGAAATGACGAAGGCTACCAAGGTGCGGGGAGAGAATGAAAAAGTAAATCTTCTGGAAATATTTGGCGCCATGGGAGTGCTGGGATATTACGGCGTACGTTATTTCGCCGACACTGAAACATATATTATGTTAACCATTAGCCTGACCGTTGTGGCGATCCTTTTTGTTTACGTGTTTACTTTTCCCAAATATCATGCCAATCAGATCATGGCGGCTATTTTTTCTTTCGTTTATGCGCCCATTATGCTGGCTTATCTTTACCTGACCAGGAACCTGGAGAGGGGCATCTATATCGTATGGCTGATCTTCATCAGCTCCTGGATCTGCGATACCTGCGCTTATGCGGTGGGCATGCTTTTCGGAAAGCATAAGTTAGCGCCGGTGTTAAGCCCCAAAAAGTCCATAGAGGGCGCGGTCGGCGGAGTTGCGGGCGCAGCGCTTTCAGGGTTTCTTTATGCTCTGGCATTGAAAAATACCGGCGCCAGCCAAAGCGATCTTTTGTGGGTATTTCCGGTCATTTGTGCGGTCGGCGCCGTTATCAGCCAGGTAGGGGATCTGGCGGCGTCGGCTATTAAAAGGAATTTCGGCATCAAGGATTACGGGAAGCTGATCCCCGGTCATGGAGGCATTATGGACCGCTTTGACAGCGTGATCTTTACGGCTCCCATGATATATTATCTGGCGGTGCTTCTTTTATAACATAGTGAACGTTGGCAGAAAGAGACTGCCTGCATGTTTGTAAAGGTTTGATGGCAATTGCGGACGTATGCGTCTGTGACAGATGGATAAATTGGAGATATGGATATGAAAAATCTTGTTATTCTGGGGTCAACCGGCTCTATCGGGACTCAGGCCCTGGAAATTGTGGATGCGTATTCTGACAGATTGAAGGTAACTGCCTTGGCGGCAGGAAGCAATGTGGACAGGATGGAGGAACAGATAAGAAGGTATCATCCGGACTTTGCGGTCATGTATGAGGAAAAGGCCGCAGGGGATCTTTCGGTAAGGGTTGCGGATCTTCCGGTAACCGTATTGGCGGGCATGGAAGGATTACAGCAGATAGCATCCCTTCCCGAAGCGGATGTGGTCTTAACGGCTGTAGTGGGGATGATCGGCATAAAACCCACCATAGAAGCTATTAAGGCGGGAAAGGATATCGCCCTTGCCAATAAAGAAACTCTGGTAACGGCAGGCCATATCATTATGCCCATGGCAAAGGAGAAGGGCGTTTCCATTCTCCCGGTAGACAGTGAGCACAGCGCCATTTTCCAATCCTTAAACGGAGAGCCAAAAAAGCGTATGAAGAAGATCCTTCTGACCGCTTCCGGAGGACCTTTCCGGGGAATGGACAGGGAAACGCTTTTCAATAAGACCGTGAAAGAGGCGTTAAATCATCCCAACTGGTCCATGGGAAAAAAGATAACCATCGATTCGGCCACTATGGTAAACAAAGGGCTGGAGGTTATGGAAGCCGGATGGCTTTTTGATGCAGAACCGGAACAGATTCAGGTTGTAGTACATCCCCAGAGCATCATACATTCTATGGTAGAATATGTGGATGGGGCCGTTATGGCCCAGTTAGGGCTGCCGGATATGAAGCTGCCCATCCAGTATGCGCTTTTTTATCCTGACAGGCTGCCTATGGATATGCCCGGTATAGATTTCTTTAAGCTGGGGCAGATTACATTTGAGGAGCCTGACCTTAAGACATTTACGGGATTGAAACTGGCATATGAGGCTTTTAAAACGGGAGGAACCATGCCCACGGTGTTTAATGCGGCCAATGAAAAGGCGGTCAGCCTGTTTTTGGCAGGCCGGATCCGGTTTCTTCAAATAGCGGATCTGATCGGCGAGACCATGGGCGCCCATGGGGCGGTAAAAAATCCTTCCCTTAATGAGATCCTGGAAACGGAAAAATGGTGTTATGAATTTATAGAGAGCAGGTGCTGATTTGGGCGTTATTTTATTTATTGTTATATTCTGTATCGTTGTTGTGGCACATGAATTCGGTCATTTTATCATTGCGAAGGCAAACGGCATTCATGTGGTGGAGTTTTCCATCGGAATGGGACCTACCCTGCTGCATTTTGTGAAGGGCGATACCAAATATTCCTTAAAACTCCTTCCGATAGGCGGCGCCTGTATGTTTGAAGGGGAAGACGGATTAAAGGAAATGGATGAGACGGATAAGGAAGACGGGGATAAGGACCATAAGGATCAAGAGACCCGGGAGATCAAGGAGGATCTGGGCACCCTGAAAAAGTCAGGAGCTTTTCCCGACGCCCCCGTATGGGCGAGGATCGCTACGGTTGTTGCAGGCCCGGTATTTAACTTTATTCTTGCCTATATCTTTTCGGCCATCATCGTAGCCAGCATCGGCAGCGACCTTCCCGTGATCGGAACGGTAGGGGAAGGAACGGCTGCAAGCGAGGCCGGCCTTATGGCGGGAGATGAAATTGTTGAACTGAACGGAAAGCATATCCACCTGTTTCGGGAAATATCCTTAGAGGCCATGTTAAATGAAGGGGAGCCGGTCAACATCGTTTATGAAAGGGACGGACAACGTACTGCGGTAACCCTTGATCCCAAATATTCCGAGAAGGACGGGAGATATTATTACGGAATAGCGCCTTTAAACGGATATACCAAATTCAGTCTCCCGGGCGTTGCAAAATACAGCTTTTATGAAGTGAAATACTGGATCGATACTACCATAAGGAGCCTTGGGATGTTAGTGACCGGAAAGGCGGGGATCAAAGATCTGTCGGGACCTGTGGGAATGGTGGATGCAGTGGATACCATCTATACGGAATCCAAACAGGACGGCGCTTTTTACGTATGGCTCAATATGCTGAATTTTGCTATTTTGCTAAGCGCCAATTTGGGAGTTTTGAATCTGATCCCTTTTCCGGCTCTGGATGGGGGCAGGCTTTTGTTTTTGGTCATTGAAGCCATACGACGGAAGCCGATACCGCCGGAGAAGGAAGGCATTTTCCATTTCGTGGGGTTTGCTTTGTTGATGCTTTTGATGGTGGTCGTTATGTATAACGATATTGCCAGACTGGTTACAGGCGGTTGAGATATGACGGCATTTTTCAATTTTTTTGTGAAAAATGCCGTCTTGTCATGTACCTTAAATTATGCATATAATAGAAACATCTTAATGATCTAAATTTCATGATCTAAACGGTACGTTCTGTACCATTTCATAGGAATGGGACCGGCTGCAAAAAGCTTCCTGTACGGCTTTTAAATACGGAAGGACGGCAGGCGGGAAATTTTTATGAGAATGATTTTTCCAGGAAAGGACAATTGAATATGAAGTTCGGTTATGTGTATGAAACCGGGAAACGGGCGGAAAACGAAGACGCTTTGTTGTTCCGGTGCAGTCTGCTTTCAAAAGGGGAGCTTGTGTTTGCCGCGGTCTGCGACGGTATGGGCGGCATGGAAAAGGGAAAGGAGGCTTCCGCATTGTGTATGGGGGAAATGGAGACCTGGTTTGACAGACAGCTGATCCCATGCATATGCGACTGCGGCGAAAAGGAGAAAAAATTAAAGCAGATCATAAAATCCAAGGGCTTTATGCTGTACCGGCAGATGAACAGGGCATTGTTTCAAAAAATGCGCGCAGAAGGCGCCGCAATGGGAACCACAGCCCTTATGTGTATTCTTTACAGGGGGAAATACTATCTGTTTCATATCGGGGACAGCAGGACCTATCTGCTGGGAAAAAGGATGAATTTTTTCTTATGCAGACAGATCACAAAAGACCACGGAAATGAACAGGGGCTTTTTAGGTGTCTGGGGCTTAACAAAGAGTGGGAGCCGGATTTTTACAGCGGGCGGATAGGGAAAAACGGGCTGTTAATGTGTACGGACGGATTTTTCAGAAAGTATGATAAAAATATATGGAAAAGATGTCTGGATAGGAAAAAAATGAAATGTGAAAGCAGTATCGGAAAAAGGCTGGGAGAAATTGCCGCTTACAATATCCGGCAGAAGGAAAGGGATAATATTTCCGCAATTTATATAGGAGGAGAAGGCGGATGAATGAAAAATATATCAAAAAGGACCTGCTGGGAAAAGGAGGCAGGGCGGCGGTATGGCTTGTGGAAAACAAGGATGCGGACATGCCTGCGGCGTTGAAGTGGTATGAGGATAAGAGGGAGGCGGAAAGGGAGAGGGAAATCTTGCGCCGGTTCGGGGGAAAGGGAGTTCCGTATCTGATCGATTATATGGAAAATGAAAAAGGAGCAGGCGTTGTTATGGAATATGTGGAAGGAAAAAGCCTGCGGACCCTTTTGGAGGAGAGAAGGATCTTTAGCGAGGAAGAAACGACAGAGCTTATTATGAAGGCTGCAAAAATACTGGCGGTTTTCCATAAGCAGGTTCCCCGGATCATATACGGGGATCTGAAGCCGGAGAATATCATGGTTACCTCGGAGGGAGAGGTCTGTTTTATTGATTTCGGTTCCGTGCTGTACGAAGGGGAGAAGGAAAGAAGGGTGTATGGAACAAGGGAATATCTGCCGCCCTCGGAAGGAGAAAAAATAAGCGCCTACAGGGATACCTACGGGCTTGGAGTGGTCCTATATGAAATGTTGACAGGCAGCGTTTTGTCAAAGGGGATCGCCTGCAAAAAGGCGGATGTTTCACATTTATCGAAGGACTGCAGACGGATCATGCAGAAGGCGGTAAAAATACACGAAACAGAAGGGTATGCCGACGGAGGGGAAATGTATGAGGATTTAAAGGAAGCCATGGAAAACATGCATAAGGAAAAGAAAAGGAGGAAAAGACATATGTTCCGAAGAAAAAACAAAAACAGAAAAAATTATTTTATCTGCGATCTGAAAAGAATGGTCCATACAGGATATATGCGGGGGATCTGCCTGCTTCTGGCAGCCTTTACGGTATTTTGCATTATGTGGAAGGAGAATGAGGTAGAGGGTGCGGCAATGGAAGGGATGCCTGTGGAAAAAACGGTAACGGAAAGGACGGTAGTAAGGAATGACCCGGGCAAATACGGCGGAGAAGGTATCGGAGAGGGAGGAATTGCAGAGGAAGAAGGAAAAGAAAGCATGGAAAACGCCCGGAGGAAAGATGGGAATGAGCAGCAGAAAAGAAGCAGGATTGAAGAAAAGTTTAGAACAGAAACAGAAATAGAAACAAAAGCGGAAATAGAAGCAGAAGGGGAAATAGAAACAGAAGCGCCAAGGGATGCATACGGCCGGAAATTGATCATCAGGAAGTAAATCCGGTTGACGAAAAGAAAGGAGAAAGCCTATAATAAATCCATGGGAAGGAGAATAGGCTATGAATGAGGAAATGGCGGTATTTAAAGGATATTTGAGAAGCCTGATGAGACAGCTTAAGGCTTTAAAGGAAGCCCTTGATAAAAAGAATTATGAACAGGCCGGGCGGCTTGTAGATGAATTGATCGAGGATACCCAGAAAAATATAGAGGATTAAATCCGTACCAAGAAAAACAAATGTGGTAAAAGACAGTCAAGGGAAAAGTATGATAAGAGGCAGAATAGCAGCCGGTATGGAAAATAAAAAAGATTGAGGAAAGGACAGTTTTATGCATAGAGAACATACAAAAACAGTGAAGATCGGAGACCGCGTCATAGGCGGAGGAAATCCCATTTTGATCCAGTCCATGACCAATACACGTACAGAGGATGTGAAAGAAACCATAGAACAGATTCACAGATTGGAAGCGGCAGGCTGCGATATCATCCGTTCCACCGTTCCCACATTAGAGGCGGCAGAGGCCTTTCGGGAGATCAAAAAGGAGATTTCCATTCCTTTAGTGGCGGATATCCATTTTGATTATAAGATGGCGATCGCAGCCATAGAAAACGGGGCAGATAAGATCAGGATCAACCCGGGCAATATCGGCGGCAGGGAAAAGCTCCGTGAAGTGGTGGCGGCGGCAAAGGAGAGGCAGATTCCCATCCGCGTCGGGGTCAACGGCGGTTCCCTGGAAAAAGAACTGGTGGAAAAGTATCAGGGCGTTACGCCTGAAGGTATTGTGGAAAGCGCCCTGGATAAGGTGCATATGATCGAAGAGGCCGGCTATGACAATATGGTCATCAGCATTAAGTCCTCCAATATTCCCGTCTGCATAAAAGCCCATGAACTGCTTATTAAAAAGACGGATTATCCGTTACATATCGGTATTACCGAGGCAGGAACCCTTTACGGAGGCAATATCAAATCCTCTGTAGGCCTGGGGATCCTGCTTTATGAAGGCATCGGCGATACCCTGCGGGTCTCCCTGTCAGGAGATCCGGTGGAGGAGATTAAATCCGCCAAGACGATCTTACGTTCATTGGGCCTGTATCATCAGGGCATAGAGGTCATTTCCTGTCCTACCTGCGGCCGCACAAGGATCGATCTGATCGGGCTGGCAAACAGGGTGGAGGAAATGGTAGCGGATATTCCCCTGAATCTGAAGGTTGCCGTTATGGGCTGCGTGGTAAACGGCCCGGGAGAAGCAAAGGAAGCGGACATCGGCATTGCCGGAGGGATCGGCGAAGGGCTTTTGATTAAAAAAGGCGAGATCATAAAGAAGGTGCCTGAAAAGGATCTGTTAAATACATTAAGGGAAGAACTCCTGCACTGGAACGACTGACGCACTGATATGCCGGAATGAAAAAGTTTGTCAGAATAACGGTAAAACGGCTGGCATAAAAATGATAAATGCTGAAAAATTGGAGTAATCTACATGGACGGAAAGCAGTTTTTGGAAGTTTTTCCAACATTACAATTAAAAGATAATATGAAGGATGTTTTTTCGGATGTCTGCGTGGAGCATATATATACTACAAAACGCAGGGATTTTCTGCGCATATATATTTCCGCGGACAGACTTATTGATAAAAAGGACGTCCGTTCCATGGAAGGACAGATCAAGAAGCAGCTTTTTGACAGGGCAAATATCACGGTAAAGATTTATGAGCATTTTAATCTTTCCAGGCAGTACACACCGAAAAACCTCTATCATGCCTACAGGGAGAGCATTTTAAGCGAGCTGAGGGATTACAGCCCTGTTATGTACAGCATGTTGAAAAAAGCGGAGGTTTCCTTTGAGGAAGACCGGATGACGCTTTTGGTGGAGGAGCTGGTCCCCTTTAAGGAAAAGACAGGGGAACTCGTTTCCCTTTTGGAAAAGATCTTTTGCGAACGGTGCGGCGTGTTTGTCAATATAGCGGTAGATTATGTCCCCGTGCAGGAAAATCCTTTAAAGAAGGAAGAGGAAGGAAAGCTTAAGCGCCAGGTGGCGGAGATAACCGCCAGGGTATTTGGCGGACAGGAAGGCGCTTTATTGACGGAAGCCGTGGAAGGCAGCAAAGAGGAGAATATGAAAGAGGCAGGTCTTTCTACGGCTCTTTTATCAGATGGCGGAAAAGAAAGCCTGCAGACGGCAGGCGGACAGGATAAACAGGCAGCGGGCAAAGGGGGAAGCCGGGAGGCAGCAGGCAAAAAAGAAAAACCGGGAACGGACAGGGCTTTTGGCAGCTTTGGAAGCAAAAAAGGAGGCTTTGGGAAAAAGGATTACCGGGCTAAGAAATCCGATGACCCTTCCATCATCTGGGGGAGCTACGATATAGAGGAGGATCCCCTTCCCTTAGACCAGCTTATGGGAGAGATGGGCGAAGTAGTTGTGAGGGGAAAGCTGCTGACGCTGGAAACAAAGCCCATTCCCAAAATAGAAAAGACGATTGTAATGTTCTCCATAACGGACTTTACGGATACCATTATGGTAAAAATCTTTGTAAAAGATGAACAGGTGGAAGAATTTTTGTCCCATCTGAACGTAAAAAAGGGAACATTTTTAAAAATAAAAGGAATAGCGGCAACGGATAAGTTTGACAGGGAATTGACCATCGCATCGGTTACCACCATTAAGGTAATTTCCGATTTTACCGTTTCCAGAATGGATTATGCCGCGACCAAGAGGGTGGAACTGCACTGCCATACCAAGATGAGCGATATGGACGGGGTTTCCGAGGTTACGGATATTGTAAAACGGGCTTACAGATGGGGGCATCCGGCAATTGCCATTACCGATCACGGCGTTGTACAGGCCCTTGCGGATGTATTCCATACATGGTGCGATCTTTGGAGCGAGGAAAAGAAGCGCTGCAAGGAGGAAGGGATAGAAGCGGACCGGCAGAATTTCTTTAAGATCATTCTGGGTGTGGAAGGCTATCTGGTAGACGATCTGAAGGAAATCGTGGTCAATCCCGGGAATCTTTCCATGGATCAGGATTATGTGGTCTTTGACCTTGAGACAACGGGATTTTCCCCTGTGAAAAACAGGATCATTGAGATCGGTGCGGTAAAGATCCAAAACGGGAAGATCACTGACAGGTTTTCCACTTTTGTTAATCCTAAAGAGCCGATCCCGTACAAAATACAACAGTTAACCGGTATCCGGGACGAAGACGTTATGGATGCGCCTGAAATTGAAGAGATACTGCCAAAGTTTTTGGAGTTTTCCAAAGACTGTATTATGGTTGCCCATAACGCTTCTTTTGATATGAGCTTTATCAGGGAAAATTCCAAGTTGATGGGAATGGAGCGGGAAGATACGGTGGTGGATACGGTGGGGATTGCCAGGATCTTGCTGCCCCACCAGGCAAAACATACCTTGGACGCCTGTGCCAAAACCTTAGGGGTTTCCCTGGAAAACCATCATCGGGCAGTGGATGACGCCGAGGCCACGGCTGAAATTTTTATGAAATTCCTTCCCATGCTCAAAGAGGCGGGAGTTGAAAAATTGTCCCAGATCAACGCCATGGGCGAGGATAACGTGGATACGGTCAAGAAGCTCCCCTATTACCATGTGATCATCCTGGCAAAAAACGAGATCGGCAGGATCAATCTTTATAAACTGGTATCGGCTTCCCATCTGACCTATTACAATAAGCGTCCCAAGATTCCCAAAAGCCTTCTGCAAAAATACAGGGAAGGGCTGATCGTGGGAAGCGCCTGTGAGGCGGGAGAGCTGTACCGCGCCATGCTTGACGGAAAGAGCGATGCGGATTTATATAAGATTGCGGGATTTTACGATTATCTGGAAATACAGCCCCTCGGCAACAATGAATTTATGATAGAGTCCGAACGTGTGGAAAGCGTACACTCCATGGAAGACATCATGGATCTGAACCGGAAGATCGTGGCCATAGGAGAAGCCCTGCATAAGCCGGTATGCGCAACCTGCGATGTGCATTTCCTGGATCCGGAGGATGAAGTATACCGCAGGATCATTATGGCGGGCAAAGGCTTTAAAGAGGATAAGCAGGCGCCGTTATACCTGAGGACAACGGAGGAAATGCTTGCGGAATTTGAATATCTGGGAAGCGAAAAGGCGAGAGAAGTGGTGGTTACCAATACCAATCTCATTGCGGACTGTATCGAATCTATCGACCCCGTAAGGCCGGATAAGAGTCCGCCCATCATTCCTAATTCCGATGAGATACTGACTAAGATCTGTTATAACAAGGCTCATGAGATCTATGGGGAGAATTTGCCGGACGTGGTGGAAAAGCGTCTTAAAAAGGAACTGAACGCCATCATCAAAAACGGCTTTGCCGTTATGTATATCATTGCCCAGAAGCTGGTGTGGAAATCGGTGGAGGACGGTTATCTGGTAGGTTCAAGGGGA
>ULTO01001134.1_pt1 | contig 15953 bp, 7 predicted proteins | sample 1957601 | NCBI WGS metagenome assembly ULTO01 (sample SAMEA4835734, study PRJEB28245) | human gut metagenome | biome: gut microbiome; material: fecal sample | place: Denmark | collected 2008 | reverse complement strand
CGGCAGCCGCTTCAGCGACCGCGTAACCGGTGACCGCAACCGTTACGTAGGACAAAAGACGATTATCCAGCTTGATATCGACCCGACGGAAATAGATAAAAATATAGCAACAAGCCTTTCCGTAATGGGTGATGTAAAACAGACATTGCAAAACCTGCTGCCGTTAGTGCAGAAGGCAGCGCATGCCGACTGGTGGCAACAGATTAAGGCCTGGGATGCAACAGAGGACCGCAGCCTGCTGGCTGGCGACCGACTGACAGCTCCTTGGATGATGAAGGAACTGAGCCGCAGCTTTGAAGGAGAAAATCCGATTTATGTAACTGACGTTGGTCAGAACCAGATGTGGGCAGCACAGCATTTAGTTGTTGATAAACCGCGTCACCATCTGACGAGCGGTGGCTGCGGTACGATGGGCTTCGGTCTCCCCGGCGCGTTGGGTGCAGCATTTGCCGAGCCTGATAAGCAGGTAGTACATATCTGCGGTGACGGCGGCTTCAAGATGACCGGCATGGAACTGTATACGGCGGCGCGTGAAGGCAAAAAGCTTATCAGTATCGTTATTAATAACAGCTGCTTAGGCATGGTCCGTCAATGGCAGCAGCTCTTCTACAACGAGCATTACTCCAATACGCTGCTGACAGAGTTTGACTTCATCGGTTTTGCTCATTCCTGCGGTGCAGGCGGTCGCAGAGCAGCGACCTGCAAGGAATTCCAGGAGGCGCTGAAGGCAGCGCGCGAGGCTGACAAGCCCTTCCTGATTGAGGTAATCGTAGAGCAGGGAGATCTGGTAGAGCCTATGGTGGCAGCCGGTGCTGCGGTAGATGACTTCGTCAAGATTAACAGATGCAGATAAACAGCTATAAATAAGGGAAATTTTTTATTAAATTTGTATATTAAAATAAGGGAAAAGAAAGAGGTAATAACAATGGTTAAAATGTATTATGACAGCGATGCAAATCTGGAATTATTGAATGGCAAAACAGTTGCTATTATCGGCTATGGTTCTCAAGGCCATGCGCATGCACTGAACCTGCAGGAGAGCGGTGTAAACGTAGTTGTAGGCCTGTATGAAGGCTCCAAATCCAAAGCTAAGGCAGAAGCTGCCGGCCTGAAGGTTATGACTACCGCAGAAGCTGCTAAGGCTGCTGATATCATCATGATGCTGATTCCGGATGAAAAGCAGGCTGCTACATATAAAAAAGATATTGCTCCGAATCTGGAGGCAGGCAATGCTTTGGCTTTTGCACACGGCTTCAACATTCACTTCGGTCAGATTGTTCCTCCTGCTGATGTAGACGTATTCATGGTTGCTCCTAAAGGCCCCGGCCATTTGGTTCGTCGTACCTATACAGAAGGCAGCGGTGTTCCCGTTTTGGTAACTGCTTACCAAAACCCGACTGGCAAGGCTCACGACCTGGCTCTGGCTTATGCTAAGGGCATTGGCGGTACCCGTGCAGGTGCTCTGGAAACCACCTTCCGTGAAGAAACCGAAACCGACCTCTTCGGCGAGCAGGCAGTTCTCTGCGGCGGCGTTTGCGCTCTGATGAACGCAGGCTTTGAAACCTTGGTAGAAGCAGGCTATGAGCCTGAAAGCGCATACTTCGAATGCATGCATGAGATGAAGCTGATTGTTGACCTGATGTATGAAGGCGGCATGGCTAAAATGCGTCATTCCATCTCCGATACCGCTGAATATGGCGATTATGTAACTGGTCCGCGCATCATCACTGCTGAAACCAAAGCTGCTATGAAACAGGTTCTGGCTGAAATTCAGGATGGTACCTTTGCTAAGAAATGGCTGCTGGAAAACCAATGCGGCCGTCCGCAATTCAACGCTATGCGTCGTCGTGCTGCAGCAACCCAGGCTGAACAGGTTGGTGCACAGCTGCGTGGCATGATGAGCTTCCTGAAGAAAAAATAATCAACAGCTTACAAGCACTTTTAGTGCAGAAAATAAAAATAAGGGAAAGAGCGTAATCCGCTAAAGGCAGCGTACAGATAAAAAAGCTGCCAGGATTACGATAAACAAAAATAAGGGAAAGAGCGTAATCCGCTAAAGACAGCATACAGAAAAAAATCAGCTGTCAGGATTGCGAAAAATAAGGGAAAGAATGTGAGCCGTAAACGCAGCATAGAAAAATATAAGCTGCGTGGCTTGCAGTAATTAAAAATAAGGGAAATATTAAAAGGTCGCTTACCTGTGCATCAGATGCAGGAAGCGGCCTTTTTGACATGCCGGCATAATGTTTTTGATATAAAAAGCCTCCCAGCGCATGTGCGCAAGGGAGGCTTTTGCGATATCTGTGATAGAATGCAGTAGATCAAGCGTGAGCAAGCTGTTTATTTTTAATAAGAGCGAACACCTTTAAGGAGCAGCAAAGGATGAGCACTGCGCTGATAGTGAGCACATAAAAACCATGTCTGCTGCCCAGCATAGTAGCATGCGCGATATTGGCCGGGTCCGCAGCCTGAGCGGTGGCAACAATTGTACTGATAACTGCCGTACCTACTGCGCCTGCCAGCTGCAGCAGTGTGTTCATAGCTGCATTGCCGTCGGCGTTCAGCTCTTCAGGCAGTTGACCCAGGCCGTTAGTCATAATTGTTCCCATGGAAAAACCTTGGCCGAAGGCAAAGAACAGATAGAACACAATGAAGAGCAACGAACTCAGCTCGCCCGGATAAAGGCTGTAGCAGATGACGGATACGAGAATGGATGCATTGCCTAGTAAAATCGGGCGTTTGGCACCGAACTTGTCCAACAGCCTGCCGCTGATAGGCGCAAGCATAGCGCCGATGATACAGCCGGGCAGCAGCAGACAGCCTGCGGTGAAGGCGTCCGTGTGCGAAACAAGCTGCGCATAGTTGGGAATTAAAAAACCTAGTCCCAAACAGATAAAGCCGACGAGCAAAAGACTGGCAGTGCTGAGCGTATACGGCAGATAACGAAAAATTTCTACACGTAAAAGCGGCGCGTTACTGTTTAATGATTGCTTATAGAAGGCAGTCAAAGCAATAAGGCAGATTGCGAAAAGAGCCAGCACCTCGATACTGAACCAACCGAAGTCGGAGGCAATGCTGGTAGCAAAAATCAGGCTGCTGAAGCCGATGATAAGCAAAAGGTATAAGCCGAAGTTAAAGCTTGTTTGCTCCAGATTGCCGGCCTGACGGATATTTTTGATACCCAAGATGGCAGAAAGCAGTAAAAATGGCAGCAGGCTGATAAAAATCATGCGCCAGCCAAAGTAACTGACAATCATACCGCCGAGTGACGGACCGACAGCCGGTGCCATGGCTGTGATAAGAGAAGCTATGCCTATCATAAAGCCCAGGCGTTCACTGGGAACCTGCTCCAGAATAATGTTAAACATCATCGGCAGGGCGATGCCTGTACCGATGCCCTGCAGCAATCTGCCGATAAGCAGGATGTTGAAATAAGGTGACCAGGCGGTGAGCAGTGTGCCCGCAAGAAAGCTGCTGATTGCGGCGGTAAACAGGCTGCGCGTTGCAAAACGGCGTTTAAGGTAGGCGGATGTAGGGATAATCAGTGCCAGCACCAACAGATAGCCGGTAGTTACCCATTGTACGAGCGAGGTGCCGATATTAAATTCGTGCATGAGCGTGGGGAAGGTAACGTTCATAGCAGTTTCGACAACAACGCCGCTAAAGGACATAATGCCGGCGGCGATGATGGAAAATAGTAAACGTGCATCCAGCACACGCGTAGAGCTGTTAGTCATTATTTTTCTCCTTCTTTTGCCTGATAGCGGGAGCGTGGCCCTGCAGCGCAGGCTTATGGGTGGACATTGTTTGGTAAAGCTTGGCGATGGTGGCAGCAGTGGTGTTGATATCTGCTTCGCTGATATCGGTAAGCTGTGTTGCCAGCCAGCCGTGATATTGTTCAATGTAATAGGCGTGAATCTTTCGTCCTGCGTCTGTCATGCGCAGTCTGACGATACGTTTATCATGTTCATCGCTGAACTTTTCGATAACATTGATTGCCTGCAGCTCGCTTACCAGACGAGTGATGCCGGGGCGCGTTACCTGCAGCAGGTCCGCAATATCGCTGACCTTGGGAGGCTGTGCGGTGCGTTCCAGATATTCAATGTAGTCCAACACTTTGAGATTACCGGGAGTTAAGCCTTCCGGCAGAGGCGGCTGAAGCTCTACTACACGCTTTGCTTCGTGGCAGGCTATGAGCAGAGTTTTGATTGCTTCGATAGGCAGTTTATGTGTCATGATGATTCTCCTTTATAAATGATTACCAAAAGTAATTACTAAAGATAATTATATTGCGGTGGTGTGAGGATTGTCAAGGTGGGGGATAATATAGGCTGATTAAGTTCCGTATTCTATGTAAAAATGAATAAATTTCATTTTACTAGATTGTATAATGCATTTTCACACCTAAAGATAATCAAAAATCTATATTATTTCCCGCTTTTAGAGTACTCATGAAAATAAATTATTCACAAATCAGAGTTTCTATGATAGAATCATCTTAGAAATATTTTAATTAAAGTTACTGGAATTATAAAATATTTTAAGCAGGTGATTTTGTGGGAAAAGGATTGCTGGTTTCGTCATTAGCTTTGGCAGCAGGTTTTCTATTGCCTGTATATGCTGGTGCAGCTCAATTAGATACACAACAACATATAATTGCTCAGAAAGAGCAGGAGCAAGCTTCCAAACGCGCTGAACAGGATTTGCAGCATCGCGTTAGTCAGTCTATGACTAAATCGCAGCAGCAAAGCAGTCGTTTGGAGGCTTTTGTTTTACCTGAGGAAGAGAATAGTTTTAAGATCAAACAGTTTGTACTTTCTGCGCCTGAGTATGGATATAAATTTGCTTGGATAGATGAATATCTGGCACAGTTTAACGGTCAGAGAATCGGTGTGAACGGCATAAATGAATTGCTGAAACGAATCAACCAGGAAATCATCAACCGTGGATATGTAACAACACGAGTTTATGTTGGGGAACAGGATTTATCAAAAGGTAAATTTGTCTTTTCATTAGTTCCTGGTATTGTGGGGGATATTAAATTCAGAAATGAAAATACCTGGGGAACTTGGCATAATGCAGTTTGCATGAAGCGAGGTTCAATACTTAATATACGTGATATAGAACAGACCATAGATAATTTCAACAATGTGCCTTCGCAGAGTGCAGATATCAAGATTGAGCCGGGCAGTAATGAAGGTGAAAGTAATCTCGTTATAGATATTAAGCGCACAAAGCCCTGGACTTTAATGACTTCAGTAGATAACAGTGGCACTAAGACAACAGGCAGGGCACAGATGAGCGCAACATTGCAGCTGCTGCAGCCTTTTTCAGCGAATGATGTATTTTATGCAAGCTGGAATGAAGATGCTACGCAATCAGGAGAACGTAAGGGAACAAGGGCGAACAGCTTGTACTACAGTGTCCCGTTCGGTAAGGAGCGGTTTACTTTCAGCCACAGCAAGAATGATTACCACCAGACTGTCGAATATGCAGTAAACCCTTTTGTTTCCAGCGGTAAATTTACAAGTGACAGCATCAGCTGGAATCATTTGCTGCAACGTGACCAAAAGAGTAAGACTGATTTTGAGCTTGGTCTTGTACATAAAACTCGTCACAGCTATATAGACGGCACAGAAATAGAGGTGCAACGCCAAAAGACAACGGCAATGCAGGTTGGTGTCAATCACAGGCAGTACCTTGGCGCAAGCGTATTAGATGCCTCGCTGAAATGGCAGAAGGGCTTGCCGTGGTATGCAGATGCAGGACCTACTGACGGTATGACGGATGAAGCAACAACGCAGTACAATATGTATCTGTTCAGCGCTAATTATACTGCTCCGGTGCCTTTTGGAAACGGGTATGATGCGCAGTATAATGTTTCCATGCGTGGGCAAAAGGCAGACCAGAGAATATATGGCAGTGAATTCTTTTCTATAGGAGGCTGGTACAGTGTACGTGGCTTTGATGGAGAGCAGACACTTTCAGCAGAAGATGGCATTGTAGTACGCAATGAGCTGCGTTTTCCGATAGATGATTTACCGCATCAGCTATATTTGGCATTGGATTATGGCAAGGTATCAGGACCATCTACCGAATATTTATTAGGGACGGAATTAGTAGGCAGTGCAATCGGTATGCGAGGAAGAGTAGGGGCTTTCAGCTATGATGTATTTGTTGGTTATCCGGTCAAGAAGCCGGAAGGATTTAAGACTGCCAGCAGAACGTATGGCCTGATGCTTACAGCGCAGATTTAAAGATATCGGTATAAGCCTTAGGATGGAGGGCTATTATGGGGAATTTGGGTAAGAACAGAAAGAAATTTTTGGCTTTGGCTATTGCTTTATCATTGCAGATGCAGGCAGTTATGCCTTGTTATGCAGCGGTTACTGCAGAGGCAGGTGGAGCGAATGTAAACGGTAATATAATCAATATAGTGAAACCGGACAGTAATGGCCTATCACATAATAAATTTACTGATTTCAATGTGGCTGGCAATGGTATTGTCTTCAACAACCATACAGGAAGTGCGCAGTACAATTCCCACTTAGCAGGAGCATTGAACGCTAACGCTAATTTGCAGGGAAATGCAGCAAAGCTGATTCTTACTGAAGTAACAGGTACAGGCAAAACGAATCTGAATGGTATGCTGGAGATTGCAGGTACAAAAGCTGATTTAGTAATTGCCAATCCAAACGGTATTGTCGGCAAGGGTTTTGGCTTTATCAATGTAGGCAGAGCTACGCTTACTACAGGTATGCCTGATTGGGGTGCTGACGGTAAGTTAAATGGCTTTTCTGTTGCAAAAGGTACTATAGATATCCAAAATGCTGGCTTAACAGAAGACCAACGCACAAATTACAGACCTGATAAATTAGATATTATGGCCCGTGCGATAAAAATTAATGATGAGCTTTGGGCAAATGAGGCGATAAATGTTGTAGCAGGCAGCAATGAGGTAAAATACAATACAGATGGCTCGTTAGAAGTGCAGAAAACAACTGCGACTGCGGAAAAGCCACAGGTGGCACTTGATGTGGCTGCATTGGGTGGTATGTATGCCGGCAGGATTATGCTTGTAGGTACGGAAAAAGGACTGGGCATGAATATTGGCGGCAACCTGAAAGCGCAGGAGAATTTAAGCATTACCAATGACGGCAGGATTGTCTTTACTAAAAACTCTGGCAACAGTAATGCTACAGACGGATTCCAAAATCAGGATTACACATCTCTTACCTCCGATGGCAACGTGATGGTCAGCAGTACAGAAGACATTGAAAACAGCAGCGTTATAACAGCACAAAAGGATATGACGCTGACTGTTGGCGGCAAACTGACCAATAGCGGTACTTTGGAAGCAGGCGCAGCTTACACTGCAGAAGAGGAAGAGGAGAATCCGAAATTTTTGCAGGACGCTGCAGCGTTAAGGATTACTGCTGACGAAATTGCCAACAGTGGCAATATCAATGCATCAAGTATATTGAATGTAACCAGTACTAAAGCTATAAACAACGACGGATATATGCATAGCAGTGGCGAAGCACGTGTTTCTGCTGGTGGTATTCTTAGTGGCAGTGGCTCTATAGGTGCAAAAAGCAGCGTAAATGTTCAAGCAGATAAGGTTACTTTAAACAAGAATAATATTTATACTATTGGCGCAGATGGCAAAATTAATAATACTACCGGTGTAAGCATTACAGAGATTAATCCTGATAAACCGGTAATCCCTGAGACGCCAAATCCTGAAGCCCCGCGTGAGGCAGAAGATTTTAAAGCGCCTGCCTTGCCTGATATAGCGCAAGCTTCTGGTGTTGCGGCTACGGTGAAAAAGGATAAGATAAGTGACAATGATTTAGATTTAGTGGCAGATGCTAACGCCAATGGTAAATATAAACCAATTATTGACAAGGCTGCTAATGGTGTTGACCTGGTGCAGATTGCGGAAGTGAACGGCAACGGTGTTTCCCGTAATTTGTACAGTGACTTCAACATTAAATCCACAGGCCTGATTTTGAATAACGCAACCAAGTACACTAAAACTGAGCTTGGCGGTTACATTGACCGCAATATGTTCCTTGCAGGCAAAGGTGCGCGTGTAATCTTAAACGAGGTTACCAGCAGCAACGCCAGCACACTTAACGGATATCTGGAGGTTGCAGGCAACAAAGCAAGTGTTGTTATTGCTAATGCCAATGGTATAAGTGTTAACGGACTTGGGTTTATCAACACAGATAATGTGCTTCTTTCTACAGGTGCGGTGACAAACTGGGCAGATGGCAGCTTTAAATTCAGTGATAGCAAGGGTGATATGATTATAGCCGGTGATGGCCTGAATGCGCGCAATCCTAAACAGCTGGATGTTTTTACAAACAATCTACAGGCAGACAAGAGTGAATTGTATGCAAATGAATTGCATATCAGTGCAGATGGATTGCTGCAGAACACAGGTAAGATTGCTGCAACAGAAAATATGCATATAAATGCTGGTGCACTTAAAAATAGCAATTTGGGTTATATTGAGGCAAAGGAAAATTTAACAGCTACAGTAAGTGGTAATGTGGAGCAGGATAAAGCTACCTTGAAAGCTGGCGAAGCTCTGAGTGTTTCTGCTGCAAAATTATCTAATACTAATAACAGCTTGATTTCTGCCGGAAATGATGCGGATATCAATATTGTTGCGTCTATTAGTAATAATAAATCTATCATCTTAGCAGGCAATGATTTAGACGTGAAGGCAGCTGATTTCATCAATCAGGATACTGCCCTGGTTAACTATGGGCAAAATGGTACGCTTGTTGTTGCTAATAGATTTGCTAATGACGGTGCAACAATCAGTGCGGATGGCAGCAGTGCACTGACGAAAATAACTGCAACAGATTTCAGCAATACTAATAAGGGAGCTTTTGTCAGTAAGGACAGCCTGCAGTTAGAAGCAAGCAATACGTTGAATAATAATTATGCCAATATTTATGTTTCCGGCGATGGTGAAATAAAAGCAGGCATGCTGCTGAACAGTAATCTGGCTAATTTACATACCGGCGGGGATGCGAAAATAACTGCTGACACAATGCGCAGCAGTAAAGCAAGCATTGACGTACAAGGCAATCTGGAAGCAGATTTAGGCAGTTTTACTAATCAGGACAGTGCATATTTTGGTGTCGGTAAAAATGCTGTTATAAACACTTCAAACGATTTCACAAATAAAGACCTTGGTAATATCTTTGTCACTAAGAATCTGACAATCAACAGCATTGGCGATTTCCTGAACGAAGATGGTTTGGTTGCTGTTGGCGGCTGTGGCACAATTTCTGCCACCAATATTACAAATCAGAACAAAGCAGGCGTAAAGCAAGGCTCTTTAATTAATGCTGTAGGCGATTTGTCTTTCAATGCACAGGATACAGTTATGAACCGTTCCTCTGATATCGAAAGTGAGGGGAACATCAGTATTAAGGCAAAGAATCTTGTCAACAAGAAAGAGATTTTTGAGACAAGCTTTAAAGAAAGCCACGAGGATATTTCCTACAAGATACCGCATTTGAACGCACCTAATTATTATGATGCAGTGCGCAAATTTGACAGGCAGATTTTGACTGCGCAGATCGATAAAGAGACTGCGGATGCAAATATCATTGCCAGCGGTAACATCAATATTGATTTGGACAAAGACCTGACCAACCATTACAGCAAAATAAAGGCAGGTAAAAATTTAACTGTCAATGCTGGCGGTACGGTGGAGAATGTAGGCTATCAGGGGACGATACATTACTATGACCGTGGTAATGATTACCATTATTGGAAGTATAAAAAGCATAGAAGAATGCATATCCGTTGTCGTTGGGTTTATGGTACTACGGTGATTCCTTACTATGACCATACGATGCGAGATGAGGAGGGCACTGACAGTGAGCGCTTAAGCCTTTTGAGTGGTGTTGGTGGCGTAAAAATTGAAGCCAAAGAGATAGTAAATAAAACACATCAGGCCAAAGGAAAAGTAGGCGATTTGCCTGAAAGCGATGCTTATTTCAAGACGGATGCAGAAAATCATCTTACGGATGAAAAGCTTTATAAGGAAAAGCAGGATGTATCTACCAGCGTAGAAGGAAAGGCTGATGATAAGGCTGCAGCAGGCAAGGATAACCAAACAGGCGATAAAATGATGGATATTTCCAACCTGCATATCAACAGCAAAATCTTTAAGCTAACGGATGATGCAACGGCGAAATATCTTATTGAGACGAACAAAAAATTTGCTGATTATCACGAGTTCCTTTCCAGTGATTACCTTTTGGAGCGTGTAAAGGCAGATCCGGAAAAGGTTGGCAAACGACTTGGCGATGGTTATTTTGAACAGCAGCTTGTCTTGCAGCAGATAGGTACGCTGACGGGCAAGAAATATCTTGGCGCTTATGGCAGCGATATGGAGCAGTTTGCTGCCCTGATGAACGCAGGCGCAGTAGTTGCGGAAGCAATGGATTTGAAGGTTGGCGTAGCACTGACAGCAGAGCAGATGGCAAGCCTGACCACAGATATTGTCTGGCTGGTGGAAGAGGTCGTCAACGGCGAAAAGGTTCTTGTACCTGAGGTGTTCCTGGCACAGGTGCACAGCGAAGATTTGCGTCCTGACGGTGCGCTCATCGTAGGCGGTGAGGTCGAGCTGTACTCCAAGCAGGATATCAAGAACATGGGTAACATCAAAAGCGATGGTACTGTAGCCTTGCGCGCAGAAAATGTGAGCAACAAGGGCGATATCACAGGCGAAAACCTGAAGATAAAGGCAGAGAAAAATATCACCAACAGCGGTACAATGCGTGCGAAAGTGGATGCGCTATTAAAAGCGGAGAATATCACTAACGAAGCAACTGTTAGCAAAAAACAATATAAGGAGCTGAACCAGAAAAAGCTTGAAGCAACTGGTTCTATTGGTGCTGGGCAGAATCTGACGCTGGAGGCAGGTAACAGCATCACTAATAAAGGTGCAATTTTAACTGCTGGCAAGGATTTAAGCCTAAACGCTGAGAATATTGATATTGTTACTGTTGCCAATGAAAAGCACGTTGCCGTAGCTTATGGCAGCTCTTCAGCAGAAATTCATGACGTGCAGCACCAGCAAAGTGCGCTGAGCGGCGAGAACATTCGCCTGAATGCTAAAAAGGACATTAGCATTGCTGGTGGTATTTTGAGTGCAAAAAATGATGTGGAGTTGAATGCTAAAGGCGATGTGAACATAAACGCGGTGAAAGATTTGTACAGCGAGGAAAGCGAAGTGGGCAACCGTGGCGGCAGCTATTACAACCATAACAAGCAGGTGGATGAAGCTGTAAAAGGCACGACTATTGCGGCGAAGAACGATATCAGCATTGCGAGTGGCAAAGATATAAATATAAAAGGCAGCAATGTAGCCAGTGAAGCAGGAAAAGCAGACCTGATTGCCGAAAATAATATAAATATCGCTAATGAAACAGAATGCCACGAGCGCCTGCATGAAGAGCACAACAAGGTCAGTGGCTTGCTTTCGTCCAAAACAACGGATATTTATGATTACAGTAGGCAGAATACTGTTGTCGGCAGCAATGTTTCTGCCGGAGAGCTTGCAATTAGCAGTAAAAAAGATACGAATATCACAGGCAGCAACGTAGTTGCAGATAATGACGTAAACGTAAAAACCGGCGGCAATCTGAATATCGGCAGTGCGGAGCAAACAAGCGAAAGCGAATACAGAAAATCTGTAAAGAAAAGCGGTGTGTTTGCTGGCGGCGGCTTAGGCTTTACCATTGGCAAGGAAAAGCAGAAGGACCAGTACGCTAATCAGAACGTTGAGCAGGTGGGAAGCACAGTTGGCAGTGTTAAAGGCAATGTGAACCTGGATGCAGATAAGGCTGCGAACGTTAAAGGCAGTACTGTTGTTGCGGGTAAGGATATAAATATTACTGGCGAGAATGTCAGCATTGAAAACAGCAACAGCATTTATAATGCGCAGGAGAAGCATGAGTTTAAAAGAACAGGACTGAGTGTTTCGGTTGGCGGAGCTTATGTAGATGTTGTAAATAACGCAGCGAACAGCGTAAAACATGCAACAGATGTAGAGGATAAACGCCTTGGTGCTTTAGTTGCTGTCAAAGGATACAAGGATGCTGATAAAGCTATCAAAAATATTAAAGGCAATGGCGGTGGCAAGGTAAACGAAAACTTGTCTATTAATGTCAGCCTTGGCACAACTAAGAGCAAGAGTGAAAGCAAGAGCACAACAACAGTAGCTAACGCCAGCGAAGTAAAGGCTGGTGGAGAGGTTAATGTTACTTCTACGAAGAAAGATATTGATATCACTGGCAGCAATGTTGAAGGCAAGGATGTTACCTTAAACGCTAAAGAAAACCTTAATATAATTGCGTCTGAAAACACGAATAATACGGAGCAAAGCAGCAAATCCAGCAGTGCAAGTGTTGGCGCAAGCCTGGAACTTGGTAAAGGCCCAAGCTACAGCATTTCTGGCAGTATGTCCAAGGGAGAAGTGTCTGCAAATGGCACAACCTATAACGAAAGCACTGTGACCGCCAATAAAGATTTGAGTTTTGCAAGTGGTAACGACACCAACATTAAAGGCGGCAAGCTGAGCGGTGAAAAGGTTACCGGTAACGTTGGTAACGATTTGAACATCGAAAGCAAGCAAGATAGTAATAGCTATAAGGAAAACAATAAATCAGTTGGCGTAAGCATTGGCCTTGGCAGCAATAAAGCTATAAGTGGCAGTGCAAGTGTTGGTAAGATTGACAGCAAGTATGAAAGCGTAACAGACCAGAGCGGTATCTACGCAGGCGAAGATGGCTTTGATATCCGTGTAGAAGCTAATACTGACCTTAAGGGTGGTATTATTTCAAGTACTGCTGATGCTGATAAGAATAAGCTTTCGACTGGTACACTGACGTTTGAAGATATTCAGAACAAAGCGGATTATAAAGCAGGTGGAGCTGGCATCAAAGTAAACAAAAACAATGATGCAGAATACAATGAAAAAGGTATAACACCTGATATTGGCATGCCTGCAAGCGGAGAAGCTGAAAGCACAACGAAAGCTACTATCAGTAAAGGCACTATTGAGATTCGCGATAAGGAAAACCAGAAGCAGGATATCAATAAGCTGAATCGTGATAATGCAAACAGCCTTAATAAGCTTGGCGAGATTTTTGATAAGACAAAAATTGAAGAACGCCAGGAATTAGCAAATTTGTTTGGCGAATTGGCGTATAATGAGATACATAAGCTTGCAGATAAAAATGGCTGGAAAGAAGGAAGTCTAGAGAAGAATGCCCTTCATGCACTTGTAGGCGGTATCATGAGCGAACTTACAGGCAATGGCTTCTTGGCAGGAGCGAGTGCATCCGCTATTAATGAAATGGTGCAGAAGAAGTTGTCTGAGCAATTTGAAGGCGAACCAGATAAGCATCAATGGGCAAGTGCGATTATTGGTGGCGTTGTATCGCAAATAGTTGCGGGAAATGTACAAGCTGGCACAAGCACTGCTGCGAGCGGAACGAAAAATAACTATTTGTTTAGAGATCAAATAGAACTTAAAGAAAGAGAGTTGTCTGAAGCTATAGCTAGAGGTGCATCAGACGAAGAAATAAAAGCTATAAATGATAAATGGGATAAAATAGATCAAGCTCAAGACGAGGCTATTGATGCTTTAGGATATCCTATTGGTAATATAGCTGATGGTAGTATAGAAAATGATTATGAAGCTAAAAAATCTATACTTAAGTATGCTCAAGATAAACTTTTTGCTGATAAGAGTTTGGTTGCGTTAAAAAGCACATTAGGTAATAGCGTTATAGATATGAGTATGAGTCTTATTGATGATGCAACTAAAGATAAAATTTATCAAAATTTAAAACAAAATATAAAGATTAATGCTAATTCTCAAGGTTTACCTAATCTTAACTATGTTGTAGAAATTGAACCAGGGAGTAATTTTGTAATGAAAGGTGTGGCTAAGTTAGGCGTTTGCAACATTGGAAAAACAGCTTATAGCATATATCTAAACACAGAGAAATATAAAAATGAACAAGATCGTGCTATTGCTGGCACAATAGATATTATTGGTTTGGGTGCTACTGTTGGTATTGGTGTGCTAGCAAGTAGTGTAGGTGCACCTACGATGGTTATTATTGTTGGTGGTGTTGTAGTTGGATATGCTGTTGATACTGCATCAGCAACTATAAAAGAATCAATTATTGGTTATTGAGGTGATATTATGTATAGATATTTGAATGATGATGGTAAGATTATAGTTCCTTTAATTTGTGCTTTGTTCTTTTTATATTTTTATTTTAAATATAAAAAAGATAAAAGTGTACCTGCAATAGGAGCTCGTGGTAACATATTTGTTTTTGTAGGATGTATTTTACTGTCTTTAAATGAGTTAATGAAACAAAATCATTTTCCGCTAATAACATATATAAGTCCTTTTATAGGATTAGATTTTTGCAATTTATTTCTAGTTTTAGGAGCATGTATGTTTCTTGTTGCTGCCTCAAAACACGAAAAATATAAAAATAAAATTATGTTTCGATATATATTAACTGTATATTTAGTATTGCTAATAGTTCTTTACGTTTTTGCTAGGGTAATGTATTGGTGATGATTGTAGTATGACTGCAAGCGGAAAAGCTGAAAGTACAACTAAAGCAACCGTCAGTGAAGGTACAATTGATATTCGTGATAAGGAAAATCATAAGCAGGATATTAATAAGCTGAACCGTGATACAGCAAACAGCCTTAATAAGCTTGGCGAGATTTTTGACAAGACTGATGTAGAAGAACGCATGGAGTTAGCTGATGAGTTTGGCAAACTAGCTTATGAGGCTGTAGGTGATTTAGCACAGGCCAAAGGATGGAAAGAAGGAAGCAAAGAAAAGAATGCGTTACACGCTGTTGTAGGCGGTATTATGAGCAAGCTTGGAGAGAACGGTTTCCTTGCAGGGGCAAGTGCAGGCTTAATTAATGAAATGGTGCAGAAGGAGCTTTCAGAAATGTTTAAAGACCCGGGAATGCACGAGCTTGCCAGCGCATTGTTAGGAGAAGTTGTGTCTAAACTTGTTGGTGGTAATGCCGGAGTGGGGGCAAGTGTAGCTAATAGTGCGACAAAGAATAACTATTTGACGTATGAGCAACAGAAGAAATATGAAGAGGAATTAGCTGCTATTGATAAAGATGATATGCTAACACCTGAACAAAAAGCTAAAGCTAAAGCAAAGGTTGATTTTAAATATAGTGTTATTTCTGTGCTACAAAACAGAGAATGGTATGAAAAAAATAAAGATAAGCTTCAATTAACAGGAAAGGTTGGAGATTTAAACGAATATGAGATTTTCAAAGAAGTCGTTGGAGTTGACAAGAATGGCAATAATGTGGAATTAAGAGCTGATACAAAAGACTGGATGATAGGATATAGCAGAGATTTAGTAGAAGCTGTAGCGAATATAAAGCCTGGTGATAGAATAAAATTCTCTGATGGAAGTATATATTATGTTCAGCCTAATGGTGAGCTATATAAAGAAGACAGTATAGGAGCATTAATGCCATATAAGGAAGCAACGAAAGGCATAACCGTCTGGTAAGGCGTTTTATAGCCAAGGGAGAGCGAATTAGTGACTATGGCATAGATACAATAGAGCGAATAGAAGACTGGTGTAATAACCTTCCACGTAAGATTCTGGGATATAAAACCCCTGATGAGTTGTTTGAAGCTAAGCTGGATGAAATTTATTCTGCTTGATTAGGAAAAATGTGCAACTTGTTCTTGCAATTTAGAAGAAAATATTATGCTTAAATCCAAGACAGCTTTATTAAGACTTAAAGTCCCACAGGGAAGTAGCCCCTGATGGCTTTAAGCTTGATGAAGCTGTTTTTTATGGCATTGGTCCAAATTTTGGGGTTGGGCTGTTACATGAGTG
>ULTO01079051.1_pt1 | contig 15966 bp, 8 predicted proteins | sample 1957601 | NCBI WGS metagenome assembly ULTO01 (sample SAMEA4835734, study PRJEB28245) | human gut metagenome | biome: gut microbiome; material: fecal sample | place: Denmark | collected 2008 | reverse complement strand
GAGCGTTGCATCAACGAGGTCAACACTACCGTCGCCGTTGATGTCGCAGTCTGCAATGACATTTTCAGATATTTCTGCAATGCCAAGGCAATAGCGCATCAGAAGCAGTACATCAGCAGAGTCGATTCTGCCATCGCCGTTGATATCGATAAGATGGGAGCTGGGACGGTCGACAAGGACGATCTCCTCGCGGTTCCTGACGCGGAGCCTCGGAATGAAGCCGCCTTCAGGATCTTCGGTATCAACCGTTATTGAGGCAAGACCGATCGCCGAGATAGTATCGCCAAGCTGAACATCGATCTCGTAGCTGCTCATTATGTAGCCATCGATGAATACGCGAGCGGTTCCGGTAGCGTCCTCTACCATAATGGTCTCAAGGGTGCCGTCGCTTGCAAAGCCGATGTAGGTAACCTTGCCTTGAACCTTTACAAGAGAACCGGTGTATGCCATGCTCATCGCTTCCTCCGCAGTGAGAAGAGCGGGTTCAACGATGGATTCTTCCTCATCAAGCGCAACGATATCGGTGACAACGAGTTCCCTTTCGCCGTTATAGGAGCCTGTTACGCCCGTTACACGAACCTTCTGACCGATGTGGAAATCGCCTGCTACGGGGAAGAGGTTGATGCCTGCGGTATCATCCTGGATATAGATGCAGTCGAAGAATGCGGTATCCTGATCGTAACCGGAAGCATTGGAGGTGACATAGCCTTCAACCGTGAACTTAAGTCCTTCATCAGCAGCATTGACATCCGCAATCGGGGTGATTGTGGGCTCGGGAATGAGCATATTGATGATGTTCATTACGAGCTGATAGTTGCTGTTCTGGAGGGTCGTAGCGTTCTCTACCTCGACAGCGACTTCGAAGGTGGAGAAGAAGGTAACGCCGCTGACTATCATCCAACCGCCGCCTGCAAGGTCCTCAAGGCTCATGACGCAGACCTCGCCCATGGGAACGACAACGGTATCGTTATCGTAATCGGGAACGTAGGAGCTGCTGCCGCCGAAATCAGCGGTATAGTTTGCGCCCCAAGTGGTGCTGTAACCTACAATCACGGGGATAGCGTTCTCGCCCGGGATTACGGGTGCGCCGTTGTAGCAGGAGAAGCTGTTATTTGTGGTCTCAAGGACGTCTTCAAGCAGCCATACGGGCTCATTTTCCCATGTATAGTTGTAGTTATCCTCCGAGATGAGATACAGACGGTATGCTTCGTTTGCCTTTTCGACATTATCAACAACGATACCGTTTGCAATGGTGGTGCTGCTTCCGACAGCCGCAAGGATCTGATTGGAGATCGTGTGAGCCTGTTCCGCAACATTTGTGGGGTTGCCGCGGTCGGACTTGGAGCAGACGATAACATTTCCTCCGTTTGCCGCATACTCTGCGATCGCAGCGAGCTCAGCCTCCGTATAGAGATTGGCTTCGCCTACGGATTCCCATCCGTTATAGGGAACGGTGAGAATGAGCAGGGCATAATCCTTGATGTTCTCATATGTCAGCTCGCCGCTGTAAACATAGTTGGCGCGGATCGCATTCTGTGCACAGAGCTCGATGAAGGCCGCATCGCTGCCCGCATAATTGCCGCTGACATAGAAGTTTACATGGCCGTAATCGATGCCGATATCGATTAGCTCGGAAGGATCGAGTACCTCAAACTCATAGCTGTAAACGAACTGCATCCTCGTTTCGCCGAGATATCCGACGGCTGTTACGGTAAAGGTCTGGCTGCCGAGGACAGTGGGAACGAATGAGAAGTTCTGATCGAGATCGGAATTCGTGAGGATAGTTCCGGGGTTAGCAACAACGCCGAGAACAACCGGTTCATTCTGGCCTACGGTCAAAGTATAGGTGATGGACTCGATGACGAATTCGGTCGCTTCATAGTTATAGAGGGTGGTGGTGAAGGTGATCTCCTCATCCTTGACAGGGATGATGGTATCTGTGGTAACGTCATTGATGCCGACCTTTGCCACATCGCCGACCCAAACAGGCGCGGTAACAGCGATATCGCCGTCAGCCTGATCGATGCGGATGAAGTAATAGGAGTAGTCATTGGGCAGAGTGAACTCGAGCACTGCGCTGCTGCCTGTTACGGTCTCAGCGTATGCAACGACACCGCCGTTTACGATAACGGATACCTTGCCGATCACTTCGCCGTCGGGATCGTTAACGGAAACATAAATGTTGACCGCATCGATGGGATTCTCCTCATCATCGGGAATGATGGAGCCCATGATCATATCATTGAGCGAATAGAAGATCTCAAGGTTCTTATCCTCGGTGGCATACATGGACATATTACGCATGGCCTCATAGATGCCTTCCTCGGTGAAATTATCGGTGATGATAACATCACGGCCGGTGTTGGAGTTGCCCCACTTGCCCTTGTGGTTGTCCTGGTTATTGGTGGGGGCTACATGCCAACCCATATCAAGAGCGAGGGTGTACTGCTCATAGCTGGGCCAGTATGCAGAGCCGCCGACAGCGCCTTCGCCGTTGCCGACTTCAACCATGGTGATGACGCGGTCTGCGCCTGCATCATAATGACCGAAGTTATCGAAATTGCCGAAGGTCGTTCCGGGATGGTTGAACTCGTGAATGGTGTCGGGATAGTTCTTGATGAGGTCATAGTATGCAACAAGACCTGCGCCGCCCTGAACGGTATAGATGCTGTTCTGGCGGGACACAACACCGACGGAATTATAGGTGTTCATATGGCCATACTGACCGGACCATGTCATTTCATAACCGCCGATGAAGATAACGCTGTTCTGACGCTCATTGAAGCTGTCAATGGTGGTCGTATAGTTATACCACTTTGAATGGCCGTTATCCGCGATAATGCCGGACTCAACATTTTCAAAGTCGCCAAGAGCGTTCTTGGAATCGAAATAGTTGGAGTGATCGGTTATGGCAATGAAATCCACATTCTCGCTGTCGGGAAGGCTCATAACATAGTTATAAACATCTTCAAGCGTACCCGTTCCATCGGAATACTCTGCTGTATGAGAGTGGAGCTGACCGAAATAGAAGCTATAGGTGGGTTCGCCGACGGTGAAACTCCAGCTGTAGGTCACGCTGTTGTTGTCCTGACGGTTGATAGCCACGGTTGCGTTATACTTGCCGTCGGAAAGCTCGCCTTCGTAATTGAATGTCGCCTTCTCGCCTTCAACGGTGGTGGTTCCCTCTACGCCGTCAACGGTGATGACAACATTGGGGTTCTCGCCTGCATTGGTAAAGGTAACGGAGATCTCAGGGGTCTTATCCTCATGAGTTGCGCTATTGGCAGCAGGAACAACCTCGATAATCTGAGGATTATCGATAATGCTGATGACAGCGGTCTCCGTTGATTCGACATTATAGATATCGGTTGCGGTGAATACGAGCGTCATGCTGTCATTGCCGGCAAGAATGGCGGAGCCTGGGATGGTCGCCTTATACTTGAGGCTGAGGGTGTTGAACTCCATTTCGACGGTTTCGGTGACTTCGCCGATGGTGTAGGAAACTGTAACGCTCTTAATGCCATAATCATCGGTCACGGTGACAGCAACATCGTAGTCAACACCGACGGAAGCATCAAGGAAGCTCGGGAGGGTGATCACAGGAGCCTTGTTTTCACCGTAATACTCGCCGCCGCGGAGCTGGTCGGTGGAAGAATACTTGCTGAGAGCTGCGCAAAGGGTAACGGTCTCGCCGGCGGATACTGCGTACTCATCATAGGGATAAGCACGATAGATACCGAGCTGAGCGCCGTTAGCGTCGGTCATGTAGGTGGTGCCGTTATCGTTATACTCACCAAGAGTTACATTATAGACCTTGATGTACTCACTGAGGAGGTTTGCCTTGTTTGCAAGCACCTCGGAGAAATCGTTGAAGGGCTGAGCCGGGATGGGGTCTGCGTGATACAGCACCTCGACGCTCGTTGCGCTCTGGATCTGAGGGACTCCGCCATAGGTCGTCTTGGTGGCGGTTATCTTCAGCACATCGCCAATCTGATAATCATCGAGGGAATTATACATCTGAAGACCGACGACTTCGCCTCCGATAATGTCCTCAAGAATAGCGGAATTGATGGAAGCATAGTTGCCGAAGCGATAGACGAGCTGTGCAATGACGGTCACCTCGGTACTGTCCGCAACTAAGAGGACCTCCGGGATCGTCATGCAGCCTTCGGGCACTTCGGTGATAGGATCGATGAATTCGATATGCTCGGTCACGCCTTCAGCATTCAAAACGCGGAGCTGTGCACTGTTAAAGCAGGAAACGACTGCAACAACATCAACAACATCGCCCTCGACAAAATTGATCTCGGGGAGCTTATAGATATTGATGCTGCTTTCGCCCTGGGTAATGGGGGTATTTCCGGAATTATTGATAGTTCCGAGGGTCACGCCCTCGAGCTTGATGCGCTCACACATATAGGTGTCGGGAGCAGCAAGAAGCTCCGCAAGGGTCACCGTCTCAAGAGGCAGAACATTGCCCGATGAAATTATGGTGATAGCTTCGCCTGTGGGATCGATGCCGGAGAGCTCAGGCAGTCCCTTATATGCCGCACGAGTGCCGGTTGCCTGTACCATGTCGCCAACTGCAATGGTTTCGCTTGCAGCAGTGAGGTAAAGAACGATACCGCCGGTCGCATCCTGAACATAGATATTCCTGCCGTCAATGAAGGTCACCGTGCCGCGAACGGTTGCGGAAGCTCCGTTTTCAAGAGAGAGGGCTTCGGCAATAGTGATATAAGGAAGGGTCTCCTGTACATAATCGGTGCTTTCGCCGTTCCTGAGCTGTACGGTCGAATTGTACTTGGAAGCAGCTGCATAGACATCGACCACATCACCCTCCGATACGCCTGCGGGATAGGCCGCCGCACGATAGATGGGCATGGAGCCGGTCTCGTCGGTGATTGTGGTGGAGCCGTTCGAATTGTACGCTCCAAGGGTTGCATTCTTGATGACGACATATTCGGAGAGGTAATCCGCAATATTGCTCTTGAGTTCGTCAACGGTGACTTCCTGAGCCGCCATGGGGGGTACCTCTGTGTCAAGAACGGTAACAGCGGTGACGGAAGAGATCTGACGCACTCCGCCGTATTCGCCGACAGTACCGGTCACTGCAACGATGTCGCCGACATTGTAAGAGGCGATATTGGTGTAATCATAGATCTGAAGACCGATGATCTCGTTGTCCGCAACGTCACCGAGAAGGATGCTGTTGAGGCTGCCATAGTTGCCGAATACAAATGTCACCTGACCGACAACGGTATAGGTTCCGGATGCGCTCGAAAGGGCAAGGATCTGATCGATGGTCGTATAGTCGGGATAATCCGCAGGATCGATCGGATCGGGAATGAGAACGACGGTCTCGACATCATCAGCAGAGGTGACTCTGAGCTGAACGGTATTGTAGCAGCTGACGACTGCGGTCACATTGACGGTATCGCCTTCGACTGCATCGCATTCCGGTATCTTATAGATAACGGTTGAGCTTTCGCCCTGGGTCAGAGTGGTATTTCCGCTCGTATTGAGAGCGCCGATCGTTGCGTTCTTGATGATCACGCGCTCGCACATATAGTCCGCAGTGTTGGCAAGAAGCTCTTCGATCGTCACTTCCTCCAGCGGGAGCAGATTTTTGTTAGAAATGATAGTAAACTGTGCTTCATCGGTGGGGTTTACGCCGGAAATCTCAGGCAGTCCCCTATAGGTTGCCCTGCTTCCTTTTGCATAGATCATATCACCGATAACAACGGTGGGTGCTGCGGTAAAGTAGACATCAATACCGGCGGTCTCGTCCTGGATGTAGACATTCCTGCCGTCGATATAGGTAACGGTACCGATAACGGATACATCCGCAGTGCCGTTCTCAAGTGCGAGAGCCTCCGCAATCGTATAATCGGCGGTCGGAGTCGGATCGTCGGTGGGTCCTTCTGTCTCTTCGGGTTCGCTGCTGTTAACGCCTGAGATCACGAGGTCGTCTATGCGAAGCGTTCCTGTCCCTGCGATGGTTCCGTTTACACTGACGGTATCAAGGACTGCAAAGCGAATATAGAGGGTCTCCACGCCATTGCAGGCCTCCGGAAGTGCTGTATCAGCGATACTTCCCCAGGATGCTCCCGAAGCAGAATACTCGGTTACTTCTTCGAAGCTTACGCCGTCGGTGCTGTACTGCAAATGTACGTTTTTGGGTCCCGTATTGGAAGGACGGAAGGCTGCCGATACTTTTATATCGGTGTAGCCCGAGGCATTAACTGTTACAGCATAATACTTCGGCGAAGTTGTCGAAGCATCAGCCCAACTTGTGCTGCTGAGGGCCTTGGATGAGCCATTGCCACTCGAGTAGCTGAATGTTACGGCGCTTTCACGAGTGATAGTTGCGCCTGTGTTTGCTGCGTTAGCTGTGCTTGCGACCGCAGTTTCGGATTCAAAATCCCATCCTACGATCGTTTCCGTTTCATCGACAACCTTGGGCAGCTCGATAAGCTGTGCCAAAGAGGCGATGGGGAGCAGCGTCAGCGTCATCAGCGCGGCCATGAGTATAGCCGTAAACCTTTTTACGCTTTTGGTCATTGTTCCTCCACGAAGTTTTATTGCATCGGGGCATGCCCCATGCATATTGGTACTATGTTATCATACCATATTAGCCTTCTTTATTCCATAGTTTTCCCCAAATTTTCCCGAAAGTTTGCAAATTTTACAAAAAAAGGATGAGGACATCAAATAATCCTCACCCAATGCTGTTCTTAAGCGTCTCAGAAGCTCAGAATAAAGTCAACGAATTCATATCCGAACGGACTCGCTTCGCTCGGTCTCAATACAAGCGTCGCATGGCAGACATATTCGGTATTTGCATATCCGAAGCTGCCGTAGATGACATCGCCAATAAGGCTAAGCGTACCATTCTCCGATATCGCATTAATTATATCAAGATGAAACTCGTATTGTTTTGCATTTGTATCTATCAAATAGCAGTCGTCCTTCAGTTCGATATTGCATGCTCCTGTGTCGATCCCGGGAAAATCCTTATTGAGAATGCTTCGATAAAGCCCTTCAAACTCCGCACGAGGGACCGAAATTATCCCCTTTTCAGGAACATAACCGCTGTTTATATAGTACGAACCCATAAAAGCGGTAGCTGCGTATTCGGTCATTACGCCGTCGGTCACATTGCTTTCACGCACCATATTTGCAGTAACGAACCATGAGAAGAACGATTCCGCTTTCAGATACCCGTCAAGAGTAAAGCTGTCCTTCAGATCCTCCGACATCAGTTTCGAAAGCTCAAAGCATAACTTTAGCTGCCCGTATTCGTACGGAGCAAGCACTCCCTCATCGACATAGACCGTGAATGTGCTTTCCGTTACGCTTACACCGTTATTCGTATCCGCCGCAGCCATGCAGTCGGTTAGGCTAAGCCCATCAAGCGCCATGCCATTCTCAGTCAGATAGTTGAATATCAGCTCGGCAGCCATAGTATCCGCATGGTAGCTCTTTATCACATCACCCAAGCCGATCTCATTACCGCATTCATCGAGCAGCAGCACATAGGTATGCGTATACGGCTGCGCTTCAAAGCAATGTTTCTCGGTAAAGATAATATTCGTAAAGCTCCCTGCGTCAACTATCTCGCATGAAACATCCGTATACGGCGGTTTGGCTACGGACTTGGACATATAGTTATCTTCCACGCGCTGCTGTAAATCCTCAATATAGCTCTGCACCGCTTTATTCATGTTGGAACCTGCCGAATAGGTCTTGCTGAATTCCGGCAGTTCGACAATGCAGCAATAATCGCACGAATCGTAGTCCGCATCCTCCGGCCAATAACGGATATAGTGCGTCATGCTGTACCTATCCTCAGAAGGCGCAGCAGTATTCGGCTCTTCGGTCGGCCCCGGCGAACCGACATTTTCGCCGCATGCGGAAAAAAGCATGATCGCAGCGAGTAAAAAGCAGATAAAAACGGATGTTCTCTTCATCATTTATCCTTCCTTCTGTGCAATACAGGGCCGTAACAACGCATCAGCATCACGCCTGCAAAGCACTCATATCGTTTTCAATATGACTTCTTAGGGCCACCGCAAAGCTTCTTATGCATTAATAGTCTTAACTTCTATAAGAGTCATATTGAGTGCCTGTCCCGGCAGCAACATCCTCAATCCTTTGTAGAATAAGCCAATCATCCATATTGCTTTGATGTTCAAATGCAATGGGGGTAATCTCCTCGACATTTTCGAATTCAACCAGACATAGGCATTTTTTATGCCAACGCACCATTTGCTTATCCGACAGGTTGAGCTTGCCCGAATTTTCCGAAAGAATTCTTGTAATCTCCTCTTCGGAAAGCTTCACATAGTTTTGCACACTCTTAACAATGGCGGTTGCCGTTATGGAAGCGCTGCCCTTTTCGATAAAATACAGGCGTTCTCCCTCAAAAACTCTGCTGTGCGGAATCTTCCTTCCTGCCGCTCCGCGCACGACCATGGTCTTTGTACCTGCAATTATTTTGTCCAATACCCTAACGCCCTTTTTTCCTGCGTTGTCGCAATACACCAGATGTACCATAATTACCTCCAAAGTATTAATCCGATTTTCTCAATGCAGATCACTGCTTGCTCCTCCACGATAACAATCGTACAGTCTTCCGCCCCATTTGTCAATACATGCATCATGCAATTTCATGATAACAGATCAGGCTTTTTCGGCTTGTCCCCGAAACATCCCCCAACCGAATCGTCATTGACTGTGCATTCCCGGTAAATGCCGTGTTGGCCAAACCTCGCTTTGATGAAAGCAGATGATTGGTTGAATGATTCTATCACATTCAGAAAGGCATTGCAAAGAAAAACCTGTTATTCAAAAGGCCGATGCCCAAACATGGGAGCATCAGCCGAATTCCATTCAGTTTTAGTCCAGCAAAGCCAAAATGTCCGGGAACATCTGCACGCTGCGTTTCAAAATACCATGCATTTGAGCAATGGCAATGCCATAGTTGACAATGGGAACGCCTGCGCTGATCGCAGTTTCAATGCGATGCTTCATCGCAGTTTCTGTCAGCATGCAGCCTCCGCAGTGGACGATTAGTGAGTAAGGAGACAAATCCTCCGGGAATTCGCCGCCGGATGTAAAGGTAAACTCCGGCTTGGCCTTGCAGAATCGCTCAATCCATGCAGGCATTTTGACAGTTCCTATGTCGTTGCATTGGCGATGATGGGTACAGCCCTCGGAGATCAGCACCTTATCTCCATCCTTGAGGTGGGACAGAGCGGAAGCACCTGCAGCCAGCGTAGGAAGATCCCCTTTATAGCGAGCCATCAGAATAGAGAATGATGTCAACGGAATATCCACAGGCGTATCTGCGCTGACCCTTTCAAACGCCTGAGAATCGGTAATGACCATTTTCGGTCTGACAGCCAAGCTTTCAAGGGTTCGCGGCAGTTCGGTATCCTGACAAGTAATCGCTACTGCGTGAGCATCAAGCACTTCTCGTACCGCCATCTGCTGGGGCAGTATCAGCCTTCCCTTTGGTGCGGATTCATCGATTGGAGTGACCAGTACCACTACATCTCCCTCTGAAAGAAGGTCCGCAACCATATGCTTTGGATTTTGGAGCTGTTTTGCAAAGGCTCCGAGTTTCTCTTTCAGTGCATAGATATTTTCCCCGGTTACGGCACTGGCATAGATCTCGTGCTTTTCAAGCGGTTGTCTTTCGCAAACAAGGTCTGCTTTGTTATAAACGGTGATGTAAGGAATCTTTCGTTCCCTGAAGCATGCTACCAGCGAACGATCGAGTTCTCTCAGTCCAATGGCAGCATCGACAACCAACACGGCAATATCGGTCGACGACAGCACCTGCATTGCCTTTTGGACCCGAAGCCGTCCAAGCTCCCCCTCGTCATCCAGCCCCGGTGTATCAATGATGACCACCGGACCCAGCGGAAGCAATTCCATGGCTTTTTTTACCGGATCCGTGGTTGTCCCCTTAACTTCGGAGACAACGGCGAGCTGCTGTCCGGTAACAGCATTTACCAAGCTGGATTTTCCGGCGTTGCGCATTCCGAAAAAGCTGATGTGCAGCCTCTCAGCGGATACCATATCGTTCAAACTCATCCGGCGTACTCCCTAAAAGCGGAAATCACGGCGATTGGATTCACGAATCGCCCTGATGTTATCCTCTGCGATCCGGCGTACCCTCTCCTTCGGAATGCGGTTCAATTCCTCTTCCACCATCCTATAGCCTATCTCCTTTGTTTCAGGGGAAGCGTAGTCTTCAAGATACTCTGACAGAGTCATCAGTGCATTGGGATGACAGCAATTCAGGATTTGACCGCTCTTGCACAGGCTCATGAAGCGATCGCCTGTGCGTCCCTCTCTATAACATGCGGTACAGAAGGATGGGATATGTCCGCTTTCCATAAGCCAGCGTACAACTTCATCAAGACTGCGCTGATCGGAAACATCAAACTGCTCGGTATCATGTGGACGCTCATCCGGCGAATAGCCTGCATAGCCGCCCACCGAGGTTCGGGAGCCACCGGAAACCTGAGATACGCCAAGGCGCAGAAGCTTTGAACGCACCTGCTCGCTTTCACGAGTTGAAATAATCAGTCCGGTATAAGGCACGGCAAGACGAATACAGGCGGTGATCTTGGCGAAGATATCATCATCGATGCCGTTGTCAAACTGGTCGGGGTCAATGTCGTCTGCACGCTTCAGGCGAGGAACGCTTATGGTGTGAGGGCCTACTCCGTGGACCGCTTCCAAATGCTCGGCGTGCATGAGCAAACCTGCAAACTCGTATTTATACTTATCAAGACCAAACAGCACGCCCAGCCCGACATCATCGATACCTCCTTCCATCGCACGGTCCATGGCCTCGGTGTGATAGTCATAATCATGCTTTGGACCGGTGGGGTGAAGCTCCAGATAGCTTTGCTTGTGATAGGTCTCCTGAAACAGGATATAGGTGCCGATTCCCGCATCCTTCAGCTTTCGGTAGTTTTCAACGGTAGTTGCAGCGATGTTCACGTTGACGCGGCGGATATCTCCGTTCTTGTGGTGAACGCTGTAAATGGTCTTAATACATTCCAAGATGTACTCAATCGGATTGTTGACCGGGTCTTCACCGGCTTCGATCGCCAAACGCTTATGGCCGATGTCCTGAAGTGCAATGACCTCTTTCCTAACCTCTTCCTGTGTAAGTTTTTTGCGTGTGATGTGCTTGTTCTTGATATGGTAGGGGCAGTACACGCAGCCGTTGACACAATAATTTGACAGATACAGCGGTGCAAAAATAACTATGCGGTTTCCATAAAATGCAAGCTTTATCTCCTCGGCGATCCGGTACATCCTTTCAATCTTTTCGGGAATCTCACAAGCGAGCAGCACGGAAGCCTCCCTATGGGTCAAGCCGGTGCAGACATGACCTGTAGCGGTCTTTTGCGGCCTTGCCTTCTCAAGGATCCGGTCTATCAGTTCAGCATTGTTCTTGTTAGCCTCCGCATAGGCCAGTGTTTCACGGATCTCTTCATCGTTGATGAATTCCTCCGCTCTAAGGGATTTGGGATTGTAGGTTGACATATGTTTTCTCCTCTCTTCAAGTCAGATTACTCTTCCTCGTCAGATTGATTTAATATCTCCGCGATCGGTCACTATCTCGTAACCGATCGAAAGCATTCGTTGATTGAGACAGCCCCGACATTGGGCGGCCTCTTCTCCGGTGCAAATCTTGTTGTCGTAAAGCTCATATTTCTTTCTTACGGACACCGGAGACAGATTGGGCATCACCACATTAGCGCCTGCCTGTATTCCCTTCTCTCTGCCCAGTGGGTCGATCGTTCCCAAAGCAGTCGTGGATGGCAGCAGCACCGGCGGATGGATTAGCCGAATGATGGATATAAGATAGCTGGTTAACTCCGCCTTGCCGGCAGGTTCATCCCTAAATGGCGTATGCTTATTAGGGATAAATGGGCCTATTCCGCACATATCGGGTTTGAAATCCTCGATAAACTTCAAATCCTTTGCAAGATGTGCGCAGGTTTGTCCGGGAGACCCCACCATGAATCCGCAGCCCACCTGATAACCGATATCCTTGAGGTCATAAAGGCAGCGCATACGATTTTCAAATGATAGCTCCTTTGGATGCAGCATTCCGTAATGAGCAGCATCTGCTGTTTCATGGCGCAATAGATAGCGATCGGCTCCCGCATCATATAGTCTTTGATAGCTTTCCCGACTGCGTTCACCCAATGAGAGCGTAACGGCACAATCCGGATGATTGGTTTTGATGGTGCTTATCAGGTTACAGAGAACATCGTCATTATAAAAGCCATCTTCCCCACCTTGCAGAACAAAGGTTCGAAATCCGAGTTCATACCCCTCACGGCAGCAACCAATGATATCCTCAAAAGTCAGACGATACCGTTGGCAGTGATTATTGCTCCTGCGTATGCCGCAATACAGGCAATCATTTTTGCAGATATTACTGATTTCAATCAATCCCCTGGTGAACACCGCATTCCCATATATCCGCTTGCGAACGGCCACTGCACGCTCCGCCAGCATCACAGCAGCCTCCGGTGTGCGGTTCTCTATCAATAACCGATATTCTTCAAGGGTTAGCCTATGCTCCGCAGTCAAGCGTTCGATCAGCGTATATACTCGTTCATTCATCATGACTTATCACACCGGAATATGCCGTCTTTACGCTTACTCCCGGCAGATTGCCTATCGTACCGGACAGAGTTGAAATGGTGTTTTGCGGGGCATCCAGCGCAATGCTGATAATGCTGACTCCCCTTTTGCGATATGGGATACCCATGCGCCCGATTATGTATTCGCCATACCCATGCAGGATTAAATTAAGAGTTTCAACCATTTCGCCATTCTCTACAATGATGCTGATAACCGCAACACGCGTATCCATATTTTACCTCCAAACAAAAATGCCGTACCCGAAAAGGTACGACATTCTCAGAAAACTACCGAAAACAGAGAGAAAACTCTCTCCAAAACTCCACTGATTGAAAATGATCCGTACCTTTCACGCAGCGCAGTTTGCGCTTAATGTCAGGCTCTACTCAATTATATCACGACCAAAGAGAAAAGTCCATCCCTATTATCAATTATGCTCACCATGCAAGGCTTTATATCATCAAGTCGTAATATTAATTTATGCAAGGGTGATGCTAGCTTGTCCGTCAACTCCAATCACCAATTTCGGCTTGCTCAAGTATCTATTGTAAAAAGCTTCCTTCTCCTTTTCCGTCATAGCGATCCAAGAGTCCTTCAATGCATCGCCCATGATTTTGCGCAAATTAAGGGGCTTTGCTTCATCACCTTTCAGTATGCTGTCAATCTGCTCCTGAATCTTGTTGAGCAGCGTGGTAGTCTTGATGGAGTACGATGCGCTCGTGCAGAAATCATCGATGAAGCAGAACGGTATTTCGCACTGTGCAAGCCTGTCTATTATTGCATTGCCTGACTTGCTTTTTTCAAGCATGACGAGGAACCTGATTCCTTCAAGTTCCCGTATCATAGCCCAATAGTCACTGTCGGATGAAACAAGGATGATTGCATCAGCACCACCAACAAATATCTCCCTGCTTGTTCTCATCGCGAGCGTCATGTCGACCTGGGACTTGTTTTGATTGAGCCTTTGAACAACGATATGCTCGATATCAATAGAGTTTTTCCCTTGGATCGCCATTCGCAGCGACTTGTCGACAAAGGTTTTCCACTGATCCGTGGTGTATTCGCTGTCGAACAGAATAATCTTACGAATCCTCTCTATCTTAGTTGCCGACAGACTGCTTATTGCGGCCGCAAGTTTCACAGCGTCAGAGTTTTCGCAATCCACTACCATTACACAGTTGCTGCAGTGTTCCAGCAGATCTGAAAGATTGCGCATAGTCTTATCGCCAACATCTCGAACGAGCGACAGATTCTCGAATCTATCATTGTTGCGCTCGTACAGCATGACAATAAACTTTTCATCGCAATAAAGAATGTTGCCGTGTGCAGCATCGCTGTAAGAGACGGCTTCCCAGTTGATCCAGCAATGGAAGGGGTAACGGTTCCGATCGGAATTATACAAAGCTCCTGCTTTTTTCAAGCCGCTCTTCTTCGTTCCTTCCGGCATAATGAATATCGGGCGTATATACTCCCAGTTGATCCATTCCGGGAACAACGGCTTGATCCCATTAATTCGATTGTTGATTTCGGTATTTATCTTAATGAGATAATCATCAACTTGGGGCCTGTTATTATAGATAGTGACACCGTCTTTACATAAATCCGTAAACGCATCGGACGGAATGAGCTCCGGAATGCTTCCGATATTCTTCAGCACTGTGTTAAACTCATTGGCTATGCGCATATAGTTCTTTTCAAACGCCGTTCTGAGCCGAGAAAGATTGCGAATTATTCGAGCATTCTTATCCTTATCCGCCTTGGCATAAACATCGATCAGATATGGAGTATCAGACTCTCCGAAACGTATCTTGTCCACACCGATTAGGTATGCCATCAGCGAAACGATATTATAGGTCGAGTTTCGAAACTCCGTGTATGCTTTGCGTTTCTCCTCGCTCTGATCGGATTCTTCGCTTTCATCTTCGTTAATGTGGTCTAAAAGAGTGGATAAGTCTTGAAGGCTGGTTGCTACAACGGGCTTGGCTTTTGTTTCTGTATCATTTTCGGGTTTCTTTGACATATTCTTTCTCCTTTGCATCAACTTACTCAATTTCTTAATAAACAAGATTGATTCATGTCAAGCATAAATCCATCAAATTCTTAATATCGATACCGCACGCTTCTCCGAAAGCTTCATTGCTCCCGCAGTCCGTCCAGGATCTCTTTCAAGTGCTCCGCATACTGCACGGCGACGCTTTTGGGCTTTGCTATCTTTATATCCGATCCGAACTGTGCCAGCCAACCAAAAAATGTCTTGCTGACCTGTACGTCTACTGTTGCGATACAGAACTCATCGTCTATTTGCTTAATGCGCAGGCTTTCGCCGAACTTATCGACAATGGGAGGAATGAGATGTTGTTTAAACACGATCTGTACCTTTGCAGGCTCGCCGTTGTGCATTCTGAACGCCTGCGAGGTGTATCTTGCAACATTCTTTTTCTTCGAAAGCGCTTCTTTCGAAATATCGGAATCCTCGATCACATCAACAAAATCCATTCGATCGACCCTATAATTGGATGTGTGGTCGGGATATTTGGAGTTGTACGCCATGAGATAATAATTATCCTCACTCAGTATCAGCGCAATCGGTTCAATGCGATACCGCCTGCGCGAGCCATCCTCGCGAGTACGAAAAACGCGCTGCATGTTGACATTCAAGTCGAAATACGAAAACTCTATCTGCTTACTTTTCTGTATCGCACTTTCAATGTGATCAATGTTATAGAGTATCGACTCATTCGTGTGCTTTCGTGAATTGAACTCAGAACGGTGTCGTTGCAGAAGCTGCTTGCGGTGCGAGCCGCCGAGAGCCGCAATCTTGTCAACAAGTTGATTTGTCTTTTTAGGGGTGCCAAAGCTTGCCGCCTGCACTGCATCGATCAGGATTTTGAGCTCAGGGATAGAAAAATCAGTCTCTGGGATATAGTAATATTTTTCGTGATCCTGCATGTAGCTGCAGATCTCGTAGCCCGACTCGTTCATTAATGCAACGTCTCGGCTAATCGTGCGCACATGACATGGAACGCCCTGCTCACCAAGCCTTGCTGCTAACTCCATACGCGATATGGGATGTTCCTCATCCGTTTCCTTGAGGAGAATCTCATATAGCTTCAGCAGTATCAGCTTTGTACCGTTTCCCGGCATTTTTCCTTCTCCCCTCTATCGGTTGATTTCATTATCTGTATTGTACAATGAAAATCCATTATTAGCAAGAGGCGAGGATGACAATTCTGTCACTGTTTGTTGAAGCGTCAATCATAGGTGACACATTTCCTCTCAAGA
>ULTO01054415.1_pt1 | contig 16012 bp, 11 predicted proteins | sample 1957601 | NCBI WGS metagenome assembly ULTO01 (sample SAMEA4835734, study PRJEB28245) | human gut metagenome | biome: gut microbiome; material: fecal sample | place: Denmark | collected 2008 | reverse complement strand
GCAGCCTATGATAAGGAGATTTTTGTAAGCCTGGGCGGCTTTATAAAGCGCACCTTGTTTAACGAAGATATGATCTATGCGGCAAAAGCGGCAAAAGCCGGATATAAGATCGCTTACTGCGGGGATGCGAAGGTATATCATTCCCATAATTATTCGGCAAAGGAGCAATTTCACAGGAATTTCGATCTGGGGGTTTCCCAGGCGGACCATCCGGAGGTTTTTTCGGAATTTGCCTCAGAGGGCGAGGGGGTCCGCATGGTAAAGGAAACTGCCGCATATCTTTGGAATAACGGATATAAGAGGATGATTCCAAGGCTCTTTATTTTAAGCGCGTCAAAGTGGCTGGGGTACAGGCTTGGAAAGGGCTACCGCAGGCTGCCGGATAAGCTGGTCCAGAAATTTACTTCGGATCCTTCCTACTGGAAGAGAAAGGCGTTAAAGCGGGCTGTGGAGCATATTGACGGAAGTAAGGGCTACGGAAAAAATCCCGACAAAGAAGGAGTATAAAATATGTGTGGTATTGTAGGCTATATCGGGAAGCGCCAGGCGGCTCCCATTATTTTGGAAGGGCTGTCAAGGCTGGAATACAGAGGATATGATTCCGCAGGGATTGCAGTATATGACGGAGAAAGGATCAACATTGCCAAGGCGGCGGGCAGATTAAAGATTTTAGAGGAGATGACCCATAACGGGGAAACCTTGTCCGGCTTTGTGGGAATCGGGCACACCAGATGGGCGACCCACGGTGTTCCCAATACAGTAAATGCCCATCCTCATTATAACAAGTCGGAGACCATCGCAGTGGTCCATAACGGCATCATTGAGAATTATATCGGATTGAGAAAGATGCTTAAGGAAAAGGGCTATGAGTTCGTATCGGACACGGATACGGAGGTGGTTGCGCACCTCATTGACTATTATTATAAGGGAAACCCCTTAGAGGCCATTACCAAGGTGCTCCACAGGGTCGAGGGTTCCTACGCCTTAGGCGTTATTTTTGCGGAGCATCCCGATCAGCTGTTTGCGGCAAGGAAGGATTCGCCGCTTATTGTGGGACAGAATGAGGAAGGGTGTTTTATCGCTTCGGATGTTCCTGCGATCTTAAAATATACGAGACAGGTAACCTATGTGGACAATCAGGAGATCGTAAGGCTCCGGGGGGACCACATGCATTTTTATACCGTGGACGAGGAAGAGATACAAAAAGAGTCCGTGACCATAGAATGGGACGCCAACGCGGCGGAAAAGGGCGGTTATGAGCATTTTATGCTGAAAGAGATGTATGAGCAGCCCAAAGGGGTGGCTGATACGTTATTGCCCCGGATCAAAGACGGAGAAGTGGTCATCGATGAGCTGAATATGACCGACGAGGAGCTTCTTTCGGTTAAGAAGATCTATATTGTGGCCTGCGGCTCCGCATACCATGCGGGCGTTACGGGAAAATATGTGTTGGAGAGCCTTGCCAGGATCTCGGTGGAGGTGGATTTAGCCTCCGAGTTCCGTTACAGGAATCCGGTCATGGAAGAAGGGGCCATGGTCATTGTGGTCAGCCAGTCAGGGGAAACGGCGGATACTCTGGCGGCCCTTCGTGAATCCAAAAAGAGAGGCTTTAAGGTACTGGGCATTGTAAACGTGGTGGGAAGCTCCATTGCAAGGGAGGCGGACAGCGTGCTCTATACGTGGGCGGGACCGGAAATTGCCGTTGCCACCACCAAAGCCTATTCCACCCAGCTTATTGCCCTGTATCTGTTGGCGTTAAAATTTGCAAGGGTCAGGAAAACGGTGGGGGATAAAGAGTTTGCCGGAATGCTGGATGATTTAAAGAAGCTTCCGGATCAGATCGAGATGCTCTTGTCCAACAAGAACCATATTCAGAAATTTGCAAACCGATATATCGGCGCAAAGGATATTTTCTTTATCGGAAGGGGGATCGACTATGCCATTTCCTTAGAAGGGTCTTTAAAGCTGAAGGAGATTTCCTATATCCACTCCGAGGCCTATGCTGCGGGAGAATTAAAGCACGGAACGATCTCACTCATAGAAGAGGGGACTTTGGTGGCGGCGGTTTCCACCCAGCCTGAGCTGTTTGCAAAGACCATCAGCAATATGGTGGAGGTCAAGGCAAGGGGGGCTTTTGTTCTGGCTGTGACCAATGAGGGAAATATCGAGATAGAAAAAGCGGCGGATTATGTGATCTATATTCCCGAGACGAATCCCTGCTTTGCCAATTCCCTAGCGATCATTCCCCTTCAGCTTTTTGGCTACTATGTGGCCGTAGGAAAGGGCTGTGATGTGGATAAGCCGAGAAATTTGGCAAAATCGGTAACTGTTGAATGACCGGGTAAAATGCGGTTCTATGTTTGGTAAAGTGGTGGTATACGATGGAAATGGATAAGATACAGGGGATGGAACAGAAGCCGAAAACCGGTCAGGGCGGCTTGAAGAAGATGGGGAACAGCCTTTTGGGCGGCCTGATCTTCGGCCTGACGGCAGGTCTTGTGATAGTGGTCATGCTGTCGCTTTTTCCGCGAAACGGAAATGTGGATACCCTAAACAACCATGGGGAGACAGAGGCGGCGGAAGAGAAGGTAAGCGGAAAAGACGGGGAGAAGAAAGCGGATTCCCAGGGCAGTGTGCCGGAGGGCGGAGATATCCAGACGGCGGAGAGTACGGCAGAGAGCCAGACCGTGGTCACGGATGTGACGAAGGTTGTGGACAATGTAATGCCTTGTGTGGTCTCCATTTTCAGCACCTATGTGGTCGATGAGGATTTCTGGGGCTATCATTATGATTATGAAGCCGAGGGCGGCGGTTCGGGCATTATCGTAGGCGAGAATGAAACGGAGCTTTTGATCGTGACCAACAACCACGTGGTGGAGGATTCCAAGGAATTAACGGTTCAGTTTATCGATGATTCGGTAGCGTCGGCGCTGGTTAAAGGAACGGATGAAGATATGGATCTGGCGGTCATTGCCATTGAGATCGCCGATCTGGATCCTTCTACCAAGTCTGCGATCAGAGTGGCGACCATGGGAGATTCCGACAAACTGAAGGTGGGAGAGCCCGCCATTGCCATCGGAAACGCTTTAGGCTACGGCCAGTCCGTTACCACAGGGGTCATCAGTGCGGTAAACCGGTCTTATACAGACGAATACGGCCCTTTATACGGAGGCTCCTTAGAAGAAGATAATTATGACAATGTGAAGTATTTAATCCAGACGGATGCGGCTATCAATCCCGGAAATTCCGGCGGTGCGCTTTTGAACGTCCGGGGAGAGGTGGTAGGAATCAATTCCAGTAAAATAGCGGAGTATACGGTGGAAGGGATGGGATATGCCATTCCGATCTCCACGGCGGAGCCTATTATTACGGAACTGATGAGCAGGAGGACCAGAGCGCCGGGGAAAACCAAACAGAATTCGGCTTATCTGGGTATCAGCGGAGTCGCGGTAAGCGGCGACATGCAAAAAAGATATGATTTAAAGAAGGGGATGTATATCACGCAGGTGTTTGCCGATACCCCGGCGAAGGAGGCGGGAATCAGAAAAGGCGACATCCTGTTATCGATAGATGATGTGACAATAGGGGATATGGATGAACTTTCCCAGGCGCTTTCAGGCTATGAGGAAGGGGCAGAGGTTGTCCTTAAGCTGTTGAAGCGCAGTAACAGCGGCTATGTTGAAAAAGAAATAGAGGTTATACTTGGAGGAAGAGAATGACGGACTTTTTTGATTTTGAAAGCGATGAGAAAGAAACGATAGCGGATGAAGTTTTTTATGACGAGGAAAAGGAAATATCCGAGGATGATTTTGACGAGGAATTTGATGAAGAACTCTTAGGGGAATTAGAGGCTTCGGAAGAGGATTTCGACGAGGAATATGAAGAGTATCCCAAGGCGGATGCCAAAGAAACTCTTAGAGAAGATCAGCAAGAGGAGCCGGATGAAGACTTTGACGGGGGATTCGGAGAGGATTTTGAGGCGGCTTCAGAAGACGATTTTGAGGAGGATGAAGAGGAAGAAGAGGCCGTGGGATCCCATGAGGAAACGAATGAAAAAGTCCGGGAGGATGCCGGGGAAAATGACCGCGAACGTAATCCGGAGGAGCATGCAGGAAAAGACGGTGGGAAAGATAACAGAGATAAGGAAGACGAGTATGAAAGCGTGTGCTTTATCTGCCGGAGGCCGGAAAGCATTACGGGGAAGCAGTTTAAGATGCCCAACCATATCTGTGTCTGCAATGATTGTATGCACAAGACCATGGATGCCGTCAGCCAGTTTGATTACCAGGGGATGCTTAGCGATCCCAACCTGCTTAACGGATTTGGAAATCTGGATTTCGGGGATGATGACAAAAACAAGGATTTGAAAAACGGCTTTCCTAATATCCGTTTTGTCAATATCAGCGACCTGCAGGGGGACGGGGGCATTCCCAACAAGCAGAAGTTAAAGAAAAGAAAAAAAGACGACAAGCCCCTTTTGGATATTAAGAACATTCCGGCGCCCCACAAGATCAAGGCGGGGCTGGATGAGTATGTGGTAGGGCAGGAAAAGGCCAAGAAGGTCATTTCCGTTGCTGTTTATAATCATTATAAGCGGGTTGCCACCAATACCATGGACGATATTGAGATCGAAAAATCCAACATGCTGATGATCGGGCCTACCGGGTGCGGCAAGACTTATCTGGTCAAGACCCTGGCAAGGCTTTTGGATGTACCCCTGGCCATAGCCGACGCTACCAGCCTTACTGAGGCGGGATATATCGGCGACGATATTGAAAGCGTGCTTTCCAAGCTTTTAGCGGCGGCGGGGAACGATGTGGACAAGGCGCAGATGGGAATTGTTTTCATTGACGAAATCGACAAGATCGCCAAAAAGCAGAACACCAATTCCCGCGATGTTTCGGGAGAATCGGTACAGCAGGGAATGTTAAAGCTCTTAGAGGGAGCGGATATAGAAGTACCGGTAGGGGCAAACAGCAAAAACGCTATGGTTCCCCTCACTACGATCAATACGAGAAATATTCTGTTTATCTGCGGCGGCGCTTTTCCGGAACTGGATGAGATCATCAAACAGAGATTATCCAAGCAAAGCTCCATCGGATTTAACGCCACCTTAAAGGACACCTTTGACAAGGAAAAGAATATCCACAGCAAGGTAACGATTGAAGATCTGAAGAAATTCGGCATGATACCCGAATTCTTAGGACGTCTGCCCGTTATCTACACCTTAGACGGTCTGACGGAAGATATGCTGGTGGATATTTTGAAGGAACCCAAAAACGCCATATTAAAGCAGTACCAAAAGCTTTTGGCATTGGACGAGGTGGATCTTAAGTTTGACGAAAACGCACTGCGCGCCATTGCAAAAAAGGCAATGGAAAAGGATACGGGTGCAAGGGCGCTGCGCGCCATCATTGAGGAATTCATGCTGGATATTATGTATGAGATTCCAAAGGATGATAATATCGGAAGCGTTATGATAACAGGAGAATATATCGAAGGTAAAGGCGGGCCAATCATACAGATTCGCAGTTAAGCATATGATAATAAAAAAGTGCGGAGCATGATATGGATTTAGGAAGGATTGCCTGCAGGAACAGAATTTTATCCAATAACTACAGGGATGTTATCATTGATTTCAATATTACTCCGGAACAGCTCTTTGAAGATAATGTGGAAGTGCCGGATTATTGCGAAGAGGTGTTGTTTGAGAATCTGAAAATTTTACACATTGCGGAGTTTCAGCTTCCGCCCTGGGATACCCGGGATTACCAGTATCAGTATACGCCTAAATGCTATGGACTGCTACAGGATACATCCCGGCTTTCCGTAGGCCAGCCGGTGCCGGGCACAGGGCTGGTGCCGGATCTGACCGCTTTGTCGGAAGCCGGTATTCTGGCGGTAAGCGGACCGCCTTTGGAATTGACGGGGAAAAATGTTATAATCGGGATCATCGATACGGGAATCCGCTATCAGCTTCCGGCTTTTCGAAGGAGCGACGGCTCTACACGGATCCTGGCTATCTGGGATCAGACCAATCAGGAGGGCATGCCGCCGGACGGTTATGACTATGGAACGGAATTCGGGGAAGATGAGATCAATTTCAATCTGGAAAGCGGCGGAGGGCTGCTTGTAACGGATGAAACCGGCCATGGGACCAAGGTGGCGGGAGTGGCAGGAGGTTTTGACCGGGAAAACGGCTTTTTGGGCGCTGCGCCGGACGCTTTGTTTGTAGTGGTTAAGTTAAAGCAGGCAAAGGAATATTTGAGGGAACTGTATCAGATTCCCGAAGGAGTACCATGTTATCAGGAAACGGACATTATGCTTGGCCTTCAGTATCTGGACAGATTGGCAGGACGGCTCAATATGCCGATCGCTACCTGCGTTGCCCTTGGCTCTACCATGGGGGCGCATGACGGGACTTCCCTATTAGATTATTATGTCAATGAACTTGCAAGAAAAAGGAAACGCTGTATTGTAGTAGGCGGGGGAAATGAAGGTAATTCTTCCGGACACTATGAAGGAAATATGGTTTTAGCGCCGGGAGCTGCACAGGCCTACGAAGAAGTGGAGATTTTGGCGGGACAGGGCGAAGCGGGATTATGGGTGGAATTATGGGGTAAGACACCGGGGATATTTACTGTATCCATTACCAGCCCCAACGGAGAGTCCATTCCGGAAATCCCTTTTAGGATCGGACAAAGCGTGGATTATACCTTTATTTATTCCAACACAAGAGTAACGGTAAAATATGTTCTTGTGGAACAGGGAAACGGCCAGCAGCTGATCGTTATGAGGTTTCAGAATATTCTGCCCGGAATATGGACTATAAGGGTCAATGTGAGAGGCAGCAACGGCGGAGGCAACTTTCATATATGGCTTCCTATGAGAAATTTTTTAAAGGGAGATACTTATTTTCTTCGTCCCAGCCCTTACTATACCATGACGGAACCGGCGTACAGCAGGGATGTGCTGACGGTAACGGCCTATAACAGCCAGGACGGGAGCTTTTATTTGAACAGCGGCAGAGGGTTCAGCACAGATAATTATATTACGCCGGATCTGGCGGCTCCGGGAGTGGGAATCCCCACCCCTTTGATGGCCGATACGGGGTCTTCCATGTCAGCGGCGATCACGGCCGGGGCTGCCGCCTGCTTTCTGCAGTGGGCAGTGGTGGAGGAACATGACAGCCTGGTCAACACCTCCGCTGTAAAGAATTATTTTATCAGGGGAGCCAAACGGAGGTCGGATATCTATTATCCATCCAGGGAATGGGGATACGGAACCCTTTATCTGGCAGGCGTATTTCAGGCTCTGGCAGGAATATGATACCAAAGACTGCCATAAAACCATCACAGGAGAAGACCAATGATATTTATAAGCATCATCATCGCCATAGTGGCGGCAGAGGCCGTTATCAAGCAGGTCAGGGAGCAGAACGGTGTTTCCGGCGAAAAAAAGCCTTTCCTTAAAGGAAAACTGTATTTAACAAAATATCATAATTATGGGGCATTTTTGAATCTGGGACAGAAGCGGCCGGAATTCGTAAAGGGACTGTCCGCAGGTCTGTGCCTGATCTGTACCATAGTGTTCGTTTTCAGTATGGGAACAAAAGGAAAGACTTTGTTAAAGACGGGATTGTCCATACTGTTAGGCGGAGCTTATTCCAATACCTATGACAGGCTGGTCAGGGGATATGTTGTGGATTATTTCGGCTTTCAGGTAAAAAACGAAAAGCTTGGGAATATTGTGTTTAATATTTCGGATTTCTGTATTATGATCGGAGCGTTCATTTCCGTTTTGAGAATGTAAGGGAATGTAAAAGAGCCGCCGGAAAAAGCATTAGGAAAAGTTGCGGTTTGTCCTCCAATTTGTTATACTTTTAGAATATCATGGAGACAAATACGGGAAAGCAGGTAGAAAAATGGCAAAAAAAAGAGTAGTGGTTTCATTGGGACATGAAGCATTAGGATATACCATATCCCAGCAGTGGGATGCGGTAAAGGATACGGCAAAGGCGTTGGCGGATTTAGTGGAGGCCGATTATCAGCTGACTATTACGCACAGTAACGGCCCTCAGGTTTCCATGATCCATAAGGCGATGACGGAGCTTCGCAGGATCTATATTGACTACAGCCCGGCGCCTATGTGCGTATGCTCGGCAATGAGCCAGGGCTACGTGGGATACGATATCCAGAACTCCCTGCGGGCGGAGCTTTTGAGCAGAGGAATATCCATACCGGTAAGCACCATCTTAACCCAGGTAACGGTGGATCCTTATGACGAAGCCTTTTATGAACCCCAGAAGCTGATCGGACGTTATATGAGCGCTGAGGATGCGGAGGTAGAAGTTAAGAAGGGAAATTATGTGAAAGAAGAGCCGGGCAAGGGATTCAGGCGTATCGTGGCTGCTCCCAAGCCTATAGATATTGTGGAGATCGAAGCCATCAAGACGTTGGCGGATGCCGGTCAGGTGGTTATTGCCTGCGGCGGCGGCGGTATTCCCGTTATCGAGCAGAAGCATGCCTTAAAGGGCGCGTCAGCCGTTATTGAAAAAGACTGCATTGCCGGTAAGCTGGCAGCGGATCTGAAGGCGGACCAGCTGATCATTTTAACAGGTGTGGAGCAGGTTTACAAAAATTTTGAAAAAGAAGATCAGGAAGGCATTTCTTCCATGACGGTTGCAAAAGCAAAGGATTACATTGCCGAGGGGCAGTTCGGAGAAGGCGATATGCTGCCAAAGATCGAAGCGGCCATTGATTATCTTGAGAAAGTGCCGGAGGGAAGCGTGCTCATCACTTCCATCCGGAAGGCGGCAAAGGCTGTTAAGGGAAAGACGGGAACCGTCATTCATTTCGGTTAACATTCAATTGCATAAGAGCTAAATCTTTTATAAAAGCTGAATCCTCCCCGGAGGCATTCAGCTTTTGATATGTAGTTTGGTAAAGGATTGTATTTCCGTCAGGGGAATATACGTTTATGGCAAAGTCCTCTATGGAGGAAAGAAGCCAGCAGGAGTTCATCCCCATGGGGAGCAGAAGCCGTCCGTTCTTTACGGCGCAGGATGTCAGACTGCCCTCAAAGCGGTTACCCTCCGTATCGGACCAGGTAAGGATCAAAAGGGAGCCTTCAGGGATTTTGGCAGTATCTGAAAACTCTAAATAAAGAAAATCATAGTCAGCGCCTTCAAATCTGTCAGGCAGATCGTGTTCCTTAAGGCGTCTTTCGGCATCGGCAATGAAGATTTCCGAAAGGGAGTCCATGGAAGCGCCAAAGGAATCCGGACTTAAGCCAAAATCCGTTGCAGGGGCTGCGAGGCGGTAATCATCGCCCTCATAAATATCGGTAACATTGGCATCATAAAGAGCGTTATATAAGGAGGAGGGATAAAATGCCCCGTCTTTTGCACAGTAGACATATCCCGCATCCAACATAAAGCGGAAAATATAGTAACTGTTTTCGGGCTGGATATCGAAAACTACCGGAAGATTTTGGGATGCCGCATCCCATATTTCTTTTTGGGCTTCGTAGCTTCTGGCAACAGGAATATAGCCTGTGGCAGAGCAGCGGACGCCTAAATAGTCATAAAATCCCTGACCGTCTAAAGCCATGTAAGCCGTGTCCTCATAAAGCGCATTACATTTTTCCGTTACGGAAGCGTAATCGGTAATATAGTGAAGCTGGTCGGAAACCATAAAACCGGAGCCTAAAAGCTTCTGATACTTTTCGGGAAGGCCGGTATCCTCTGATTTCAAGAAGGTTTCCGGCACCTCGTAACGGGAATAGAGCTTAGCAGCGTCGTCCATGACCATTTGGCTCTCCCCGTCGGGATAAACCCACAGATCGGGATTTTTTGTAAAGGAGACCTGGGCGTAGATCATCATGGGAAGGGCAAAGCAGACGCCGATCAAGACAGTCCGGGCAGAGCGTCCGGGCAGCGCCTTGCCGCAGCGGATCAACAGAACCGGCAGAAAAATACCTGTAACGGCTATGAGTATACCGGCGGTGCGGGAAAGGACCCTGCCCGTATCCGCACGAACAAGGGTATAAGTGTAGGAAATCATCAGGGTAAGGGCGCCCGCAATAAAGAAAAGAGCGGATTTACGCAAAGCGCGGCTTTTTGCCACATGATAAAAGCAGTAGATAAAAACCCAGACTCCCGCTATGGGAAGCAGGAAGCGGAAGGTCAGATACATGGCCTGACGTAAACCAGAAAAGGCCGTTAAATAGGGCATAAAAGCGTCCGGAGGCGTCTGTAAAAGCAGAGGGATCCCGTCTGCCATCACAGTCTGGGAGGAGTAGGTTAAAGTATGGCGCAGCATCCTGAACAGAAGAGGAGAGGATTCCGCTACAATGATGAGTAAAATTCCCCACGCAATATAGAAAAGAGGATTTTTCAGGTAACTTTTAAAATCGCCGCTTTTTATAAAAGAAATAGATTGGTATATGCCAAGAGGAAGGGTTCCTATTAATAATGCCGCTCCGAACAGGGGATAATATAAACCGCTTAAAAAGCAGGAGAAGATCCAAAGCCACAGCCAGAGGTTTTTTTTCTTTAAAAGCTCCGGCAGGGTCAAAAGAAGCAGTACCGGAAGAACCATATACTGTCTGTTATAACAGGGGAGGGTAAAAAATACCGCAAAAGCCGTTGCATAGGCTCCTCCTACATGGCGGCAGATCAGGTACATGGTAACGATACAGAAAATAACCATTGTTATGGAAATGGCGGGAGAGTAATCCGTTACGGTATTTCCAAGCCACAGATTCTGGAAAAATCCGTTTACAAAAGGAAACAGGCCGGAAACGGGCGTGTATTCTTTATAAAGGCTCTGGCCGAAATCAAAAACCTGGTTCCAGGGAATCATCTGCTCCCCGTGATGGTGCTGGTCCGGCTGGGCGTACATGGGCGCAGCACAGAAGGAATGGTAAACAAAGATCAGGACAGGAGTTATGGAACCAATAAAATAACTATCGTTTTTGTTCCAGAAGCGGACGGCCTGTCTGATCAGCAAAATGGCGGAGACCAGAATAAATACAAAAAAGAATACGGTATAGCCCAGAGCGTAAGGGACCCGGATCAGATTTCCCTGATACAGGTAATCGTCTACCAGCCAGATAGTCAGAAGTCCCGGCAGGAAGCATTGCAGAATCAGGATCAGACGGTTCCCAAAATTTGCGCTCCTTTTTTTCTTTTCAAACAAAAGAAGAGCCGCCGAGAGAGTAAGGCCTGTCAAAGTGCTGAAAGCATATAAAACCCCGGAAGAAATTTTGATGTCGTCCCACAGCTGAACCAAAACGGTAAGCAGGGCCGTAAGAGCATAATAGGACAGGGCAAAGATCAACAGGATCCTGCCGGTTTCTTTTTTACAGAAAAAATGGCAGAGTATAAAAATAAGCAGTCCCATAAATAAGGGGAAGCTGAATTTCTGAAAAATAATCAGATAAAAGAGAAAGGGAAATACCAGAATGCCTCCGAAAATGGGAAAACGATATTGGGAAAGTTTTATTTTTTCGGAGTCTTCTGCAGCCCGTTTTTCTTTTATTATTTTAGTATAAAGGAAAAGCGTAAGGAGCAAAAGAAAAGCTCCCGTAAAGAGAATGAGCCAGAACAGCTGCAATTCCCCGGATTTATTGAGACCGGATGCGGAAACATTTTCCAGGATAATGTCCGTAAAAGCCTGATGTCCGCCTCCAAACAAAGGGAGGAGCATATATACGGCAATAGCGGCTATTAAAATAAGCAGAAATAAAATGACCATGGAATTCTCCTTTAATATTTCCGCAGGGCATGTCCGAAATCAGGAATGTATCTTCGAAATGCATGAACCTATGCGGGAAATTCAACTATATTATGTATTTTAATATAGACAGAACAAAACCGCAATAAGTCTTTCATAGGCAAGTTTCATTGACAAAAATAATAGAAAAAGATAACATATTCTTAATAATATCTCCGGTAAAATCCGGGGGAGAGGTCAAGGACTCGGAAGAATGAAAATATTTTCCCATATAAAAACTGACAAGCTGTTAAAATACGGGGCCATGGCTCTTACGGGGGCAACGTTGCTCTGCCTGATCCTGTATTTTGTGATTTTTCCCGATAACCTGATGCATTCAGATATGGCGGCTGAGGTTATTCTTTCAAAGCTTTTGGCTGACGAAGGGCGCCTGTTGTCAACGAACTGGTTTTATTCCACGGAAATAAGGATCGTTTATACCCATCTCATTATGATGCCCTTATTCTGGTTTATTTCCGATTATGGAACGGTCAAGCTGATTTCTATTATCATTTTCGATCTGCTTTTAGGGGCGGCGTTTTATTTTACCGCAAAGGAATTTGAGATAAAGGGCACGAATCTGTGGATTTCCATGGCTCTGCTTTTTGCGCCTCTGTCCAACGAATATCTGGATATGATGTTTTTGGGATGCTTTTATACTTCCCAGGTAATCTGTACCTATCTGGTTTTAAAGTTCTTTTATAAGGAAAAGCCTGCGCGGCCCGTTGCGGGCATGATAAAATTTGGCCTGCTGTCTCTTGGGGCATTGATCTTGGGACTGTCGGGACTGCGGTATCTGGCCAGCCTTTATCTGCCATTGGTAGCGGCTGTTATTTTTTCTTATGGATTTGACGGCAAAGAGGAACGCCATGGCAGCCTGTTTTCCAAATTCCTGCTTTCCCTTTTTATGACGGGATTTGCGGGCGTCGGTTTTCTCATTAACAAGTTTTATCTGGCAGCACATTACAGCTTTGACAATACTTCGGGAGTCAGCTTTGTCCCTCTTTCTGAAGCCCCGGACCGTTTTATGGCTTCTTTGCGGATGATGCTGGAGTTTTTCGGCTACAGGGAGCTTCCCGTTGTTACGCCCTTAGGAATGGTAAATGCAGTGAAATTTGCTTTTTTCCTGTTCATGATCTATGTGGTCTGGTATCTGACAAAACACAGATATGAACTGCTGGACAAAAAAGAACGGCTGTTTTTATATTATTTTTATGCCTGCTTTCTGCTGAACTGGTACATGCTGGTATTTACGGATGTGTTACAGCAGTACCGCTATTGGATTCCGGTGTATGTAACGGGCGTTTTGCTGGTCGGGATCTATTTTAAGAAGGGGAAGTCCAAAACGGAATTTTTCAAACCGGCGCTGGCGGTTCTGGCTGTCGTTACGGTTTTGTCATCCCTTTACGGAGAACTCTGGCAGGATACCAAGTATAATGATTGTGAGAAACGCTACGGTTATATGGAATTTCTTCTGGAAAACCGGTATACCTTTGGTTATGCCACCTTCTGGAATTCCAGTGTGACGGAGTATTTATCAAACGGAGAGATTCATGTAGGCAATCTGGGAGGTAAAGACGGCGTGTCGGCCCCTTATGAATGGCTCAGCCCCAAATATTATTATAAGGAGGGGTATCATACGGGCAAAACCTTCCTTTTGCTGGCAAGAACGGAGGAGCCTGCTCTTTTTAACGGGGATATTACCGTGATGCAGGATGCGGTAAAGGTTTATGAGGATGATTACTATGTGATCTATGAGGGCGAAGGGATGTATCTGTTTTCCGGAAAAGACGGCGAAGGAAGTCAGTGACGGGATAAACAGATGAGATAATAAGATAAGGTAATAAGATGAGACAATAAGATAAGGTAATAAGATAATAGGATAATAGGATAATAGGATAATACATCATTGGTAAAAGGACAATGGGTTGATTATATTATGAACGTGATGAACGGGGATGAGTCAGAGATGGGAAAGATACAGCGGATTATTATGTTTAAAGGGGATATCGAGACCACGGCTTATTTTTCCATACAGATGGAGAAAACCTTTCATGAGCTGGGGTATGAGACTTTCTTTTACGATTATCAGGACGTGGCAAAAAGCGTTAAGGAGCTTCTTCTTTTTTTAAGGAAAGGGTCGACGGCGGTTGTAACCTTTAATTATCACGGTTTGTGTGGAGACAGCGAGGTGTTTTATGACAAGGAACAGGGCGGCTATATCTGGAATGATTTTGACGTGCCCTGTATCAATATTGTGGTAGACCACCCCTTTTATTACCATCGGTTTTTTGAGAATCTGCCGAAGCGGTATATCCATGTCAGCATTGACAAAAATCATGAAAAATATATGGAAGAGTATTTTCCGGATATTGAGAGGGGGCCTTTTCTTCCTTTGGGGGGTACGAGCCTTGCGCCGAAGGGGAACTATAAGCCCATCAGTGAGCGTTCCATGGATATTGTCTTTACGGGAAACTATGTACGGCCGGAAAATTTCTGCGTCTATATAGAACGGGCGGGGGAGGAATATACACAGTTTTACATGGGCATTCTGGAGGAACTGAAAAAAGACCCGTCCAGGCTGTTGGAGGATGTGGCAAGGGAGCATATCATAAAAGAGATTCCGGATGTTACTCATGATGAGATAAAGGAAACCTTGGGAAATATGATCTTTCTGGATATGTACATACGCTTTTATTTCAGGGGAGAAGCGGTGCGTATACTGGCAGAGGCAGGATTTAAGGTCCATGTATTCGGGAACGGCTGGGAGGAGCTGGAATGCGGCAGGAAAGAAAATATCCTGATAGGAGGAAGCCTGGATTCTTTAGGCTGCCTTGAGAAAATAGCTGACGGGAAAATATCCTTAAATGTCATGCCCTGGTTTAAGGCGGGCAGTCATGACAGGATCTTTAATTCCATGCTAAACGGCGCAGTATGCCTGACGGACAGCTCCGACTATCTGGATGAATATTTAAGGCATGGAGAGAACGCGCTTGTTTACGACTTGAAAAATTTGGAGGAGCTTCCTGAACTGGCGGAGGAATTTTTGGGAAACCCAGAAAAGATGCAGGCCGTTGCGGATGCAGGCTTTCAAATGGCGGGGAAATATCATACGTGGAAGGACCGTGCGATGGAAATTCACAGGCTTTTACAGACAATGAATTGAAATTGTGAGCCGGCCTGTGCTAAAATAACCCTACGGTACAAAAGAGAAGAATGCGAGAATAAGGGGGAATTGACGTTGAGTGAAATGAAAAGAGTATTGGTAGTAGATGATGACCAGAATATGCTGCAGCTGTTATATGCGTTTTTAAGGGATTCCTATCAGGTAATTATGGCGGACAACGGGAAAGCGGCGCTTGAAAGTCTGCGCTCCCATAAAGTGGATCTGGTATTGTTAGATTATCTTATGCCGGGGATGAACGGTAAGGAGACTCTGGAGGAGATCCGTAAGGATGAGGAGTTGAAGGATCTGCCGGTGTTCTTTCTGACGGGGGTTTCCGACAGCACGAAGATTTCCGAGTGTTTGAAGTTAGATCCGATCGGTTATATTTTGAAGCCTATCGGGAAGTTTTCGCTGCTGGCTAAGATACGGGCTTATTTTGAAGAGGTGGAATTGGATTCGTTGTGATTTGGTGGAAGTTTTAGGAGGAGAGGGCGGCTTCTTTAGAGCGTTGGGGCTGCATGTTGGGAAGGGCTTTGGGCATACGGGGCCGGGCGCACGGCGGTAAGAAGTCTTTCTGTTTTTTGTAATCGTACTGTAAATGTTGTTTTTTCTAACAGCCCGCATCCGGGTATTACCGCAGCTTGCGGGTCGCCGTTTATGTGCGGCATAAATGCCGCAAACGGCTGAATTGCCATAAATGGCAATTCCCCCTTTGTCCTTCGGCGGTCTGTAAGAAAAAATAACATTTGCAGTATGGGGATTACAAAAACAGAAAGCTTTTACCGCCGTGCGCCCGGCCCCGTATGCCCAAAGCCCTTCCCAACATGCAGCCCCCAACACTCTAAAGAAGCCGCCCTCTCTCTCCTAAGAACTTCTTTTAGTGTCTGTCTGCTAAGAGTTGTTTTGAAGGTTTTGGGGTTAAAAAGTGATTCTGAATAAGGCACATCTTATGCCATTTCTAAGAGAAGCAGAAGTGCTTTTTAAAGATGTATTTCTTTTATGTAATAAAATACACCCAAGCTTACCAAAAGATAAGAAAACGGGGCTGGAAAGCAGCGGGGTTATAAAT
>ULTO01077813.1_pt1 | contig 16085 bp, 16 predicted proteins | sample 1957601 | NCBI WGS metagenome assembly ULTO01 (sample SAMEA4835734, study PRJEB28245) | human gut metagenome | biome: gut microbiome; material: fecal sample | place: Denmark | collected 2008 | reverse complement strand
ATGTTAGTTGATTCATAGATATACGACCTTTCAGTTGATACCTATATTGTACCAAAAATCACGAAGAAATGCATGAATTAATCAGCGTTTCCCTAGGAATGTAAATACATTGTCAAATCCCCATGGTAGCTTGTAATACTGTAATTTCAAAAACCCGAACCGACCTGCATCCAACACTACCAAGTCCTCCCCTTCAAGCGCCTCCCGGAATGCCTCTGCCACCCTCCTGCATTTCTCCCGTTCCTCATCCGAAATAAAAGTCTCCTGCATCTTCCTCCACCTATCCTCTAACAACATTTATTCCGCCTTGCTCATCCACTTCAAAAACTTTCACATCCCGTAGCAGATGTCCATCAATACGGACATAGTATTCCGCCAAAGTCTCCTGTTTATTGAGATGTACGGCTTTCTTTATACATAAGACCTTCGTGGTGTCATCCGGCAGATAGCTCATGTAAAACAGAGCCTCATTCATGCCCATCATCTTTGCGCTCGGTACATTCCCGGTATCCGTCCATGTGTAGCACTTGCACTCTACCACTATCTTCTTGTCATCCGAAACGCAGTCAAACTTATGGTTCTTGGAAGGATGCCCTATCGGGATTGCCACCTCCAGATCAAAGTCCACCTGAAAATATTCTGACACACTTTTGCAGACCATTTCCTGAAAAGTCTTTCCTACCTTCGGATTTTCGCTGTTGGTATTCATTCTTTTTTCTCCCCGTTTACTTTTTGTGACAGTAAGGCTTTACCGGGCATTCCGCACATTTCGGAGATGCACCGCAGATTTCTCCATACTGCTCGGAACAGAAGCTCCAGATGATATTGTCGATTGCAGCCATCGAAAGTCCACTCTCTTTCGACAGCTTCTGCACGGTATTAATAACCTCAGACACCGTTGCCGTTTCGTGATTGCCTGTCCCCATCCGTTTCGAGCCAAGGAATCTCCTCAAGTGAACATCCGGCTTCGCACCATCAATACCCACATTCCGCAGATACTCCCAACACAGAGCCTCTCCCATATTCCGCAACTTATATTTCGACTTATAATCTGTCAGAGTCTTCACTATCTCATGTGCCGGGGCAGATGTCACGAAAGCATCAAGACTGCTGTACTCCGCCTCTATGGAATGCAGTGTCGCAATATTGTCCGGCAGATACTTCATCTGGTCATGTATGTTCCTATTTCCACATTTTATCTCTCTAATGCGGTCTACAAAATATGTATCGGTCTGTTCCAATATCCTCTCCGCATTGTACCCAAAGAAAATATCATCTATCTCGTCCAGATGCTTCACGACCTCCGCCCACGGTCTCTGTGCGCTGAGAAGAGAATACACCATCGCCTGTAGATGTTCCGAAAACCCATAAGTCTTACCATCTTTACGAGCCGTTACCTTATTGTCGATGGTCTCATCGTATTTCATGCCGTGTTCAACAAGATAGTCCCGCATGACGAAAAGGTACTCACTCTCCCTGCAGACACGGACACCTCCCGACTCATCAATCTCCTTCAGCCGTTCCAGCCATTTTTTTATACAGCCTTTCTTGAAAAATCTGAGCAACGCACCGTCACAGAACCGCTCCGCCCGAACAGCACCCAGCAGCATCGCCATGATGCATTTACCGTCCAGTACGGACACGTCTTTAGCAGACATGGAATCCATCCCCCACTCAATGCCGTTAGCCTCCAAAATACTACTGTAACGGTTCAGTCCATACTCCGGGTGCATCTGCTCAAAATTATATATAGCATCCTCAACCTCCCGGATGAGCTTTGAGTAATTCACAAACGGCATCTGAATTGAATGTTCCGGGGTTCCGTCATTTACACGATCAATGGCCCAATCTCCGATTTTATCTTCTTCAAGCATCGGCAGAAAGTCTGTGAGTGATTTATAAACTCCGACCATTCTTTTACACCTCTACTTCCACTCTCCTGTATATAAGTCAAGAAATTGTTCCAATTTAATTTCACTTTGGAACATTTCTCCGTACTCTCCAGCCCTTGTTTGGTCATCAAGTTTAAATGAAATATTATAAAGTTTACCTGTTTTAGTTTTCTGTATCATATCATTGTCCAGGAAAAATTGAATAACCTTCTTATGACTTTCCATATCATCACATTCAAGATAAAAACATGAAACGCCATCCGGCGCATCACTATGCTTAGCCTCTAAAACAATTCCCTGCTCCACTGCAGCTTTGCAAAGTCCTGCCACTCTTTCTTTATCCTTGAAAAAATACATCCACTTTCCCACCTTATGCTCGTCAAACTGAGGCTTTCCCTCAATGTAGAAAACCCAAGGTCCTAAATTAATGATTCTCATCATAACAGTCTCTTTCCTTTCTTCTAAATAAGAACAATCTATCACACCAAGTGTCCCAAAAAACGGACTCATTATTTTTCTACACATCTGCCCTTGTATAGAATGTCGATTTTCCTTTTCCATGCCTGTCAATAATCCCGTCCTTCATCAGTTGTGTCAACGAATTTTCTACGGAAGCCTTAGACAGGGACGGCACAAGTTCCATAATCTCACTCTTCGTAAATTTACCGATTTTTTCATAAACTGCTTTTCTGACCATTTCTATTGCGGGTAGTTTATCATCCACAAGACTGATCCTGGTCTCAAAATCCCTATAAGCTGCTAGCACAATTCCAAGCATATATTTTATAAATGGTGCTGGATCATTTTCATTCTCATGCCAGCCAATTCCGCACTGTTCCAATACATCGTAGTAATTTTCCTTAGTCTTTTCTATTTTACTCTCCAAGCTGATATATCTCCCTACAACATACCCGCACCGATATAGAAGGAGCGTGGTAAGCAGGCGAGACATCCGGCCATTTCCGTCATTGAATGGATGGATGCATAGAAAATCATTGATGAAAATCGGAATCAATACCAGCGGATCCACTATGCAGGCATCTATTGCCTGATTGAAATTATCACAGATGGAATCGATTGCCCCTGGTGTCTCATAGGGTGCCAATGGAGTAAATCGTACTGTCTGCGTTCCATCCGGGTGATTTTCGGCTATCACATTCTGTGTATTCTTAAACCTTCCCCCAATATCCTTCTGTGAATATTGATATAAATCCCGGTGAAGCTGCAAAATATAAGAGGAACGAATCGGGATATATTCATAGCTCTCATGAATGGTATTTAAAACATCCCGATACCCCATGATTTCTTCCTCATCCCTATTCTTAGGCGTTGTCTTTTCCATAACAAGCTGCTGAAACCTGGTGCTTGTCGTAACAATGCCTTCAATCTTATTGGAAGCCTCGGTACTTTGTATTTTCGCTATCTCGACCAGTTTTTCCAGTGTGGCAGGTTTCTGCTTAAGGTATAATTCCTGTTTCCCTTTAAACTCATGGATCTGTGCTACCAATCCAAGAATTTCCGAATCCCATCTATAATCTTTTAAATTGGCATAGTTAAAAATCCGCATTCGCCTAACTCCTCCCTTTTCGCCTAATTATACCATCGTTTTAGGCAATAATCAATATTTTATCCCAAATTCACCTAATTTATTCTCAAATTATGCGAAAGCATAAGCATTAGGCGATTTCAGCATCCAAAAAAATACATTTTTATCCAATCAAAATTTTATGCCAAATTAAAATAGCCAGCACCTTTCATGCTGACCACCGTACCCTTATAACGGCTATTGTATAATTTAACGACTAACTTCTGAATTTCAAACCTTTTAACGACACCTCTACTTGATAACGATAGCCTCTGAAAATTCCTACTTTGTAACGATTACCCCCACTATCTTAACGATAACTGTAAAATCCGTAGTTTTCCTTTCCTCATTCGTAGTCTTATCGTAGTCCTTATTTTGAAAGGGAAAAGTTATGCCCCCACTTTGCAAACTTATACCAAGATATGCCACTTACACCACACCCCTGCCGTGGCAGACGAAAAGTATTTTTATCATATCTTTTATATCCCTTCATAAGCCTTCAAGCCTTGATATTTCAAGTTTTCCGGCGTTTTTTCATTTTTGATTTTTTACCCATAATCTGTGTAATTCGTTATAAATCTACGCAAATTTACGGGCAAATGGTGTAGTAAAACAGTGTACGATCAACCTGATTTTCTTTGTTTTCCATGCATATCCGCTTCTTTAAAGTCTAAGATTTTCGCCATCTGCTCCGCCGCACGGTCATAACTGAAATCAGGTCTTTTCTCTGGCTCTCTCCCGTCTTTAAGATTCGTCCTTTATTGTCTTTCCGTTTCTCAGACATTTTCAAACTCCTTTCCGTAGTGGAAAGAGCCTTGATATGACTCATCCATTGTACCATATCAAAGCTGATTTTACACCACAAGTTTCGCAAAAACTACAAGAAATGCTATAACTGCCCTTGCGCTATGTTAATGAAAAAATATTTAAAATCCCTTGAAAACACCCGTAAACAGTTGGGAAGAATTGCAGGATCCTATACAGGATTTATGTATTCAGTTTTTAATACTCTTATCCTAAAGTTCTAATTTATAAGCTCCGTATTTACGGCGCTCATATCTAACTGCCTTTGCCAAAATATCAAGCTTTTACATAACAATTTTTATCTCTATGTATGCTTTCTTTCGTTTGGAAATTGACAGATAAAGCAGAAACCAAATGATACAATGTGCCATGAGAATAAATATGTCTTTTAAAATCATCGGCTTATCACTGTTAGCCAACTTCATAATTCCTTCAAAAGACGCACTGGACGGTACAAAATAACAAAGCACTGAAATCAGACCGCCTGCCGCCAGCAAATAGGATACCAATGGCACTGCCATAAATATAATCATAATAATCTTAATATAAACAACACCCACCATTAGACTTTCAGAAAATTTGCCAATAAACAATCCAATCAGTGCAGCTATAAACGCAGAGAGAATAATCAGCACCAGCATAAGAAGTACATTCTTAACCGGAATGCGGAAATAACAACAGGCAGTTAAAACGGCAGACAGGCATCCACCTATAAAGCCTACAAATATTTTTTGTATCACATACCCGCTCTGTGTCATGGGCAATATCTGATTGACCAGATCAACACCATTTTCTTTCTCAGATATTATGTTCATCGCATTAAAAGTACATCCCATAAACATGGCAACAATTAACGTGATAGAAATAAATATATTTTGCAATCCTGCCATCATATCAGGACGCTCTAAAACAGTGACGCTTATCTGCCCTGCACTTTCTCTCCCTTCATATAATGCCGGAAGCGTATCGGCCGTTTGACGGAACAAATCCAGTTCATCGCCGGATACCAGAGTCTGAATGCTGTTACCATCAGATTTCACTCCAATCATGTATGTAGAAGGTTCATTGATTGCATCAGTTAATTCTTCCTGAGTTTTATATATGGTTACGGAACCATACCTCTCTAACCAGACAATCGTCTGGGCAGACAAGTCACTTTCCAACACACCAAAATGGAATTCAGCCACAGAAGAAAGGTCAATTCCACCAATAAAATTCAAAGCTAAAGCAACGACGACCGGCAGGAGAAAAGACATAATGCAAAGTTTGTCTTTCCATACACTTTTGAGCTGATAATATAAACCTTTCATGATCAGCCCTCCTTTCCCATTTCTTTGCGAAATGCTGTCTGGACAATCAGGAACAGAATGGCAATTCCACAAACAGAGCAAATATAGTAAACCGGATTGGTAACAGGCGTTCCAAAGCAGGCATTTTTAAGCCCCATATATACATGATAGAAAGGGTGTAAGTCTATCCACGCCATTTTTACAGAAGTATTTGCTGATAAAAATACGGGTGCCGAAGCAAAAATGATGATTACCACATAGGCAAGGGAAAACTGCCTGAAGTCCTTTAGCATCATGGTGCATCCAAATCCCGTAAGCGCCATAATCAATGACAAAATTGCAGTCTGCACCAATACTGCAGGTAAAATAACGGCAGCATCTGAAACTCCTATATTAAGTACCGTCATCAATACCGCAAAAATCAAATCGGACAGCAGGAATACAGTCAATTTAGCCATGATAAATAATCCCTTTTTGAATGGCAGGACTGCATGGACACGAATTGCCCCCATTTGTTTTTCTTTAAATAATACTGAGGCAATCCCCAAAAAGCCAACGGCAATGATTTCTATAAACAATAATTCGCTGCACATTTCTTTCCGCTGTTTTGATTCCAGTGTATTTGTACCTACTATCCCCGCAGTGTACTCACTTTCCTGATGAAGCAGTGACAATGCATAGTCAGCCCTGTGGTTATCACTCTTTTCACTTCCATAATAAAAAACAATGCCCGGCGTACCGGAACTGGCATCTATTCCTACGCCATTTGCATCAGAGGAAAGAACTGCGTTCAGTTCTTCTAACGAAACCACCGGAGAAATCAGTTCGGACACTTCCTGCTGTGTTCCCTGCGGATCATACAGATATACATTGTAGAGTTCGGCATTCATATAATGAACGTAGCCATAGTTAATAAACAATGTATAAATAATCAGTGAACCAAAAGCGACAAGAAAAAATTTTCCGGCTATCATCATTTGGCAGTCTTTTTTGAATAAAGAGAAGAAATTTCCCCAGCTCGACTGCGTCTCGCTGATGTTTCTCGTCAAACAGCAATTCATGCAGGCATGATTGCTGCTTTCCTCGTTATGATTCCACATCAGGACAGCCCCCTTCCCGTATACTTTATAAACATATCCTCTAAGGTTGGTTCTTCTGAATGGACGCTGATAATTTCATCATGCCCAAAAGGAATGCCTCTTTCTAATTCCGGGATTTCTATTATTTTTTCCTCACGCCTGCCCTGATACAGGTATTCAATCCGTACACAGTGATTACTGTTTTGTTCTTTTAACCTTTTCGGCGTGTCCAATGCAACGATATTTCCGTTTGTAATAAAAGCTACCCTGTCGCATAATAAATCGGCATCCAGCATATTATGTGTGGTTAAAAATACTGTTGTACCCTTCTTACGTTCTTCTTCTATAATCTTGCGGAACAGAACAGCACCGGAAGGGTCAAGCCCGCTGGTCGGTTCGTCCAAAAATAACAGTTTTGGACTGCTGATCAACGCCCTTGCCATACTGACTCGCTGCCGCATCCCCTTTGAATATGAGGAAACCGGCTTTTTCAGAAATTCTTTCTTAAACTCCAATTTTTCTAAGATTTCCCCGATATCCCTGCACTGCTTTGCGGGATAAAAAGAGGAAAAGTATTTCAGATTATCGATGGCGCTTAAATTCGCATATAGATAAGGAAACTCAAATAAAACGCCTATCTTCCTAAAAAAATCCTGCGTATGTACTGTAGAAATATCCTGTCCGAACAACGACGCATAACCGCCATGTCCTTTCAAAACTCCGGTAAGAATTTTTTGTGTCGTTGATTTTCCGGAACCATTCGGTCCCAGAAAACCAAAAATCTCTCCATCTCCTACAGAAAAATTTAAACCATGTAAAGCCTGCTTATCCTTTCCGTATGAAAAAGTCAGGTTTTTAACTTCAATCATTCGTCATCGCCCCACTTCCCACGCCTGCTGTCTTTCTGCTCCTGCTGGTGTTTATTCCACCATTTCATAAACTTTATCTTGAAAGGGATAGAAATTATCAACGCTGCTGCAATGACTAACCACCAATACCACGGTACTCCTAAAAACATATACCATTCCTCCTTGTCAGTTGTTGCCGTTAAAATAAAAAAATGAGGTGAAATCGAAGTGTGGTCTCTGTGAAATTGGTGTGAAATATGAAAAACGGCTTTCCTTTTACTTCTGAAGGAATAGCCGCTTATAAAGAAAATCTTATTTTATGATTGGAATGGAGAAGAAAAACCTCACACCATCTGATAAATTTTCTGCTCCGTATTCTAAATCCTGCATGGATAAAATTTGTGCAACAATGGCAAGACCCAATCCCGAACCATTGTATTTCGCATTTTTATCACGGTAGAACTTCTCCCATATTTTAGGCAGCTTTTCCGGCGATATGGAAGCGCCCTGATTATAAACAGAAAAATAAAGCATATTATCTTGTTCGACTAATGATAATCGTAAAACCCCCTTTGGCAATACATTCTTTTTCGCATTGACAATTAAGTTGTCCAAGACTTGCTCCATACGCTGTTTGTCCGTATAAACAAAAACTTTATGCTCCGGAAGTTCGTACTGTAATTCAAAATCGGTTTCCGGCATATCTATCAATAACCGCCCTGCTATCGTTTCTGCAAATTCTACGAAGTCAAACCGCTCCGGCATCAATGATACAGCCCCGTTTTCCAATGCGGACAAATCTAACAAAGTCTCAATAAGCACACCCATTCTTTCTGTTTCAGAGATGATGATTTCAGAGTATTTCTGCCTTTTCAATTCATCTGTTTCATCCTGTATTCCCTCCGCATAAGCACGGATCACTCCTATAGGTGTTTTCATTTCATGGGAAAGTCGGTCCGTTAATTCCTTTCTTTCCCGAAGCAGCTTTCTTTCCTGCTGCACATCTTTTTCAAGCTGGATATTTGCTTTTTCCAGTTTTTCAAGCGTATCCTGCAAATTTTTGGACATTTTGTTAAGATTATCTGCAAGCTCGCCAAATTCGTCCTTTGATGTTACCCTGCAAGGCTGGGAAAAGTCTAACCTTGCTGCCCTGCGCGCCATTTCACAAATTTTGCTGATTGGATTTGAAATAAATTTCCCCAATAAATAATCTATCATAAGGGTCAGTAAAATAACAAAGATTATCCATAGCAGAAAAGAAATATCCTCCTCCAAAGGTAACCGTGTTGAAATAAGGTATGAAACCATCAAAACGATACCTGCAATCTTTGAAATCACAATTATTTTTTTTCGTACCGTGCGGAGTGAAAATTGTTCTTTCATTTTGCCACCTCAAATTTATACCCGGAACGAATAAGCGTTACAATGGACTTCCCCTCGCTGCCCAATTTTTGCCGTAATGTTTTGATATGCGTGTCAACCGTCCGTGTATTCCCCTCAAAGTCATATCCCCAAATACGGTTTAACAGTTGTTCCCGTGAAAAAATCTGTTCAGGATTAGACATAAAGAAATGCAGCAGCTCATATTCTTTGTGTGTCAGCGTGATTTCCGTGCCGTCTAAAAACACTTTATGTGCGGCAGGACTTATCGTTATTTTCCCTGCACTGATTGTATCCGTGGGCACTACAGAAGTACGGCGCAGCAAAGCATTTGCCTTTGCGAGCAATATTTTCGGACTAAACGGTTTTGTCATATAATCATCAGCGCCATATTCATAACCCTTCAATTTATCTTCCTCATCACTTTTAGCGGTCAGCATGATAATTGGCAGACTGCTCATTTCCCTTGCCATTTTGCATACAGAAAAACCATCAAGATGCGGCATCATAATATCCAGTACCATCAAATCCATAGGATTATTTTTCATTAACATCAGAGCATCTACACCATCATCAGCAGTAAAACAAGTATGCCCTCCTTTGTGCATATATTCACAGATAATGTCCTGCATATTCTTTTCATCTTCTACAATTAAAATATTTGCCATGAAATCATTCCTTTCAACTATGCCCACATCTTTTGACTGCCGATTCCTCTACACATTTTGATATTATCCGCAAACGGTTAAATTTTTTTCATAATTTTTCAAATGATATTTTATTACACATAAATTGAGCAAGCAAAACAAACGCATACTTACGCTTTGTTAAGGGATAATCATTATATGATAATGCTCTATTTTCAACACCTTGTCTATGAATTCTAAGCAAGATGTTTTTGCTGTGTTATTACACCCAGCAATTAAGGTAATACTATCATCTACTTTTACTTTCGTTCCAGCCTTAAATACGCATAAGTAAATCCATCAACTGAACAACCGTATCACATGCATCCACGAACGCAATATCTTGCGAATATTCAAAATCCTTTTGATAATTATCCCATTGTTTCTGCATAATTTCACTGTTCCTGACAGTATCCATAATTTTACGATAATCCTTAACCACTGCTTTTGAACCACGCTTTTCTACAGTTGCATTCAATGCCTCTTTTAACGAGTTAAATTCTATATTTGAATACTGCAACTTAGCCAATATGTATATATCGTAATAATCTCTTGGTCTTGTATTCTGATCTCCTCTGGATATCACTGTTTCCAATTTTTCTGCCAATATCGTTTCTAGATTGTAGGCAAGAACCGAAATACTTCTGTCCTCTAAAAGAAGTTTGAACCGATATTCAATTTCTTTCGGAGTTATCTTATCCCCCGTAGTAATATCTAATTTCAATGGAACTATCATTGGCAGATAATTTGCAGAAAGTGAAACCCGATACCCTGTATATTCATCTCCCTCACGAATCTCTCTGATGCTCCGACAACTAAATATTACATCATCATTTATTTCTATTTTACAGATTTCCTCAAACATTTCCCTAACAGTCTTCTCATTTACAGGCAGTCCCTTTATTGTTGCATCCATATCCATAGTTGCTCTGGTATCAAGACCAACCATTGCGGCAATCAAAAATCCGCCTTTCAGAATAAAATTCCGTTGATATTTTGAAACAGATATTCGTTCCAACAATCTTTCCAACATAAAATTCTGCATTACAAGCTGTGCTGATATGTGTTTTTCTTTTGCAAGATTTTTAATCATTGCTTTCAGTTGCATTGCATTCTTCATAACAGCACCTCCAAATATGATCTGAGTTTTGCTTCAACCTTTAATATTTTTGCATACTCTGACAAAATAGGAATGTTTTTATTTGACCTGATTGCATAACGCTTAAACGCTTCTGTGACAATCTGAATATCCACACAGCTATAAGGTCTCAAAATGTCACAAAGCGTGCGCTCTATACTATAAGCCTTTACAGTATTCCCTCCCGGAGTCGCCACTTCTTCTATTCCCAAATCATATAACGCTGTCTTACACTGTACACATCGAATATTTTCTTCCTTTGGTTTTGTCAAATTGTAATTTGCCGGAAAAGTCATATAATATCTATTCGGTGTTCTGTCTGTTAAATCCCATAGAAATAATGCCGTTTCATGAGAATAAATCCCTCTTTTAAATCGGTTCTGTAAATTGAAAATCTCATCATCCCAAATCTCCGGCAAAATATAAACACCTCTGGCGGATTTCTCAATCATGCCTTTATCAACAAGATATTTAATATTTCCACGAGAAAAACCTGCTGCAACCACCATAGCAGTAGTAACAATTCCGTTATTCTCTTTCGCCATACTAATAATCGCTTCAGTTGCTCCCATTAAAATCCTCTTCTCCGTATTGACTTTTACGCTTATTATTATACATATATATAGCATAAAAGTCAATTTTTATATCTGATTAGTAAAATTGGGCAGACGAAAACTATTTTAATCATATCTTGAATCCTTTCATCGCCTTCAAACCTTGATATTTCAAGCTTTTCGGCACATTTTATTTTTTGTGCCCTTAATCTGCGTAATTTGCTATAAATATACGCAGATTCACAAACAAATGGTGCGGTAATTAAATAAACACTTAAATCTAAATTTGTAAAATAATAAAAATGCTGCAACCTTTAAAGCTCCGAAAACGTATTATGTATGCGATAGTATTCACAGGACAATATTCATAATGTCGGGGGCAAAATCCTTTGACTGCCACATTATTTAGAATGTTGTGCTGTTAATTTTTGACTGGCTGTAGTAGAAGATTGGAAAGAAGGGGAAAGAGTTATGAATAAAAAATTTGAGAAACGATTAAAGCTGCCTGTGCCCCTGCTGATGGCAGGACTGCTGGTATCGATCAGCTTTTGTCTGACCGGCTGTAATTTCAGTGATATTCCCGAAAAATATACCAAGAAAGAAGCGCGGGAGCAGGAGAAAAAAGCCAGAGAAATTTTTGCACAGTATCTGGAGGAAGAACTGGGCGGCGGAAAAATTGAAAAAGTGTCTGTCTATGCAGCAGTTCCTCCTAATGACGTCGGGCTTTACCTGACGGATTTTGTGAATGGAAGATTTGCCTATGAAGGGGAATCCTATGCCTTTGTGGTAAATACCCGGACAGAAGAAATATACACTTCCCTGCGGCTGCAAGAACTGAAAGAAACGGGAACGGAATATTTGCGGGATTATTTTCAAATATCCTGTGATGAAATAATAGAATCACATATGGATGCGACAGTGCGGGTCCCTGCCCTGAGTGAGGATAAAGAAAACCTATTTAAAGGTATGAGTATATCTTTGGCAGGCGTTGTCCCGATTTCGCTGGATGTTTCAGAAGACAGCATAAAAGCGATTCTGGAAGATGAAGCCTATACTGTAAACATGGATATCATTTACAAAGGAGAAGGGGGACTGACGCCTGACGGTTATGAGATAGAATCACTGCCGGGACTCAAAGCTTTAAATATTTATCATAGGAAAAGCAAAACGGAGGTTTCTGAAGAGCTTGAGGGGATTTATGACTATATGATGTCGGAAACTTTGAAAGAAAGCGTCAGGGAAGGTTCTCCCACGACCCGTTACGCAGAGTGGGATCATCTTGAGGAAGGAAATTTTCATTTATTTTTTGAAACCTATTGCAGGGAATGCACAAGCGGAAATGTAGTGGAGACCGAACTGGAAAAAGGCCGTGATATACAGCTTCTGGTGGATGATAAGCGTGTGGAGGTAGACTGCAATAAGGATAACGGCTATTTTCTTTTTGCGGAAGGGCTTTCTGACCGGGAATCTAAAACGCTTATTGTCAGAGAGTATTTAAAGGGAGACGGAAATAAGCATCGGGATAAATTAAAGTGGCTTAGAGACGGGGAACGGTTTGTAGCGGGTATGCGGGAACCGGAGATTTTTAACGGATGGTCTGTCTTTTATCTGGAGAATGGAACGAAGGAGTAGATAAAGGAACATCTATTTTGATTCTAATTGATATAAAAATTGCACACAGCCTCTTATTATGTTAAAATTAACCAAAGATAACACGATGCATCTAAAAATAATAGTAACTTTGTACATATTATACCGACATTTTAGTCAAAAATGTGGATTTACCATGTAAATTTAAGTATTATGCAATGGAAATTCGGAATGCGGCGATGCATCAGGAAGGGAGGCCCTTATGAATATTTACACCACAGACAAAATTAGAAATGTTGTTTTGCTCGGACACAGCGGATGCGGGAAAACAAGCCTTGTGGAAGCTATGGCATACCTTGCCAAAATGACAACACGTATGGGAAAGGTAACTGACGGTAATACAATAAGCGACTATGACAAGGAGGAAATCAAACGTCATATTTCCATCAACACTTCAGTTATTCCCATTATATGGGAAGACACCAAGGTCAATATTTTAGATACTCCCGGCGCATTTGATTTTGTTGGGGAAGTTGAGGAAGCGGTATCAGCTTCCGATGCTGCCATCATCGTTATATCAGGCAAAAACGGGGTTGAGGTCGGAACAAAAAAAGCATGGGAAATATGTGAAAAATATAAACTGCCACGCATGATCTTCGTCACTAATATGGATAACGATAACGCAAGCTACAGGCAGGTCGTACAGGATTTACAGGATATGTATGGAAAACACATAGCGCCGTTCCATCTTCCCGTGCGCGAAAATAAGGAATTTGTCGGATATGTAAATGTATTACAGCAACGGGCAAAACGCTGGACCTCACATGGCGACGTGGAAAAAATGGACGTTCCCGAATATTCCAAAGAAAACTTAAATATATGCCGGGCCGCACTTATGGAGGCTGTTGCCGAGACAAATGATGAATTTCTTGAGCGTTATTTTAACGGCGATGAATTTTCAGAAAATGAAATAAGGCAGGCCCTCAGGGTAAACGTGGCTGAAGGCGGTATTGTGCCTGTGCTTATGGGCTCCAACACATTGGCCCGTGGTATCTTCACACTGATGGTTGACATTGTAAAATATCTGCCAAGCCCTGAGAAACGAAGCTGTTCAGGTATCAATACAAAAACAAACGAGATATTTAATGCTGATTATGATTTTTCAAAACCAAAATCTGCTTATGTCTGGAAAACGATTGCAGACCCATTCATTGGAAAATACTCTCTGATCAAGGTTAATTCAGGTGTATTAAAAACTGATGACATACTGTATAACCATCACAAGGGTGTTGAGGAAAAAATCGGAAAGCTCTATGTGATGCGCGGTAATAAGCCGGAGGAAACAAAAGAACTGCATGCCGGCGATATAGGCGCCTTGGCAAAGCTTACTTCCGTTACAACAACGGATTCGCTTTCCACTCAAAAAAATCCTGTTGCCTATCTCCGCGCTAACATTTCCACACCATACACATATAAGAGATATACCGTAAAAAAGAAGGGGGACGATGACAAGGTTTCTCAGGCCCTTCAAAAGTTAATGTCCGAGGATTTGACCCTTAAGGTTGAAAATGATACTGCAAACGCTCAAACCCTCCTATACGGAATCGGCGATCAGCACCTTGAGGTCGTTGTCTCAAAGCTCTTAGACAGATATAAGGTTGAAATCGAGCTTGAAAAACCAAGGATTGCGTTCCATGAAACCATACTGAAAAAATCTGACGTGGAATATAAGTATAAGAAACAATCCGGCGGGCATGGACAGTACGGTCACGTAAAAATGACCTTTGAGCCATCGGGAGATTTGGAAACACCATATGTATTTGATCAATGTGTTGTCGGCGGTGCTGTTCCCAAAAATTATTTTCCTGCCGTTGAAAAGGGAATACAGGAATCCGTGACGAGCGGACCACTGGCATCATATCCTGTCGTTGGCGTGAAGGCTGTGTTATATGACGGCTCGTATCACACTGTTGACTCCTCAGAAATGGCATTTAAAGTTGCCACCATACAGGCCTTCAAAAAGGGATTTCTGGACGCTAAGCCTGTTTTATTAGAGCCAATAGCCTCCTTAAAGGTACTTATACCTGACAAATATACCGGCGATATTACGGGCGATTTAAACAAACGTCGTGCCCGTATTCTTTCCATGAGCCCCGAGGCAAATGGCTATCAGGAAATTGTAGCCGATATTCCATACATGGAACTTTATGGCTATAATACCGATTTGCGCTCAATAACCGGCGGAAGCGGCTCATACTCCTATTCCTTTGTAAGATATGAGCAAACCCCGCCCGAGATACAGGAGAGAGAGGTTGCGAAAAGGGCTGATAAAGAGTAATGGAATGGACACCATTGATGACTCTCCGATGCAACTATTCTTAAAAGAAATTTAAAAAGTGCGCATTTTTAAATGATAGCTACTTTTAAAAAGAAAAGCAGGTGGCATTTTTCTTTGCCACCTGTTATATTTTATTTGTGTAAAATTTTAATTCCCGAAATATTAAATTGTATTTATGCCCTACATACCTCCTTGATTTTTTTAAAAAGGCTGCCAGCCATACATTAATTTGGTAGAGACCCTCTTTATTCATAATTCATCTTTCTACCCAACCTTCTTAGTGATTCCTAACTCTTTGAAAGCATCCGCAACTTTCTGCTTCCATTTTTCTGTATGGTCAATTTTAGCAACCACCTTTTTTTTATCAAATAATTCTCTTTTTGTCTTTTGACTCAACTCTTCCCAATTATCTTTAGGAATAATATATGTTGCATTTCCATAAAAAGCAGATTCTAGTACACAATAATTCTCAAATAAATATGCATAATATCCCTTAAATCCATTAATTCCTTCTACGCTAATTGTAGTATTATACCTCTCAACATAATTTAATCTTGCAATATCAAATGTGTCCGTTTTTCGATGCATTGAATTCAACTGCCTTTCAACACACTTACTTGGCATTTCTCCGGGCGGAAGCATTTCCCAGTTACATCTTTTTCTTTTGATTGTATTTTCAACTCGGATTACACCATCATAAATATAGCATTTACCGTATATTTCAAGCATTAAATTAATTGCTTCTTTCATATACTTCTTTCTTATTTCGCTTGTCATATTAACAATAACAAACTGTTGCTTGCTCTCATCTTTGTATAACTGTAATTCTATTCCCCATGCTTCCACCTCTATTTTAGGATAACATTCCCTATAAATATCAGCCGCAACCATAGATGCATTTG
>ULTO01008120.1_pt1 | contig 16102 bp, 15 predicted proteins | sample 1957601 | NCBI WGS metagenome assembly ULTO01 (sample SAMEA4835734, study PRJEB28245) | human gut metagenome | biome: gut microbiome; material: fecal sample | place: Denmark | collected 2008 | reverse complement strand
CACCAGCCATTACTTCATCCTGAAGAAGTTCCTTGATTTTTTCCTCACCTACCTCATAGTATTCATTACATGTGTCTGTTGTGATAGTGAAACCTGGAGGAACAGGTACACCAATAAGGTTCATCTCGGCGAGGTTAGCACCCTTACCGCCAAGCTCTTCACGCATCTTCGCATTTCCTTCGGCCTTTCCATTACCGAATGTATAAACTCTTTTTTCGTTCATATTTTTATAGGTTCAAAAATATTATATTATTCTAGCTATTATCAATTCTTTGTTGATGATGCAAATATACGACATTATTTTGAAACCACCAAACTTTTATACTCTTTTTTGCTATCCCGAGATTACATTTTAAACTGTTGTCGCACACACGGGGATATTTTTAACAATCCACCACAAGGAAGCGGAAAAAGTAATAAAATTGTAAGATAGAAAAGTGATGCTAGGAGGATGAAAAAGCGATACGAGGAGGATAAAAAAGCGTGGCGAGGGGGATGGGAAAGCGTGGCGATGCAGGGATGGCTACGTCGGGACGCAGAAGAGATTACGTCGTCACGCAGTTGGCGCTACGTCGGGACGCAGTTTTAAAGGAAAAAGTAAAAGAATTGTGAGACGATAACAAAAGTTACAAAAGTAACAGGTAACTTCTGATATAAAAATGTGAATGTGAATGTGAATTTGAAATGTAAGCGAATAAAAAAGGGAATCATGTAATGATATAAGAATAAGATATTCCTTATATAATTAAGGTACGCGCGAACATAAAATAAATAAATATATTATAATAAATATATACTATCCACTCATTTTCTTCACTTACATTTCAAATTCACATTCACATTCACATTTTCACCCCTTTACAACCACAAAATATTACCTGTTACTTTTGTTACCGCCCCACAATCTTTTTACTTTTTTACCTTTTTACTTTTTTACCTTTAAACGCCTTTTACTTTTAAACGCAAATAATTCGGGACAACTCTTTCATTTCTCGCAAAAATGTATTAACTTTGCACCCATAAAAAAAACAAATTAGAATTATGGCAAGAAAACGTAAACCATTACCTCTTTTGGAGAACATCACCATCGAGGCTGTAGCAGCCGAGGGTAAGTGCATCACACGAGTAGATGACCAGGTCATCTTCGTTCCGTTCTGTGTGCCAGGTGATGTGGTAGATTTGCAGGTAGTCAAGAAGAAACATAAGTACTGCGAGGCGAAGGTGGTTCGCTTCATCAAAAAAAGCGACATCCGTCAGGAGCCTATGTGCGAGCACTTCGGCATCTGCGGCGGATGCAAATGGCAGAACCTGCCTTACGAGGAGCAGATCAAGGCGAAGCAGAAGCAGGTGGAAGACCAGCTTACCCGCATCGGCAAGATTGAACTCCCTGAGTTCCGCCCTATCATGGGCAGCGTGAAGACCCAGGAGTATCGCAACAAGATTGAGTTCGGATGCAGCAACAAGCGCTGGTTCACTGCCGAAGAACTCTCACAACTCCCTCAGAAAGAGGACGATACCGTATCATCACTCAAGGAGCGCCACGCCCAGAATGCCATCGGTTTCCATATCACCGGAGCCTTCGACAAGATTTATCCTATCAGGAAGTGCTGGCTGATGGACGACCTCTGCAACGAAATCCGCAACTTCGTCTTCGAATACGCTGATTCTCACGACTATACTTTCTACGATCTCCGTGAGCAGCACGGTTTGCTCCGCAACATGATGATCCGTAATTCGAACACCGGCGAGTGGATGCTCGTATTCCAGTTCCACTACGATGAGGAGGGCGATGAGCAGAAGGCATTGGAGCTGATGCAGCAGGTGGCTGATAAGTTCCCTCAGATTTCATCGCTCATGTACGTGGACAACCAGAAGGGCAACGATACCATCAACGACCTGGAGCTCAGCCTCTTCAAGGGAAACGACCACATCTTCGAACTGATGGAGGACCTGAAGTTCAAGGTAGGTCCGAAGAGTTTCTACCAGACCAATACCGAGCAGGCTTACCACCTCTACTGCGTGGCTCGCGAGTTTGCTAACCTTACCGGAGATGAGCTGGTTTACGACCTTTATACCGGCACCGGAACCATCGCCAACTTCGTGGCACACAAGGCAAAGAAGGTCATCGGTATCGAATACGTGCCAGAAGCTATCGAGGATGCCAAGGTGAATTCCCAGGTGAACAACATCGAGAACACCCTCTTCTATGCTGGCGACATGAAGGATATCCTGACCAATGATTTCATCGCCCAGCACGGTCGCCCGGACGTCATCATCACCGACCCACCACGTGCCGGAATGCACCCAGACGTAATAAACGTCATCCTGAACGCAGCGCCAAAGCGCATCGTATACGTAAGCTGCAATCCAGCTACCCAGGCACGCGACCTGCAGCTGATGGACGACCACTACAAAGTGGCTGCAGTCCAGCCAGTTGACATGTTCCCTCATACTCCTCACGTAGAGAACGTTGTATTGCTCGAGAAGCGCAGCGATGCTGAAATCAAGCAGAAGAAGAAGGAGCGCAAAGAGCGTGAGAAGGCGATAGCAGAAGCCAAGGCTGCCAAGGAGGCAGAGAAGCTCGCTCTCCAGGCAGCACAGGCTGAAGACCTGACAGAAGAGGAACTCGCAGCAAAGAATTAAACCTAGAAACAAAATAGAAACAAGATGAAAAAGAGTATCATCCTGGCGCTCATGGCTTTGACTGCGGTCTCTGCCAGCGCCCAAAAGAAGCAGACCATTGAATTGCCTTCATGGTTGAGCAACGTGAAATTGTCGGGTTATGGAATGACCCAGTATCAGTACAGCGGACAGAAAGATGCTGAATCCAACTCATTCAACATCCGTATGGCTCGTATCGCTCTCGAAGGTCGCATCGCTGGCGACTTCTACTGGAAGACTCAGATTCAGTTCAACGGCAACACCTCTACCCTCGGTTCAAGCCCGAGAATGGTGGATCTGTTTGCTGAATGGCAGAAGTATGAGTACTTCAAGGTGAAGATTGGTCAGTTCAAGAACCCATTCACTTTCGAGAATCCGATGCACCCTATCGACCAGGGCTTCATGGGATATTCCCAGAACGTGAGCAAGTTGGCAGGCTTCAGTGACCGTGCCGGAGAGCATGCTTCCAACGGTCGTGACATAGGTTTGCAGCTTCAGGGTGATTTCCTCAAGAATGCCAACGGCAGAAACCTGCTGCACTATCAGATTGGCGTATTCAACGGACAGGGTATCAATACCAAGGACGTTGATAACCAGAAGAATGTGATTGGTGGCGTATGGTTGATGCCAGTAAGCGGTATGCGAATCGGTGCCTTCGGATGGACCGGTTCTTATGCAAGAAAGGGTAACTGGACAGAATTCGTAGCCTACCCAACATCTAGCGTAACCCCAGGTGCTACCAAAGATCCAGAACATAAAAACGAGGTTCGCAAGCTTGCCCAGAACCGCTACGCCTTCTCTTTCGAATATAAGAAAGATGGTTGGACCGTCCGTTCAGAGTATATCCACTCTACCGGCAAGGCATTTGCCAAGAGCATCACCAACTTCAACGATACCAATTCCAAGGATTGCAGCCTCAACGAGAAGATTGGCGACAAGGCACAGGGTGTATATGGATTGGTTATCGCCCCATTGGCTCAGTTGCCAAAGAACAGCCGTATCGACATCAAGGCACGTTACGACATGTATCAGCCTAACGGCAAGAACAACATGCAGAAGACCCAGTATGAGGCAGGTTTGAACTTCCACATCGGCAAGCGAATCACCATCCTCACCGAGTATGCATTGGTGAATGACAAGACCCTTGCCAAGCACAATTATTCCATGGCAGATGCTGAGTTCTGCTTCAGATTCTAAACAGACACAACCAAATACAATAAAGGCTCGCTTCCTACATGGAAACGAGCCTTCATTATATCTATTTATTCCAAGCTATACACTTGAATTCTTCACTCTTCACTTATAAATTGCCTAGAACGAATAAGAGAAGCCGATAGACATGAATTCCTTGAACTGCCAGTAGCTCTGATCGTCCTTGCGCTTGGCTCCATCATCAAATCTCGGATAGAGGAAGATGTTGGTGGAGATGTAACGGTTGAACTGGAAGGTAATCGTATTCTCCCACTCTATTTCCGCACGCTTGTAGGTGGTATATCCCCACAATCGGGTCTTCCACTTGATGTTCTGCGCTATCTGCCAAGACAGGTCAAAGGTGCATTCCGAACCGTAATCCACCAGGCTGTGCTTGCCCTCGTCCAGACCATATCTTGTAGCCAACGACTCACGACCCACATACTTCCAGTTGACCGCCAGAGGAGCCAGATGGGCACTACCCTTCAGCCTGTGCTTGAACCAATCAACCGAATAATCCATACCGACAGAGAGGTTCAGATTGAATGGAGAGAAGAAATCGGAATAAACCATCTTGTCATTACTCTTCAATCCATGGGCAAACTGCGTCTGAGCCACCATCTGTAAGGTATAATACCATCGCTTGGTAGCCTGAAGACCCAACTTGCTGGTATATCGTATCAAGTCGTCGGAAGTCTTGAGCGAACGCAGGGAATCACCCTTGGACGTCTGATAACCCAGTCGCAACTCCAGCTTGTTGTCCCACTTCACCTTCTGCTTGTTGTTGTAATTTGCCTGCATGGTGATGCGTCCCAGCATCGAATAGTTGCTCTCACCACCCTTGTACCAGTTGCTCGAAACATAATTCTGCAGGAACTGGAGATAATAATCACCGTTGATGGTCCAGAAGTTAGGACGGGTGATGACTAGATCCATCGGAGCCGACTCTATCTCTATCGCCTTCGGAGCCACCTGCTCCACGAGGTCAGGATGGTTTTTCTTCGGTTTGGAAGGCGCATCGAGCGGTGCCCCCACCTTTCTGAGTCGGGATTCCGTAGCCCTTACCAGGTCGGGACGTCTGAGATAGATATCCATCAGGGCAGCATCCAGCTCCGTTTCGAGCGAATCCCCCACTTCACCCTTTGGCGAGATGCGCAGCAGATGATTGGCAGGAGAATGATAAAAAGTGAGCGGAGTAAAGAGCAGGCCGAAACGGCTGTCATCGGCTTTCAACCTGACCGAATCCAGCCGACTGCCATATACTGAGAGAGAATCAGCATAGTCTTTCAACAGCCGATTATCCTTAGCTTCAAGAGTCTCCTTAGGTGCATTTTTCCTGTGCGAACGCTGCGCATCGGCAGGCGCCAGACAAGCCACCCAAGCTAAAACGAGTAATCCAAATTTTATTTTCATACCTTGATATAATATAATTTGGGCACAAAGGTAACAAAATAATTCTAAATTCAGAGCCATTCTTTACAAATATTTTGGCTAATTCATAATTTTATAGTAACTTTGCACCCAAAATTATTCTAATTTAAATTATAAATATCGTGGCTGAAACAAAGTACATCTTCGTTACTGGTGGTGTGGTTTCTTCTTTGGGTAAGGGAATCATCTCATCATCCATCGGTAAACTTCTTCAAGCAAGAGGCTACAACATTACTATCCAAAAGTTTGACCCATACATCAACATCGACCCGGGTACACTGAACCCGTACGAGCATGGTGAGTGCTACGTAACGGTAGATGGTATGGAGACCGACCTGGACCTCGGACACTACGAGCGATTCACCGGCATTCAGACTACAAAAGCAAATTCTCTCACCACAGGTCGTATCTACAAGGCAGTCATTGACAAGGAACGTCGTGGCGATTATCTCGGAAGAACCATCCAGGTGGTGCCTCACATCACCGACGAGATCAAGCGCAACGTGAAGCTGCTCGGAAAGAAGTATCACTATGACTTCGTGATTACCGAGATTGGCGGAACCATCGGCGACATCGAGAGTGCCCCTTACATGGAAGCTATCCGACAGCTGAAATGGGAACTGGGCAAGAACGCCGTCAATGTTCACCTCACCTACGTGCCTTATCTGAAGGCAGCAGGCGAGTTGAAGACAAAGCCTACCCAGCACTCCGTGAAGGAACTGCAGAGCGTGGGTATTCAGCCAGATGTTCTGATTCTCCGCACCGAGAAGCATCTCGAAGAGGGAATCCTGAAGAAGGTGGCTAGCTTCTGCAACGTAGATTTAGACTGCGTAATCCAGAGCGAAGACCTTCCTAGCATCTACGAGGTGCCTGTCAACATGCAGAACCAGGGCCTCGACACCGCCATTCTCCGCAAGATGGGCGAGCCTATCGGCGAGAAGCCTGCACTGGGTCCTTGGAGAGCTTTCCTCGACCGCAGAAACAAGGCTACAGAGGTGGTAAACATCGGTCTCGTAGGAAAATACGACCTGCAGGATGCCTACAAGAGTATCCGCGAGAGCCTCTCGCATGCCGGCACCTACAACGACCACAAGGTGAACATTACATTCATCAACTCAGAATATCTCACGGAAGAGAACGTGGCTGAGCAGCTGAAGGGTCAGGACGGCATCGTCATCTGTCCAGGATTCGGCCAGCGCGGCATCGAGGGCAAGATTATCGCTGCCCACTATACCCGCACCCACGACATCCCTACCTTCGGCATCTGCCTGGGTATGCAGATGATCGTCATCGAGTTCGCCCGCAACGTATTGGGCTACAAGGATGCCAACTCCCGAGAGATGGATGAGAAGACTCCACATAATGTCATCGACATCATGGAGGAGCAGAAGAACATATCAAACATGGGTGGAACCATGCGACTCGGCGCCTATGAGTGCGTACTGAGACAAGGCAGTCGCGTGTTCAACATCTATAAGAAGGAGCATATCCAGGAGCGCCATCGCCACCGCTATGAGTTCAACAACGATTTCCTGAAGGAATACGAGAAGCATGGCATGATGTGCGTGGGCCGCAATCCGGAGAGCGACCTGGTAGAAGTAGTGGAAATCCCAAGCTTGAAATGGTACATCGGAACACAGTATCATCCAGAGTACCAGAGCACGGTATTGAAGCCACACCCATTGTTTGTTGACTTTGTAAAGACAGCCATCGCTAACAAGAAATAGCGGCAGGCTGGCTTCAGGCAGCAGAATGGCACGGCCTTTGCTGTCGCTTCAGAGAAAATAAAACAATAAAAAATAATAATGAATAAGAACAACATTATCGGTTTCCTCCTGATTGCCGTAGTGCTGATTGGCTTTAGCTGGTACAACCAGCCTTCAGCCGAAGAACAGAGAGCGGCATTCGTTCAGGACTCCATCGCCAAGGCTAAACATGCCGAGATGGAAAAGGCCAGCAAGGCTGCCGCTGTTAAGCGCCAGGCTGATGCGAAGGCTCAGATTGAGGCAGACTCTACCGCCCTATTCTATTCGGCTTTGAAGGGTCAGGCTCAGAAAGTAGTTTTGAAGAATGAGAAGGTTGAGTTGACGCTCAATACCAAGGGTGGTACTGTCGAGAAGGCAGTCATCAAGGGATACGTGGGTCACAACCTCAAGGTGAAAGACGGTTCTGCCGACCAGAAGGACGTTACCCTCTTCGACGGCAACGACCAGAGCCTCAAGTTCATGCTCGAGGCAAAGGAGGCCAACATCATCACTAGCGATCTCTACTTCACTCCATCCAACGTGACTGACAAGTCTGTCACCATGACTGCAGAGGCTGCCCCAGGCAAGACCCTCAGCATGACCTATACCCTCGGCGATGACTACATGCTCCACATGAGTCTGCAGACAGAAGGTATGGCAGGACTGTTCTCACCTAACTGCAACAAGATGAGCATCGACTGGAGCGACAAGGCGCGCCAGCAGGAGCGTGGCTTCATGTTCGAGAACCGCTACACTACCCTCACCTATCATGAGGCAGAGGGCGGCACCGACCACCTGAATGAGGGCAGCGAGAAAATCGACGAGAAGATTGAAGAGACTATCGACTGGGTATCTTTCAAGAACCAGTTCTTCTCAGCCATCATGATATCCAAGGATAACTTCGACAAGGATGCCTTCATGACTTCTATCCCTCAGGAGAAGGGCACAGGCTACCTGAAGCAGTTCCAGGCTAAGATGAAGACAGCTTTCGACCCAACCGGCAAGAAGGCTTCTGAGTTTGAGTTCTACTTCGGTCCTAACGACTTCCAGATTCTGAAGAATACAGAGAAGGAAAGCACCTTCGGCAAGGACTTGGAGTTCCAGAAGCTTGTATACTTAGGATGGCCTATCGTCCGTTGGATCAACCGTTTCTTCACAATCTACGTATTCGACTGGTTGAGCAAAATATTCCCAATGGGTGTCGTACTGATTCTCATCACTTTGCTCCTCAAGCTCATCACCTACCCTATGGTGAAGAAGAGCTATATGAGTTCTGCCAAGATGCGTGTGCTGAAGCCAAAGCTCGAGGCAGCTACCGCTCAGTTCAACAAGCCTGAGGATCAGATGCAGAAGCAGCAGGCGATGATGGCAGAGTATGCCAAGTATGGTGTAAGCCCATTATCTGGTTGTATCCCTATGCTGATTCAGTTGCCTGTTTGGGTTGCGATGTTCAACTTTGTTCCTAATGCTATTCAGCTTCGTGGTGAGAAGTTCTTGTGGATGAGCGACTTGAGCACCTTCGACCCTATCATCGAGTGGAACACCAACATCTGGTTGATTGGCGACCACTTGAGTTTGACCTGTATTCTCTTCTGCGTAGCCAACCTGTTGTACTCATGGATGACGATGCGCCAGCAGCGTGATCAGATGGTAGGTCAGCAGGCAGAGCAGATGAAGATGATGCAGTGGATGATGTTTCTCATGCCATTGATGTTCTTCTTCATGTTCAACGACTACTCAGCAGGTTTGAACTTCTACTACTTCATCTCCTTGTTCTTCAGTGCCGCAATCATGTGGACCTTGCGCAAGACCACCAACGACGAGAAGCTCCTCGCCATTCTGGAGAAGCGCTATCAGGAGAACAAGAACAACCCTAAGAAGGCAAGCGGCCTCATGGCAAGAATGCAGGCCCTCCAGGAGTTGCAGCGCCAGCAGCAGGAAGAGATGATGCGTAAGCAGGCAGAACTGAACGAGAAAAAGAATAATCTCGGAAAATAATAATCTCGGGAAATAATGGTTTCCAGATAAATGAAAGCGTAATGAATTACCCCAAAAGGTATTCGTTACGCTTTTTTTTGATGATTTTCCAGACTTATCATAAAATAACAGCAAATTCATTTGGCAGTTTCATGATAATTGAGTATTTTTGTAGCAACTAACATGATAAGTTATGGTAAAGTTACAAGAATGTTTGGAAAAACTAGCCAACTTCAAACTACAGTTTGGAGATAGCTTTGGTATCACTAAACTCGGAATTTTCGGTTCGGTAGCACGAGGCGAAAATACAGAAGACAGTGATATAGATATTGTTGTGGAAGTAGAAAAACCAACTCTCTCGCTCATGCACAACTTACATGAGGCTTTAAGTAAATTATTTAATAACAAAGTTGATTTAGTCCGCTTCCGCAAATCGCTCCGCCCTTTATTGCAGTCAAACATCAATCAGGAGGCCGTTTATGTATAAGCGCAGTACCATCCATGACAAGCTCGAAGAAATCAAAGAATCCATCGAGTTAATACAAGAATGGAGTAAAGATGTTAAATCAGCTGATGATTTCATGCTTTCCCCAACAAAGTATATGGCCTTCAATGCTTGTGTTATGAGATTACAAGTCATTGGTGAACATGTGGGTAAACTTTTAAAGGCAGAAGAAAAGCCTTTAGATGCTTATCCTAACATTCCCTGGCAAGCGATATATGGTATGAGAAATATGATTTCTCACGAATATGCCAATGTCGACGAAGTGATCGTATATGATACAATCAAAAACGAATTGCCAGAATTGAAAAATATCATCGAAGATTTACTCAGTCAGTATTAATTGGTACATAACATTACCCCCGAAAAGGTATAATTTGTTAAATGATATTATAAATTATACCTTTTCGGGGGTATTTTCATTTTTTATTCGTATATTTGTCCCCGAAAGGGTATAATATAGTATTATTAGCTGTAGGATTTTACCCGAAAGGGTATAAAATAAATAAAACATGAGCAATACATTATCATCATACGTCAAGGAAATGCGCAAGCAATTCGGATTGACCCAAGTAGATCTGGCGGCGAAATCGGGCGTAGGCCTAAGATTCGTAAGAGAACTGGAACAGGGAAAGGAAACGCTGCGACTCGACAAAGTTAATCAGGTTCTCCTCCTCTTCGGCCAGGAAATCGGTCCCGTTCCTATCAGAAAAGAATAAAAACTGAACTTTATGAAACAAGGAAAGATTTATCTCTACAACCAATACGTAGGCCTGCTGACGGAAGACGAAACAGGCTTCACCTTTGCCTACGATGCTGATTATCTGGCATCGGATGGGGCAGAAGCCGTGAGCCTCACACTCCCGTTATCAAACGAGCCCTACCACGATACCGTACTGTTTCCCTTCTTCGATGGGTTAATCCCCGAAGGATGGCTGCTGAATATCGCAGAAAGCAGTTGGAAAATCAACCAGCGGGATAGAATGTCGCTCCTCCTTGCCTGCTGCAAGGATTGCATCGGAGCCGTCAGCGTCATCCCGGTTGAAGAATCTCATGCAGAAAGAACCAACAATTCACCTGCAGAAGGAACAAATGCTTCCCCAAAAAACTAGAAAGGAGAAAGAAATATGGAAAAATGTCTATATTGCTATAAACCGCTCAAGCCAGGTCAGATAGATTACCACCCTGCTTGCGCCAAGAAACTCTTCGGTACCAAGGAAGCCCCTGTCCTACCCTATGTTAGAAAGGAAATCGGCGACCTGGCTAAACAGGTAGTGCGTGCCCAAACCACCCTCACCGGTGTGCAGGCAAAGCTCTCGCTCGATGTCAACCCTGGCGGAAAGAATGAACCATCCCGCTTCACCATCGTAGGCCTTTGGGGAAAATACATCCTCAAACCCCAAACCGACCGCTATCGCTGTCTTCCGGAAATAGAAGACCTCACGATGCACCTCGCCGAAGCAGCCAAAATCGCCGTGGTTCCCCATGGTCTGATTCGCTTTGCCGATGGCGAACTCTGTTATATCACCCGGCGAATAGACCGACTGGATGATGGCACCAAAGTACCCATGGAAGATATGTGCCAGCTATCCGAGCGCCTTACCGAATACAAATACAAAGGTTCCTACGAGCAGGTAGCCAAACTCATCAAAAAGTATTCCTCCTTCTCGCAGCTCGACCTCGTGAACTATTGGGAGGTAGTCATCTTCTCGTGGATTACCGGCAACGCCGACATGCATCTCAAGAACTTCTCGCTCTACAACAACAGGAAACTGGGCTATGGATTAACCCCAGCCTACGACCTGCTCTGCACGAAGATAGTGATGCCAGAAGATACCGAGGAACTCGCCCTAACGCTGAATGGAAGAAAAAGAAAGATTCTGAAATCAGATTTCATCAAGGTAATGACAGCATCAGGACTCAGCGAAAAGGTAATCAGCAACATCGCCAAGAAGTTCCGTAGCTCTATCGTGAAATGGCTCGACCTGATAGACGCCTCCTTCCTGCCAGACGGCATGAAGAAGGAATACAAGAAACTGATTCTCAGCCGAGTCATGGCATTAAGATAATTTCTTTCAGCAATTATTTCTGCAATTATTTCCGCCAAGCAGAACAAACATGAATAAAAAAAGCAAAAAACAAGAACAATATAAACAAAACAGAAAATGAAGAAAATACTCTTATCTCTTTTAGCAGCCATCGGCTTGTCAACCACGGGCTGCTCAGCACAGGCTGCTCAATCATCAAAATCAGCCCCATCCGACGGCATCATCGTATTGGCTCCACAGGCCTTTATCGACCAGGCAAAGGCAGATACAACCAGCATCCTTCTAGATGTCCGCACCCAAAAGGAATATGCAGAAGGACATCTGGCAGGTGCCCAACAACTGGATTACCTCAATCCCGAGGCATTCAATGCCGGCATCAGTAAGCTTGATAAATCCCGCACCTACTACATCTATTGCAGAAGCGGAAAGCGAAGCCATGATGCCTGCCTGAAAATGCAGAAGCAAGGCTTCAAGGTATATGATATGGAAGGTGGAATTCTAAACTGGACCAAGCTCGGAATGCCTGTTGAAAGATAAAAAAGTACCCCCGAAAAGGTATAATTAATCAAACAACACGATTAACTATACCCCTTCGGGGGTATTTTATCCGAATCTATTTCTTAAACAGAATCCAATACGAATCTATTTCTTCAACAGAATCCAATCCGAATTTACTTCTTCAATACCGGCTCGCAGGTGATATTCACTCCGAGCTTCTTGAAGATCTTCTGGTCTACATCACTCAGCATCACGGTGCAATGTGCCTGACAGCCACGAAGCTTAGGCAACTGCTCCAATGCCGTTCTGCAGTTCTCGTCATTCTCCGAGAGAACAGAGAGGGCTACGAGAACCTCATCCGTATGAAGACGAGGATTGTGACCACCCAGATAATTCACCTTGGTATGCTGGATTGGCTCAATCATCGACTGAGGAATCAACTTCAATTCATGGTCGATTCCCGCCAAGTGCTTGGTAACATTCAATATCAATGCCGCACTGCAACCCAACAACTCACTGCTGTGACCGCAGATAATCGTACCATCCTCCAACTCTAGCGCAGCAGAAGTATGACCCGTCTCCTTCTTGTGATTCTTAGCAGCCACAGTCACCTTGCGGTAATCCGTAGTAATCTTAGCCTGATTGAAGAGCATCTGAATCTTGTTGATTTCCGCATCATTGCAAGCGCCAGCCGCCATCTTGTTGGTTGCAGCATAGTAACGACGGATAATCTCATTCTTGGATGCCTCGCAGCAAACCTCATCATCAGAGATGCAGAAGCCCACCATGTTGACACCCATATCCGTTGGCGACTTGTAAGGATTGCTGCCATAGATGCCCTCAAACAAAGCATTGAGCACTGGATAGATCTCCACGTCACGGTTGTAGTTGATGGCAATCTTGTTGTATGCCTCCAGATGGAATGGGTCGATCATGTTCACATCGTTGAGGTCGGCAGTAGCAGCCTCGTATGCGATGTTCACCGGATGCTTCAATGGGAGATTCCATACAGGGAAGGTCTCAAACTTGGCATAGCCTGCACGCACCCCGCGCTTGTTCTCATTATAAAGCTGGCTCAGGCAGACAGCCATCTTGCCGCTACCAGGACCAGGAGCAGTAACGATGACGAGCGGACGCTCAGTCTCCACATAGTCATTCTGACCGAATCCCTCGTCAGAAGCGATGAGATTCACGTTGTGAGGATAGCCCTCGATGAGATAATGGCAGTAAGCCTTGATGCCCTCACGCTCCAGACGCTGCTTGAAAGCGATGGCAGCAGGCTGACCGTTATAATGGGTAATGACAACAGAACCCACCATGAAACCACGGTTCTGGAACTCGCCACGAAGACGAAGCACGTCCTCATCGTAAGTAATACCCAGGTCGGCACGCTTCTTGTTCTTCTCGATGTCGGCGGCACTGATTACGATAACAATCTCAATGCTATCGCTGATTTTCTGAAACATGCGCAGTTTGCTATCAGGCTGGAAACCCGGCAAAACACGACTGGCGTGGTGGTCATCGAAAAGCTTGCCTCCCAATTCCAGGTAGAGCTTTCCGTTAAACTTAGAGATTCTCTCCTTGATATGCTCGGATTGAATCTTCAGATACTTCTCGTTGTCAAATCCTATCTTCATAATTGTTATTATATCTTGCAATTTGAAATCAAAAATCGCCTGCAAAATTACAAAAAAACTATTGAATAATCAAATAAAGGACGTAAAAGTTGTCATTATCATGCCATAAAAATAGCAATCCCCTTATTTCTGGCAACTCATCAGTACCATTATAAATAGGAATAGAGCAATATCTCCCCACCAATCAGAAAGATGAACATCAGGAAAAGGAAAAGATACAACTGTTCCTTCCTGATGAAATCGAACAGGCGGAACTGCTTGTTATGATTTTCCAGGTATACACTATAATCTATCCACATCAGAGAGAATGAGCCAAGGGCTATCACCAGGATGAGAAATACGCCCACGATGTCAGCGAGTGTCATGGTCTGTAAAACTGAGTAATTCTCCATATAAATTCATTTTTAATTATCACTTACGGTTGCAAATATAATAATTAAAAACAAAAAAAGGAGTTTCATTCCTCAAGAAAATAGTTTCATTCCTATCAAATAGGTGTTTCATTCGTAGGAATGAAACTATTTTCACTTGCTTTTTTTGCCATAAAACGGCGCCATTGTATCGGAGTCATACCTGTCTTAGCCTTGAAGACTTTATAGAGATGGGCATGGGATGAGAAGCCGCATTCTATGGAAACCGTTTCGTTGGAGTATCTGGTTTCTTCCCTCAACATGCTCTGGGCTTTCTGGAATCGGATATCGCTAAGCCATACTCGGAAACTGCTCTGGAGATAATCTTCAAAATAAGCAGACAGGTCTTTACGGTTGACGCGAATCATGGATGCCAGCATCGGCATGTTCATAGCGCTGTCACGGAAACCTCCATTCTTGCACCATTCTGCCAGCAATTTCTCTATCTTGGCGATGCGCTCCGGCGTCAGACATTCGTCAACTTCCTCTTCGTCCTCAGCAGGTTTCTCCTCTTCCGTCTCCTCTTCTGTCTCATCCTCTATCTGCTGTTCAAGCATGTTGTCCAGCGGCATGATATTGAAACCATAACCCACGAAACTGACGATGAAGACAACCAACGAAAGCAGTACCAGCGGGGCGATGACCAGCAGGACGGGGCGGGAGATGATGCCCGCCATCAAAGCCAGACCGCAGATACCCATGAAGACATAGCTCACGCAGGCAAAGCTGTCAAACGGCAACATGTCTTCCGCAGTATTGTCCAGGAGAATCTTACGATGGTGCTGCATCTCACGAAAGGTAACGATGATGCAGTAAATGAGAGTGAGGGTAAAGATAGCCAGCATCAGATACAGCCAGAAACCGACATGCATGCTGCCCTTGGGTACAACCCCTATGAACCCCATCAGGAAGCAGATAATGATAAGCGCATAACTGAGCGAACAGAGCAGTCCTATCCGCTTGCGCCCGCTGCGATAACAGATGAGATTGAAAGTGGAATAGGCCATAAGATATTCGATAGGTGCATAGAAGAGAATGTTCACCACGGCACCGACTGCATCGCTCTTGGCACGGATATCAAATGCCATCTGCAAGACGAAATGGAAGGTCAGTGCAAGCATAGCTCCACACATCAGCCATCGCGATACCTCATAGCGAGGGTTGGGCCAACGTATCTGAAAGCGGGTCAATATCAGAAATAATGCCAGCATACCGGAAACGACAAAGCAGGCAAACTGCGTAAGAAATAATATATTCATATTAAGTTTAATGTCTTGATTACACACTGCAAAAGTACAAAAAAAATGGGATACGAGAAAGAATCCATAAGTTTTTTTTATGATTTATTTTGTATTGTCCTCGATTTGCAGTAACTTTGAATAAGTTACGCTGCACTCGACTATAAAAATAAATCGCGATTTATTTTGTATTGTCCTCGATTTGCAGTAACTTTGCACCGAATATTCAATAAAATCACAAAAATATGATTAAAGCAATGATTTTGGCTGCTGCAGCCCTCACCATGGGTGCGACAACAGTCGATGCACAGACTATGATTGAGAAAAACAACATCAAGGTGGAGAACCACCTGATGACCCCAGAAGCTCTTTGGGCTATGGGACGTATTGGTGCCGCAGAAGCTTCGCCTAATGGCAAGCAGGTGGTTTACCAGGTGGGCTACTACAGTGTTAAGGAAAACAAGAGCCATCAGATGCTCTTCATCATGGATGCCAATGGCAAGAACCAGAAGGCTTTGACCACTGATGCCAAGAGCGAAAGCGATGCTGCATGGATCCAGGGCGGTCAGAAGATTGCCTTCATCCGTGGCGGCCAGCTCTGGAGCATGAACCCAGACGGAACAGGCCGCAAGCAGCTCACCAACGACAAGTTGGGCATCCAGGGCTTCCGCTTCTCTCCTGACGGCAAGAAGGTAATCCTCATCAAGGAACTCCCTTATCACGGAACCATCAAGGAGAATCCTTCTGACCTGCCATTGGCTAAC
>ULTO01068853.1_pt1 | contig 16124 bp, 7 predicted proteins | sample 1957601 | NCBI WGS metagenome assembly ULTO01 (sample SAMEA4835734, study PRJEB28245) | human gut metagenome | biome: gut microbiome; material: fecal sample | place: Denmark | collected 2008 | reverse complement strand
CTCCAGTCAATACAAGCCCTAACGCTACACAGGGACATGCCGTTGAGTCTAACTTCGCTCCAGGTAGATTCGGTGGATGGGCTGACCTCTCAGCTTCTCCATGGTTGTACAACCTCTTCAAGCAGGAGCGTACCAAGGAAGGTAAGTTGGATCCACGTCTCTACTGGACCATCGGTACATACGAGACTGACTGGGTTGGTTTTGAGAATGGTAACGTAGCTTACAAGACCGAGATGACAGCTTCTGATACCATCATAACCAACAACAACTATGGTGGTCTTCCTATCGCTAAGTGGACCAATTTCCGTACCAACCTTTATGATAAGGTGACAACCGGTCTTCATTGCGGTATCAACCTCCGCATGATGCGTTACTCAGACGTTTTGCTCCGTGCAGCAGAGTGCGAGAACGAGGTGAACGGTCCTACACAGCAGGCTATCGACTGGATTAACCAGGTTCGTGAGCGTGCCAACCTGAAGGACTTGAAGCTTTCAGACTTCAATAGCAAGGATAAGCTCTTCGAGCAGATTGCCAATGTAGAGCGTCCTAAGGAGTTCGGTTGCGAGTACGGTCGTGGTTACGACCTGATCCGTTGGGGATTCTTCTATGATCAGGGTCGTTTGGCTCAGTTGAAGGAGCACGGAACCTTCCGCCGTTCTCCATACAAGGCAAAGGAGCCGGTAAGCTACTCTTTGGTAGGTGTTGATTCAGAGGTGAAGAGCTCTTACGATACATACGTACCAGGTCATGAGTTCCTGCCTATCTATCAGGGCTTGTTGAATGATAACCCTAACCTGGCAGGTAACTCAGCTAATACGAATACGGATAACTCATCTGATTTCTTCGGAAGAGGTTGGACAGTTCATCCAGTAGTAGACTTGAGCAAGTAACAATATTCATTATCTCAAGGGGCAGGATTACCTGCCTCATGAGATAAAACTAAACAATTCACATATTTATAATATAGAATATAATATGAAACACCTAAATAAATTAGCATCTGTCTTCTGCGTAGCAGCAATGGCATTGACAGCGATGACTGGATGCGAGGGAAGTGACATGTTCAGTGTTAACTCTCCTGATTGGATTTCAGAAAAAATAGACTCCATCAATGCCGCTAAGGGCAATGACAATGCATTGCCAGAAGGTGAAGAGGATGTTTACACAGTCGGTGCTACTGACTATTCTACAGGTTGGTGGACAGCCTTCTCCAAGTACTATGTCATTCCTGATGGCAAGACCTGGAATGCCGTGTTCAATCTGAACATCAACCCATCGGCTCCTAATACCTACAAGAACTTCGCCCTCGTCCTTGCTAGTGATGATGATCGTGGTGGCGCTAACTATAAGGAGTATGGAGCTATCCGTTTCGATAATCAGCCTAGCGGTAACTCTGAGTGGGGTGATTATATCGACAGAAGTGGTGTAGTAAGTACTCTTACTTTTGATACTGATACCGACGAAGGCGTACAGAAGCTCGGTGGTACAGTGGTTCTTACTGTTGACCGTTCAGATCCTAATGCCTTCAGCGTCAAGATTACCAACGGAACTGTAACCAAGACATACAAGCAGGCTACCCCTCTCCCAAATCTCAATCCTGATGCAAGCGATACCAACATCCGTGCATTCCTTGTACCGGAAGGTTCTTACATCAACTTCCTCCAGTCTAACCTCGAGCCAATCGGTGGTTTCACTTCTGCAGAGGATAAGCAGCCTCTTTCTATGGAGTTGCACTCTGTTCCTAAGAAGGTAATGGTAGGTACATCTCTTGAGGATGCAATGGCCAACGTTTCTGCTACCATCACATTCGAGACTGGCATTACCAAGGAGGTTCCTGCTGCTGAACTCGGATTCGTAGCTGTTCCTAACATGGATCAGGTAGGTGTGAAGACACTCGTTGCTATCTACAACAAGACATTCAAGAACGAGAACTGCAGTTCTCCTATCACAGGTCAGGCTCAGTTCAGCGTTGTTGACAAGATGTTTAACAGTCTGGGTGCTGCCGACAACTCAACTCCATTCTTCGGTGTTCTGTCAGATCCAGTAAAGGTAGCTCCTCATGAGACTCAGGTGATGCAGTTTACCAACTATACCAATGGTGGTAATAACTGGGAAAATTTCCTCGTTGTAATGGTAAACGGTGCTGGAACAGAATACGGTGTTACCCGTGCCGACTGCTTCGGTTGGGGTGCTGCTTATGACGGCAAGGCAACTCCATTCGGTGCTCCTGATAACTGGGCTACATGGCTCGCTGACATGGATGGCGCCAAGGTTACCCTCTATACAACCAACAATGGTGATGGCACTGTTGATATCAAGTACGATATCCTGGCAGCCAATGGACATAAGTATCACATGGGCTACACTGGAATCTCTGGCGTAGATCCTAACGACTTCTTCGTCAAGCTCTCTCTTGAGAAGGCTCACCTGGAGTTTGATACCGTCATCGGTAATGAGGACAATACTTCTGCTTTCTTCGGAGCTCTCTCTAATGTGTTTGATGTTCCTGCAGGCAAGACCGTTTCTACTCAGTTCGTCAACTACACAGCTGGTGGTTCTAACTGGTTCAACTTCGTAGCAGTTCTTGTCAACAAGGCAAACGATAAGGAGTATGCTGCCGTTCGTGCCGACAACTACGGTTGGGGTGCAGGATATGATGCATGTACTCATGCCTGCTCATGGGAAGACTGGGGTGCTTGGCTTACAGCCATGGATGGTGCCAAGGTTCAGCTCTCTGTAACCAATGTAGGTAATGGTACAGCCAACATCAAGGCAACCATGATAGGCAACAATGGTGTAACCTACACCCAGACCTATAATGGCATCAACAACATCGATGCCAATGACCTGGCGTTCAAGCTCACTATAGAGAAGGCTCATCTCGTATTCGACCTTCCTTTCGCAAATTCATCATTTGCTGCCCGCAAGCATTACTCACGTGCACATCGCAGATAAGAGATTTTTGAAATAGTATGATAAGGCATGGCCTATGTGAAAACACATTTCCACATAGGTCTGCCTTTTTGCATCATATCAGAAGTCTTGATTTTCTTTTTGCAAATCAATAATTAAACTCAATCAAGTTATGAAGAAATTATTACTCTCTATGTTGGGGCTTGCTGCCATCGGTGCTACTGCCCAGACACAGGTCAGCGACAACGACCTGACGAATGCTTATACGTCGAGAGCATATAATAAGCGTGTCACCTGCCACGACCCGTCTTTCGTAGTAGATGACATCACCAACCCAAACTCGCCTACCTATTATATATATGGCTCTCACCTGGGTAGGGGTAAGACTACTGCTGCCAAAAACTATCAGGAATGGTCCACCTTCAAGGCGGGCGAGGAAGCTGCCGGCAATGTGAACAGTCTCTTTGCCAACAAGCAGGGTACCTTGGTAAACTATGCCAATGCTTATGCTTCTCATCTCATTACAGAGGTGAAGAACTGCAAGGGCGAAACCGTGAAGTTCGGCAACTTCAATGCCCACGGCTGGCAGTATAAAGGCTATAATGTGCAGGGCAATCAGTGGGCACCAGACATCGTATACAACAAGACCATGAAGAAATGGTGTATGTATATGAGTCTGAATGGAGACCACTGGTGCTCTTCCATCGTATGCTTTGTTTCAGATAACATCGAAGGACCTTGGGTTTATCAGGGACCAGTAGTTTTCTCCGGTTTCCAGGGCACATACGCTCACAACTCATACGCTGCTGCGGATGACTGGAAGCATACCGACTTTGCCATTGCTACCGGTGAAACCGCTCTTCCTACTCGTTATAAGAATGGTAAGAGTTGGGGAACCTATTGGCCAAACTGTATCGACCCATGCGTCTTCTATGATGACAATGACAACCTCTGGATGAGCTACGGCTCCTGGTCGGGTGGTATCTTTATGATTAAGTTGGATAAGACCAATGGTCTCCGCGACTATACCTATACCTTCCCTTACGAGGTGAATGGTAAGGTCACCACTCCGGGTGCTGCCAGTGCCAACTGTACCAGCGACCCTTACTTCGGTAAGAAGATTGCCGGCGGATATTACGTATCAGGCGAGGCTAGCTATATTCAGAAGATAGGCAAGTACTACTTTCTCTTCATGAGTTATGGTGGCTTGCTCAGCGATGGTGGTTACCAGATGCGCATCTTCCGTTCTGAGAATCCAGATGGACCTTACGTAGACTGCTATGGTACATCGGCACTCTTCAAGAGTTATAAGATGAACTATAGTTCTGAAACAGCCGATAACCGTGGCGTATTGCTCTTTGGCGGTTACCAGTGGGATGCAATGAGCGGTGCTGAGATAGCACAGGGTCACAACTCTGCGTTCGTAGACAAGCAGAACCGTTCTTTCGTGGTTTACCACACCCGTTTCAGCAATGGTGGCGAGGGTCATCAGGTTCGTGTTCATCAGCTCTTCCTCAATGACGAGGGGTGGTTGATGGCAGCTCCATTCGAGTTTGACGGCGAGACCATCACCGATGCAGCTATCGCTTCCAAGGCATCTATCGCAGATGCTGACATTGCAGGCGACTATCAGTTCATGCGTCATCAGTATGGTCAGAACACCAAGGCAAAGGCTTTCGAGACTCCTGTGAACATCACTCTCAATGCCGATGGAACCATCACTGGTGCCGAGAAGGGAACCTGGAAGCGTACGGCAGGTACTGATTACATCCATCTGACTATCAATGATGTCGTATATCGTGGCGTACTGGTTAAGCAGACTATCGACTATACCAATATCCCAGCTATCGCCATCTCTGCTCTCTCTTCTTCAAGCGGTAGCGTGGCACTGGGACAGAACAGCTTCACCTATCAGCAGGAAGTTTGGGCAGTAAAGGCAGATGCCAAGGCAGCCATCAAGTATACCGTCAATAATCTGACTCTGCCATTTGCAGATGGTGCCACACTGAATGCGGCTCCTTCTCTGCCTACTCAGGGCAAGATGGGTGCTAACATTTCATGGACGTCGAGCGATACTTCTATCCTGACCGATGACGGCAAGGTGAAGGGCAAAGGTAAGGTAACTATGACCATGACCATCAGTAAGGATGAGTATGAGTATGTGAAGGATTATTCTCTGAATATCGATGCTGAGGCTGAGGAAACAACTCCGGTTTACTATCCTGTTTCAGCACAGAAGAATACAACTTCTGCTTGGTGGACCAACTTCTCGGCAGATTATAAGTTGCAGGCTGGTAAGAAGGCTCAGTTTAAGTTCTATAACTATAGTAATGCCACAAACAACTGGTGCAACTGGGCTTTGTATGGTGCCAACGTGACACATGGTGCTACTGGCTATGCCGAGTATTTCGGTATCCGTTGCGATAATTGGAACAACACTACTGCTTCTAACACTGGCTGTGTAAGCAATTACGTTTGGGATACCTTCAAGGATGATATGAACGGGTCTTTGGTTGACATGACCGTGGAGTATGCTGTTAATGGTACCTTCAAGATGACTGCTACAATCACAACTACTAGCAAGAAGGTATACAACTATTCGTTTTCAACCACCATCGTCAGCAAGCCTAGCCAGCTTAACCTGTTCTTCGTAAACGAAGGCTCTTACATCGACGGCTCTAGTCTTGTAGATACAGGTATTGCTGCACCAATTGTCATTCGGAAAAAGAATGATGGCAAGTGGTACAATCTTGCAGGTCAGCTGGTGGACAAGAGCTACAAGGGTGTAGTGATTGTAAATGGAAGAAAGTTTGTGAACAAGTAATTCTCTTATATATTATAATAAGGTATAATACAAAGAAGATGAATTTATCTAAAATACTATTGGGAGCAGCAATGATGATTGCTGCTCCTGCTGTAAAAGGCGGTTGCCAGATGATGGCACAGAATGCTCCTCAGGAGCCTGTCGTGGTAGATACTCCGATGGTTCACGACCCCGTGATGGCTTATGAGAACGGCAAGTACTATCTCTACTGTACGGGTCATGGCATTGCGCAGATGACTTCTACCGACCGCAAGCATTGGACCTTGAATCCGCAGGGTGTGTTGAAAGACGAGGCGCGTGGTGCTTTCCCAGCCTGGACCCATGATAGTGTGCCGGGTTATGAGAGTCATACCTGGGCACCTGATGTCATCAAGTATAAGAACAAGTGGTATATGGCTTATTCCTGTTCTACCTTCGGCAAGAACACCTCTGCCATCGGATTGCTCAGCAATGTTTCTTTAGCCGATACCGATGGTTGGAAAGACGAGGGTTGTCTCATTGTCTCAAAGGGTGGAAAAGTGAATTGGAATGCCATCGATCCTAATTTCGTGATAGATGAGAAGGGCAAGCCTTGGCTTACCTGGGGTTCTTTCTGGGATGGCATCCAGCTCATTCCGCTGGACAAGAAGACGATGCATGTGAAGAAGGGCGCCAAGCCTCAGACCATTGCCCGCCGTTATGCACTCAATCAGATTGATGTGCCTACCAATCCTACTTCCAAGGATGCCGACACCAATGCCATCGAGGCTCCATTCATCATGAAGCATGGTGGTTATTACTATCTCTTCGTCAGTTGGGATTACTGCTGCCAGGGGATGAAGAGTACCTATCGTGTTGCCGTAGGCAGAAGCAAGAAGGTTTCCGGTCCTTATCTGGACAAGACGGGTAAGGATATGCGAGAGGGTGGTGGCACCCTGCTGCTGGAAGGTGACAAGAAGGAATATGAGGCGATGGGTCATTGCTCTGCCTACTCTTTCCCTGATGGCGATTTCTTCTTCTGTCATGGTTACAGTATCGCCAAGAATGGCGCCAGCATCCTGGTCCAGAAGCGAATCAACTGGACGGAAGATGGGTGGCTGATGCTGGAATAAGATATATTAGTTAAGTGTTAAAACTGAGTTAAAATAGCGTTTATTCCGCTACGAACGGTAAAAAATCGGTTTCGTAGCGAAATAAACGCTATTTTCTTTCGCTATTTCCGAAATTAGTCGTATATTTGCAGCATCTAATTGAGTATGATTATGTGTGAAATAATAGGTAGAAAAAAGGAAATAGCAGAATTGAAGCGTTACTACGAAAGTGGTAGGGCTGAGTTTGTGGCTGTGTATGGTCGTCGCCGTGTTGGTAAAACATTCTTGATTGACGAGGTGTTTCACGATGATATGGTGTTTCATCATACAGGATTATCGCCTTACGACCGTCGCCGTAAGGTAACCTTGAAAGACCAGTTGCAGAATTTCTATTTCTCACTTCTTCGCCATGGCATGGAGGATATCGCGCAGCCTAAGTCGTGGATGGAGGCTTTCTTTTTGCTGGAACGTTTTTTGGAAACTTGCGATAATGGCTCCCGACAGGTGGTATTTATCGACGAGTTGCCTTGGATGGACACGGTACGTTCCGGTTTTCTTACCGCATTAGAGGCTTTCTGGAATGGTTGGGGCAATATGCGCCATAATCTGTTGCTCGTAGTCTGTGGTTCTGCCACCTCCTGGATGCTTGATAATCTAATCAGTAATAAAGGTGGATTATACGGTCGTTTGACTGGCGAAATCAAACTGTCACCATTTACATTGAAAGAATGCGAGGAGTTTTATCAGAGCCGTGGCATCAAGATGTCTCGTTATAATATTACGCAGGCTTATATGATTATGGGGGGAATTCCTTTCTATATGAATTTCTTTAATCCATCCTATAGTCTGGCTCAGAACATAGATGCCTTGTTCTTTGACCGTCAGGCGAAGCTGGGGGATGAGTTTGACAGGCTTTTCAATTCTGTGTTTGATCATGCAGAAGACTGTATGAAGATTGTGCGCTTTTTGGGAACCCGGCATGCAGGTTTCACCCGTAAGGAAATAGCTGAGCATACCGGTTTGAACCCGAATGGTGATTTTACCAAGATGCTGAAAGCCTTGATGGGCAGTGATTTTGTGGTGAAATATACTCCATTTGGTTTCAGTCAGCGAGAGGAGTATTACAAGCTTATTGATTCCTTTTGCTGGTTCTGGCTTCATTTTAAGGAGAAGAAGGCAGTAAAGCAAACTGATTACTGGCAGCAGCATTTGAAGGAGAGCGATGTTGCCTCATGGCGTGGCATTGCTTTCGAGGAGGTTTGTTTGCAGCATATTTCACAGATAAAATATGCTCTTCATATTGGTGCTGTGTCTTCCCAGGAATCTTCGCTTATAGTGAAGGGAAGCGGAGAGGCTGATGGCATGCAGATTGATTTGCTGATAGACAGGGCTGATGATGCGGTGAATGTTTGCGAGATGAAATTCTATAAGTCTCCTTATGCCGTGACCAAGGGGTATGCTCAGGTGTTGAATAGCCGCTTGCAGGCTTTGGAAGAAAAGAACCCTACCAAGACATTCCTCCTTACGTATGTGGGAAATTCTGAACTGGTAAGTAATGAATACTCCGATATGTTCAGGGTTTCAGTAACACTAGATGATCTGTTTATATAATGAATTTATCAGGTTCTAAAACTATACTTTTGTTTTTTTCTCCCGACGCCCTTGAAGTTACATGGCGATGTAGGAATCTATGTGTCGGGACGTAGGAAAGATTACGTCGCCATGCATTAAGGTCTACGTCGGGACGTAATTTTGGGGGTATCTATAAGGTTTCATATCAGATACATTTTAGATTGACAGTCGAGTTTATACGCACATGAAAAAAGTTTTTTCGTGAAAAAGTCTCAAAGTATCATCTTTTTGGTTAAAAACCAGCGTAATTACCTGATTCATAATAATATATAGGAATGATACTTTTCTGATTATTTTACAGAAAAGTATCATCGAAGTATCATAAATGTGATAGAAGTATCATGAAATTGGCATAGTAGTATCACCAAATCAGCATAAAAGCATCACGAAATCCTCATAAAGCATCATGCATAATAGCGAAGCCGCCGACCCGCAAAAAGTGCCCAAAAAACGTCCGATACTTTGGGCACTCGACGCCCGCAGTACGGGCAATGAGTGCCCGTAACTTGGTCTGTCGATGCCCATCACTTGGTCCCTGAGTGCCCACTTGACGGGCACGGACAGACCGCTTAATGTGCTATGACAGACCCCCTTATGTGCATTTGTTCCTAATTTTGCTTTTCAGTTTTTTCTCTTATTCCTAGTTTATATTGACAATCTTTACATCCTGAAAAGGTAGACGCTAAAGTTTTTATAAAACTGGAATAGTAGACACTTCTTTTTTAGCCTTTTAAATCGACTCAAAGCCGAATTTTATGATACTTCTCCCGATTTTATGATACTTCTATGATACTTTTCTGTAAAATATATCGAAAGTCTCATTTTTGTAGGTCGCAAAGTATCAGATATTTAGAATGCTTTTCCTTCTAAATAATGATACTTTGATACTTTTTTCGAAAAAAACTTTTTTGTGCGGGAAATAAATGTGGAGAAAAGGCTGAAGCTGGAAAATACGCAAAAAGTGCCGATAGTGGTGCCAAAAGTTGCTTTTTTAGGCACTTTTGGCACCACTATCGGTACTTTTTGCAAATGAAGCTTACTATCAAGTGTTATCCAGACTCCGATACACGACGTCATAGAAATTCTGCGAAGAAGACTGATTGCCACCTGTTTTATATGATCCTCAATGAATTGATAATACACCTAGGACATTATCGATTGAGTCCTTACTTAGTTCGACTAAATATTTTTATTTCGACTAAAGTACCTTTTGCATAAAAGCTGAATATCAATGCATTACAAGTGAGCCTAAGTGAATCTCAACAAAAAGTTTGACTAAACTTCGACTAAAACCCACTTCTTGCCTTGTGTCAATTTGATTACTCCACTCTTCTTTAATGAAGATAATAGATTCCCAATTTTACGATTCTTCTGTTCATCAGTAAGAACGTCTGACAACTTTGACTGAAGTAGCGTATTCAGTTCGCCTCTTGTTGCACCCCCAAAGGAACGCAGATAAGAAAGAATCATCTCCTTGAAATGGTTGTCGTTAAAGCTACGATTCTTGATATACTCAGTCTTCAGTTCGTTATTGTTGGCTGTCTTAGCTACATATTCAGACAAGTATAATTTCGGATAACGACCTTCTATAAGGTGAAGCTTACGCAATCTTGCAGCAGTCTCCTTTTCGATATACTCATGTTTCTGGACCATATCCAAAGCAATACAATCATCTAATGAGAGATTTGGATTTGCTTTCAACAACCGATAGTACTTCTCGCTGATAAGTTTTCCGTATATCTTCACAACCACTTCCTTCTTCGCCTGGTCAATCTGATAGTCAGGCATTGGAAAGAATCGCTTCTGTTGTTCTGTAAATACCTTGCGTATTCCTCTACCAATAGTGTCAATCATATTGAAGTTGACCATACCTTGACACAATACGTAGTTGCGATAGAATTTTTGTGGTCCGTTCTGCTCAATGGCATTTCTGACAGTACCTGGCAAGAAGAAACCACCATTGGCAAATGTCACAGAGGTTGGATCTTCCACCATCGTTATACGCTCTTGTAAGGTGTAATCCTGATGTGCAATGCAATTATGAAGCACCTCACGAATGCTATACTCATCATATTGCTTTACTACATCAGGAAAGAGGGTTCCTCCTGGTAGAATTCGCTGGTTCAGATTTCGGATTCTTGACAAAGCCTCGTTGACTGTTAAAATGAAAGGTGTATAGAAATGCTCATAGTCTATCTTTTCGTCATGCTCATCAACAAGCACCCATGTAATAGTTGCAACAGCAGGACTAATAAGATGAGCAGATGTCTCTTTGCCTAACAGTAGGATAGCGGCACGTGTCAGTTTATCTTTAACAGCAACACCTGCTCTACAAAGTAATTCCATGTCATCCCATGTATCAACCTCTTCCTGTAATCTTGGGTGAACAGTCTTATACTCTGCGCGTGCCTTAGCCAATGCCTTGGAATCTAAATCTTCCAATGTCGCATTAGGAACAATCTCTGAAGACCAGTCGAAAGAAGGACTATTTTCCTCAAGAATGGCATTTAGTCTTTCCTGTGTTAGTTCAACCAAAGAGTCTTCTATCCGTTGCCAAGCCTTATTGTGAGCATATACAGGCAACTTCGGACGGTGCTTTGGGATATGAATCACCCATACCTTCTTGTTTGTATCATCAGTGATGAATTCTTCCACGTCAAGTCCTTCTGTCGAAAGGTTTACACAACGTTCTGACAACCTGAATATGGCCTTCTGTCGATTGTAATTATAAGAGTCTGTACCGATAATCTTCAATGATTTATCATGTACGCCTATCACAAGATGCCCACCCTCCATGTTGGCGATAGCCGACACATAGGAGATTACATCATCCTTCTCGTCCCCACAGAACGAGTTCTTCAGATTCTTAAATTCCTTCCACTCGCAGCGAGCATTCTCTTGTGGGTACTCGTTGAGAAGGTATTGTTGTAGTTCGAGTTCAAGCATAGTTATAAATATACTTATTTTTTCAAGTTTCGAACATCTAGACTTCTTTTCAGAGTTCTATGATTTCATCTATTTTTTCTTGAGTACGAATTGTTTTAACCAACGCTACTACCATTTTCTGGTAATGAATAATCTCGTCGCTTGTTAAATGTTTGTCCTTACGGTCTTTCAACCATTTTTCGAGCGGCTGATAGCCTGCAATAATCATATTCCATGCTTCCAATGGTACACCATCAAAATATTGTTCTTTATTAATCCACACACGACCTATACCTTCGTTCGTTTCTTCAAACTTATGAATCAATACAACGTTGTTGTCTTTTTCGCCAATCACAGGGTAAGTTGTGATGAGGTCTTTTCGATCTATTCCTTTTAATTCATGTAAATAACGGAGTCTCTTTCCAAACTCTGCCATCTTGAAGAAATATTCTGCCGATGCAGGATAAGGAATCGTTGGAAAGTCGTTCTGCAAGAAATCATGATATGTATCTCTATATGTTACGCTATGCAGCACGGCATAGATGTAGTCGATTAGGTCTATTGCGAGGAATCCGTTCTCTTTGCGTTCTTCGTCTTCTACATCTTGCAGTTGCAAACCTATTCTATTTTCTATGTTTTGCAGAATGTCTGGAGAGAAGTTTGCATACTTCAACATTCCGTCATAGATAATCATAGGGAACAAATAGATACCGCCTCGGGGAATCATGTTTGTATCTGTTACCTTATCTGTACAATAAACCAAAGACCATTCAGAGTCGCCTAACGACGAACCTTCTTGTCCCAAGCAGAGAATGATATTTTTCTTACCAAATATATTTTTTTGGATTTCACTACGATGTCTATTCATAAAGATAGAGCCATATACAGTCCATCTGTTGTCGAATGGACGATAAGCTAATTCACAGATATTATTTTTAGCATTATAATTAGTTGCATTTATTTTATCTCTTAGCTTATCATATTTATTTTTCTCCGCTTCTTTATCAACAAACCCAAAACACTCACGAATATCTGAAAAAGTATTAGTAGTTATTGCATCACAAAATCTTTCGATATCGGATTTTGTATAATGCAAGACTATCGAATCTCTCCCAGTCTTTACTCCTTGGGACATTCCGCTCTTCATAAGTTCCTTCACGCTAAATCCTTCCTCATATCGTTGGCGAGCGTCTTCATTCCTTGTTCGGAAAGCATAGAAAGGTTCAAATGGATTTACATCAACAAAATCCATTTCAGACAATTTGTGAGAAGCCAGATAATTCAGCTTTTCTCTACGAGTACCATAAATGTCTTTATAATGAACCGTTGCAAGTTGCTCTTTGTTACTATTTTGATGTTTAATGAAAATATTAATGCTTACGCCAACCATAATATTGAATATACATTCATCGTTTGTTTCCCCATTACCTTCTTTTCTTTTAGAAGAGCCATGAAGATTAATAACATAAATCTCATCAAAATCTTTCAATAAATTATAGCGCATACCACGAAATAAGCGAGTGTCAAGAAATGTATTACCACATATATACGCCAACACTCCTTCTTTTGTTCTTTCTACGAAGTTCTGTCCCAGTCGTATGAATTTGCAATAGTCGTTATTTATTCCCTTGGAATTTGACCCTTTAAGAGTGTTTTTATATTTTACTTTATTATTTGTGCGATTTCTGCTTACTTGGATTTTGCTCATTCCAGGCTCCTGTTTATAGTCATCCATAAGGCTCATAATCCACTTACCTGTATTTGCTGATTTTTCATTATATGGCGGATTACCCATCACGACCATGATAGGAGTGTCGCGCTTGATGATATTTGCCGCATTTGATTCATCAGTAATGAATTTTGCAAAAGGCAGAGTTGCCTCTGGATGATCCTTTTCAAGGGAGTTGGTTAGAAAAATATTAAGTCGGTCAACGTTCTCGTTTTCAACCTTGTCAAGTCCGAGGGAGGTTGATAATTTCAGGTGAGCCATAGTATATGGAGCCATCAAGTATTCGAATGCATTGAGACGTGGCACGATATGATTTACTACATCTTCAGCCCATAAACCCTCTTGACCTTTGTATGACTCTTTAATTCTTTCAGCAACAGCAGCAAGGAAAGTTCCTGTACCCGTCGCAGGGTCAAGAATTTGTACTTTATGCGTCTGCTTGCCATTATATTCTATCAATGTGTTATTTGCCAATCCGTCATTTATGCTCAATTCTGTGCGCAGAAGATGATCTACGGCATCAACGATAAAGCCAACAACCTCTTTTGGAGTATACCAAACACCAAATTCTTCACGAATCTTAGGATTATATTCTGCCAAGAAATCTTCATAAAAATGTACAAGCGGATCCTTTCCATAGTTGTGAAGGATACGCTCCATTTTTGTGACTTTAAATATCTCTATCAATTCTTCTACAATCCATTTTACACCACTATGAAGTTCTGCTAAAGCAAGTTGCTTGAATATCTTTTTCAAGAAAGGATTAATGCTTGGTATGAGTTCGGATGCCTCCTGTAGCGAAAACGTTGATGGTGACTTGTCGTATATTCTTGCAATGAACATACCATAAACAATAGTTTGAGCATAGAAATCAGCAAATTGTTCCTCGGTCATGTCATGCACGAGGAACTTTTTGAAAGCATCTAATTTTATATGTAAATCCTTATCTTCTTTTGTCTGATTTGTTCCGGCTTTAGTCAACGCTATAGAAAGAATTGCTGCTATAACCTTTGCTTTTGCTGCAAGTGTTTCTGCAAGAATTCTAGCGCTATTTATTGGTTGAGGCTTTGCTTCTATCAATTTAGAAAGAAGTTTGGTAAAAGCAGATATTTGCTTCTCATCACCAGTAGGAACTATATGCCCATCTTTTTGCTCTGCTATTTTTGCAGACAAAGTTTCTTCTCCTTTCTCATAAAGTACAAACTCAAGGTAATCAGTAAACGCAATGGTGTTAATAGCTTTTTTATATCTATCAAATTGCTCTTTATGTACTTTGTTGTTTTCACCTCTCAAATCCTTGTCAAACAAGTCTTTTGTTTCAATAAATGAGATAATAGTATCCCCTTTACGCAACTCGAAATCAGGAGCTCCGTATTCCTTACGCTTAGGTTCATTAATAATATGAATAGGAACACTATTTCTTTTAGGCTTAGGTAAAAAAGAATTAAGTAGAGTTTCTAAAGCTCCACGAAAACTATGCTCTGTCGTTTCGCCAGTTTGATAAATGGTATCAACTGTCTGTATATATTGACTTATTAAATTCATCATGTGAATAATAGTTTATTGTTTGAATATTAATACCCTTAGAGGATGGCGTGCAGTAGTTAAATCCAGCACTTGGACACGACAAACCGGATATTGTTAACATTTGACTACAAAGATAGGAAAACTTACCAAGATTAAAGAAAAAAATGATGAAAATATTAGTATTTGGTGGCTATTTTAACTTTTAATAGGCGATATGCTGAAACAATTTTCACCTAAACACCTTGATATAAATAGGATATTCAGTAATTACAGTTAGCAGGTTCTCAAAATCTTCTTTAGCGTTAAGATAGTTAGTTAGAAAAAAGGCGGCAAACTGCATCACGCAGGTTGCCGCCTTTATATTGGTTTATTTTGTTAACCACTTCCAGATAGAAATGATTTATTTGTATCAATTTTCCTGGCATATTGATAAATATCTTGCACTATATTGTTGGCTCTTATCATCATATTGAAGATGTAATCTCTAGAATCTGAAACCGATGGTTCCAGTGATGCCATTCCAATTGGATAATCCTGAGGTGTGAGAATTAATGTGTCTGAAACCTAGTCCGATATAGGGAACACTTCTACTCTTCTTGCAGTTCGGATAGAGGATGAGATCTGCATTATAGGAGGTGTATTTCCAGTCGGCATTTCCGATAGTATTGGTTACGGAGAGACGAAAATCTACCCCTTGTGCGGTAGTCTTAGGGTTGAAGAGTTTGAAGCCCAGTCCACCACCTAAAGCTTGGCTCTTGAAATAAGTCTTCACATCATCTTTCTTGTAGAGGTTGATGCTACCTTCAGTTTTGGCGAAGGCGAAGAAGCGTGGGGTAAGTTGATAGCCAAGGGCGAAGTTCAAAGTAGTAGGTGTCATACCTTTGTTCTCTAGTCCCACTGTAGCATCGAGATCAAACATCAGATGGTCTAAGATGGAGTAATGTGAGGCATTGCTTTCCTCTTGGGCGTGCATAGGCATCGCCAAAGTAGCGGCACCCATGATTAGAATTAAACTTTTCTTCATAATAATCTATCTTGTAATGTTAATATATAGTCCGATAGGTCATTTGTCATAATGGCGTCTAAAGAACGATAACGCTAGCAAAAGTACGAAAAAATGGCTACGGGTGTAGCCATTCTCCGTATCTTTTATGATATTTTGAACGTTTTTATTTCCTTAGAAACACTTTTTCAAAGTATTTGAGGATATAAATGATACATACAGCTATAATAGCTTTGAATAACGATGTCTTCCATTCAATACTATCAGACAATCATAAAAAAACGAGGCGGCAAACTGCATCACGCAGGTTGCCGCCTTCTCTTTTTAACTAACTAACTATCTTATCAACTATTCAAAATGGATCATATAATGGAGTTGTCTAGGGCTTAATGCCCTAGACGTAGCTTGTTTATTTCAAACGGATGATGTTCAGCGAGCTGGCTGGAATCTCTACCGTAGTACCGTTCTTCTCTGTAGTTACGTAGTTTTCTACAGGATAGA
>ULTO01073709.1_pt1 | contig 16146 bp, 16 predicted proteins | sample 1957601 | NCBI WGS metagenome assembly ULTO01 (sample SAMEA4835734, study PRJEB28245) | human gut metagenome | biome: gut microbiome; material: fecal sample | place: Denmark | collected 2008 | reverse complement strand
ATACCGACTGCACCAGCAGCAGCGCTACCGCCGCCAGAAGGGGCGCGTAGCCCTTCCGGGCCCGCAGCTTCGTGTCGCAGAAGGCCAGGTTGGCGCAGTAGATCAGCAGCGCCGAGGCGGCAAAGCGCAGGCCCGTCTGGAAATCGAACAGTACCAGTGCGCCCAGTCCGGCGCCCAGCAGCGACCACAGCCCCAGGCCCTTTCCGCCGGAGACGGCCACCGCCGCCAGCGACCACGGGGCGTACAGTCCGCCCACCCGGGCCACCGACAGGGCGAATACCAGCGCGGCCTGCAGTGCCCCGCGCTTCAATGCATCCGGTATGAACTTGTCCCGCGCCTGTATCCGTTCCATGTGCCTGTCCTCCTCTCGCCCGAACCGGGCGTTTTCCGCATGGGCCTATTGTACGGGAAACAGGGCACATATTTCGTCGGGAAATAACGGCGCGGGGAAATATTCGGACGGGAGCACAGATAAGACACGGCGCGCAGTGCGACGCTGCCTTCCAGTAATTCCCACAAATAATTCGGAAATTCTCCGTTTTCCTCAAAATTACCCCAAAAATTTTGTGAAAAACGTGGCGGCGCTCGTTATTGAACCCTTTCCGGAAACAGGCTATAATCAAATAAAGTAACCATCGCAAGGAGAACCCCTATGGAACGCATCAGTAAGGAAAACTACTATCTGAATATCGCCCAGACGGTGCTGGAGCGGGCCACCTGCCTGCGCCGGGTGTTCGGCGCCATCATTGTGAAGAACGACGAGATCATCTCCACCGGCTATAACGGCGCACCCCGTGGCCGCCGCAACTGCGTGGATATGGGCCTCTGCACCCGCGAGGCCATGCAGGTGCCCCGGGGCGAGCGGTACGAGCTGTGCCGCAGCGTCCACGCCGAGGCCAACGCCATCATCTCTGCCGCACGGCGGGACATGGTGGGCGGTACGCTGTATCTGGTGGGCCGCAACGCTCAGACCGGCGAGCTGCTTCACGACGCCACCTCCTGCGCCATGTGCCGCCGCCTGGTGATCAACGCCGGGCTCTCCAAGGTGGTCATCCGCAATACCGAAACGGAATACTCCGTGGTGGACGTGCAGGACTGGGTGGATCTGGAGGATGACGTGCCCGATCTGCGGTAAGGAGATCGTCCAAGGGTAATAAAGCCCTGTAGGGGCGGACGACCCTGTCCGCCCTATCTTCACCGTGTGATCCATACGAGCGGGCCGATACCCCCAGGGTACTCGTTCCGCTATGCTCCACAGCGCTCGTCGTCGGCCCCTACGCCAAGTAAATAATGTTCCAGCAAAAACGCATCCCCCTTGCACCATCTATCCGGCCTGAGGGCCTGATAATATAAAAAATGTATACGAAGGAGAATGTCACGATGTTGAACGAAAAGACGATGGCCGCCTATACGGCCATCCTGCAGGAAGAGCTCCTGCTGGCCACAGGGTGTACAGAGCCCATCGCCGTCGCGTACTGTGCTGCCAAGCTGCGCGAGGTGCTGGGCGGAAAACCGGAAGAAGTGCTGGCCGAGGTCAGCGGCAACATTCTGAAGAACGTGAAATCCGTGGTCGTACCCAATACTGATGGCCGTCGCGGCATCGACGCTGCCATCGCGGTAGGTATTGTGGCGGGCGACGCGGACGCGGAGCTTCAGGTGATCGCCAACGTCACAGAGGATGACGCAGCCGCCATCCAGGGCTATCTGGATGCCACACCCATCAAGGTCACATGCCCCGAGACGCCGTGCCTGCTGGATATCTTCCTGCACGGCAAGCGGGAGGGGCACACCGCCGCCGTGCGGGTGGCCAACAACCACACCAACATCATCTACATCGAAAGAGACGGCGAGATCCTGCTGGAAAAGCCCGTCACCGCCAACGCGGAGGACAATCTGCAGGACAAGAGCGTTCTCAACGTGAAAGACATCATCACCTTCGCTGAAACCGTACCGTTATCCGCCATCGAGCCTGTCATCGGCCGGCAGATCGCCTGCAACACCGCCATCGCCCAGGAGGGCCTGAAAAACAGCTGGGGCGCCAACATCGGCTCCACCCTCCTCCAGCGCAGCGACGACATCGAGACCCAGGCCCGGGCCTGGGCTGCCGCCGGGTCCGACGCCCGCATGAACGGCTGCGAGATGCCGGTGGTCATCTGCTCCGGCTCCGGCAACCAGGGCATCACCGCCTCCGTCCCCGTGTGGCGCTACGGCAAGCTCATGGGCGCCGACGACGAAAAGATCCTGCGGGCCGTGTGCCTCAGCGACCTGATTACCATCCACCAGAAGACCGGCATCGGCCGCCTCAGTGCCTATTGCGGCGCGGTGAGCGCCGGTGTGGGCGCAGGCTGCGGCATCGCCTGGCTGCGGGGCGCGGACTATGACGCCATCAGCCACACGCTGGAAAACGCGGTGGCCATGATCTCCGGCTGCATCTGCGACGGCGCCAAGGCCAGCTGCGCCAGCAAGATCGCCATGGGCGTGGAGTGCGGTATGCTGGGCTACAACATGTATCTGGGCGGCAACAACTTCCAGCCCGGCCACGGCATCATGGGCAAGGACGTGGAGGACACCATCCGCCATGTGGGCGTGCTGGCGGCCCAGGGCATGCGGGAGACCGACCGGGTGATCCTGAGAATTATGACGGAATAAATTCATAAAAAGAGAACCGTATCGCCATGCGATACGGTTCTCTTTTTATGAAAAACATTTCTTTACCGGATACCGGCGATGAAGCAGGCGGGGTCGGCGGAGAGCTGCTTCCTGGCCCAGGCCAGCATCTCGTAGGTGTTCACCGCGCCGGTCACCACGCCGTCGTCCCACACGTCGGCAGCGTGCTCCTTCAGCCACGCGTCAGGCGCGCTGGTGCGGACGTAGTAGGGATGGGCCTCGCCGCTGCCGTCCAGCACCGTGGGCACGGCCTGCTGGGCATAGAACCCCAGGCGGCCCTCCTGAATGGACAGGCAGTCCTGCATTACGTTGGCGGCGGTGGGTATCTGGCCTGCGCCCTGTCCGTAGAAGCTCTGACGGCCGATCTGCTCGCCCTCGTAGGTGATCAGGTTGAAGTTGGCGGGCACGGCGGCCTCCAGCGCACTGGCATCCACCAGTGTGGGCTCGATGTAGGCGCATACGCCGCCCTCCGCCTGTGAGGCCTCCGCCAGCAGCTTGCAGGCGAAGCCCCGGCTCTGGAAGGTTTTGATATCCCCGTCGGTGACGGTGCGGATGCCGAACATGGGGATGTCCTCCTCCCGCAGCAGGGCGTCAAAGGCGATGTTGGCGGAGATCACCAGCTTGCGGCGGATGTCGTCGCCGTCGATGTCGGCGCTGGGATCGGCCTCGGCATAGCCCAACTCCTGGGCCTGCTTGAGAATGGCAGGGAAGGAGACGGGGGACTTGTGCATGGCGTCCATGATGAAGTTGCTGGTGCCGTTCATAATGCCGCCCACGCGGCAGATGGTGTCCAGCTTCTTGCACCGGGCCAGGTTCACCAGCCAGGGGATGCCGCCGCCCACCGCCGCCGTACACAGCAGCGCCTTGCCCTGGGCTTTGGCCAGCTCCGTCAGCTCCTGATAGTAGGCGGCGATCAGCGCCTTGTTGGCGGTGACCACATGCTTGCCCGCCTTCAGCGCGGCGGTGACGTACTCATAGGCGGGATGCAGGCCACCCATCACCTCCGCCACGATGTCAATGCTTGCGTCATGGAGGATATCCTCAAAATCATGGGTGGCGATGTCGGCGATCTGGGGCTTTTCCGAGCGGACGAGGACACGGCGGACGTGAAGATCCTCCCGGCCGCGGCACCACTCGTATACGCCGCTGCCCACCACGCCGAAGCCCAGCAATGCAATATTCATAATGACCCTCCTTAGTCAGTGAATTTTGTCCTATTGTACACAACTCAAAAGCATTTGTCAACGATAAAAGCACGCGATACAGCCGTATCGCGTGCTTTTATAACGCTTATTTCAGCAGCTCCAGCAGCGCTTCCTTGGACGTTACGCCCACGGATTTTTTCAGTCCCTTGCCATCCCGGAAGGAGATGACCGTGGGGATGCTGCTGACCTGGAAGGCCATGGCCAGCTGGGGATTTTCGTCCACGTCCACCTTGACCACCTTCACCTGCTGGGAGAGCTCCTCCAGCACCGGGGCCAGCATCTGGCAGGGGCCGCACCATGTGGCCCAGAAGTCCACCAGCACCGGCTCCGTGCTGTCCAGCACCAGCTCCTTGAAATTGTCCTCGTTTGCATGAAACAGAGCCATTGCAATGCTCCTTTCCTTCATTTGTAGGGGCGGGGTTCTACCCCGCCCGTTCTGACTACGCATACAGTATGCCCCAAAAAGCCACAAAAGCCTCGCAGAGTTCGCCGTCCGCAGACGGCGAAAAAATTCTTCTCGGCCGCCAGTGTGTCCGAAGGACGCGCGCAGTCGGCCGCGACCCTTTGGCAGCAAAATCGAAGATTTTGCGCCAGCTCTCTTAAAACTCCGCGTTGCCCACGGTGCGGGGATGCAGCTCCACATCGCGGATGTTGCTGACGCCCGTCAGGTACATCACCATGCGCTCGAAACCCAGGCCGAAGCCCGCGTGACGGCAGGAGCCGTAGCGGCGCAGGTCGCAGTACCACCAGTAGTCCTCCGGGTTCATGCCCAGCTCCTTGATGCGGCTCTCCAGAATGTCCAGACGCTCCTCGCGCTGGCTGCCGCCGATGATCTCGCCGATGCCGGGCACCAGGCAGTCCGCCGCGGCCACGGTCTTGCCGTCGTCGTTCAGGCGCATGTAGAAGGCCTTGATCTCCTTGGGATAATCGGTAACGAACACGGGCTTCTTGAACACCTGCTCGGTGAGATAGCGCTCGTGCTCGGTCTGCAGGTCGATGCCCCAGTCTACCTTATAGTCGAACTTGTCGTTGTGCTGCTTCAGGATCTCCACTGCGTCGGTGTAGCTGATGCGGCCGAAATCGGAGGAGGCCACATGCTCCAGACGCTCCTTCAGCCCCTTGTCCACGAAGCTGTTGAAGAAGTCGATCTCCTGGGGGCAGCGCTCCAGCACCCGGCGGATGATGAACTTGATCATGGCCTCGGCCACGTCCATGTCGCCCGCCAGATCGCAGAAGGCCATCTCCGGCTCGATCATCCAGAACTCAGCGGCGTGGCGCTGGGTGTTGGAGTTCTCGGCACGGAAGGTGGGGCCGAAGGTATACACATCGCCGAAGGCCATGGCGAAGTTCTCGGCGTTCAGCTGGCCGGACACGGTCAGGCTGGTCTTCTTGCCGAAGAAGTCCTGGCTGTAATCCACCTGGCCGTCCTCGGTCTTGGGCACGTTCTCCAGATCCAGGGTGGTCACCTGGAACATCTCGCCAGCGCCCTCGCAGTCGCTGCCGGTGATGATGGGGGTCTGGACGTACACAAAGCCGTTGCCCTGGAAGAACTCGTGCACCGCCATGGCCGCCACGGAGCGGACGCGGAAGGTGGCGGAGAACAGGTTGGTGCGGGGCCGCAGATGCTGGATGGTACGCAGGAACTCCACGCTGTGGCGCTTCTTCTGCAGGGGATAGTCGGGGGTGGACTTGCCCTCCACTTCGATGGCGTGGGCCTTGATCTCCAGGGGCTGCTTGGCCTCGGGGGTCAGCACCACGGTGCCGCGGACGATCAGCGCCGCGCCCACGTTCTGGGCGGCGATCTCCTTATAGTTGGCCAGCTCCTCGGCGGACATGACCACCTGCAGATTCTTGAAGCAGGAGCCGTCGTTCAGCTCGATAAAGCCGAAGGTCTTCATGTCGCGGATGGTGCGGGCCCAGCCGCAGACGGTGATCTCCTTGCCGCCCAGCGATTCGCTGTCGGCAAAGACTGCTGCGATTTTCATACGATCCATATTATTTTCACCTTTTTCTGTGAGATTTTGCAGTATCCGTTATTATATACCATTATGGGGCCTTTTACAAGGCTGTATTTGCCGCCATAGCGGGCTTTTTTGCACCGAAAATACCCCTTTGTGGGGGCTTGACAAATCAGCAGAAGTTGTGTATAGTAAGCATGTGATTAAGAAATAATTTTTGCTTATGGAGGCGAGACCGTGACCCAGCGGGAACGACAGATATTGGAGTGGATCCGCCAGGATCCCATGATCTCCCAGCAGGAGCTGGCAGAAAAGGCGGGCATTACCCGTTCCAGTGCGGCGGTGCATATCTCCAACCTGATGAAAAAGGGCTATATCGCCGGACGGGGTTATCTGCTGCGCACCGAGCCCTATATCGTGGTGGTGGGCGGCGTGAACATGGACATCGGCGCGGTGTCCCACGCGCCGCTGGTGGCCCGGGACTCCAATCCCGGCAAGGTGACCACCTCGCTGGGCGGCGTGGGCCGCAACATCGCCCACAACCTGTGCCTGCTGGGCCAGCAGGTGTCTATGGTGACGGTGCTGGGCCAGGACGGCTTTGCCCAGGACGTGCGGGACAACGCCGCCGCCATCGGCCTTGACCTGAGCCACAGCGCCGTGATCCCCGGCGGCCACACCGGCACCTATCTGTTCATCGATGACAGCGACGGCGACATGGCTCTGGCCGTCAACGATATGGCCATTTACGACCACATCACCCCGGAGTTTCTGCGGCAGCGGCTGGAGTTCATCAACCGGGCCGGTCTGGTGGTGGTGGAGACCAACGTGCCGGAGGAGTCCCTGCAATGGCTGTGCCAGCACTGCACGGCCCCCATCCTGGCCGATCCGGTGTCCACCATCAAGGCGCCCCGTTTGAAGCCGGTGCTGGGCAAGCTGACGGCGCTGAAGCCCAACCGCATGGAGGCGGAGCTGCTCAGCGGCGTGAAGATCGAGACCGAGGCAGATGTGGAGCGGGCGGCGGACAGACTGCTGGCCACGGGGCTGCAGCAGGTGTACATCTCCATGGGCGGCGACGGCGTGTTCGCCAAGAACGCGGATGGCGAGACGGCCCGTGTTGCCTGTCCCCATGTTACGGTGGCCAACGCCACCGGCGGCGGCGACGCCATGGCGGCGGCGCTGGCGGCCTGCATTACCCGGGGCGATCCGCTGCGTGAGTGCGCGCGGCAGGCGGTGGGCGCGGGTGCCCTGGCCTGCACCTCGGAGGAGACCATTCATTCCGGCATGAGCTGGGAAAACATCAACTATATACTCAATAAGGAGGAACTTTGATATGAATCGTTATCTGGATATTGCCCCCGAGGTACAGGAGGCCCTGAAGAATGGCAAGCCCGTGGTGGCGCTGGAGAGCACCATCATCAGCCACGGCATGCCCTATCCCCAGAATGTGGAGACGGCCCTGAACGTGGAGAAGATCATCCGTGAAAACGGCGCGGTGCCCGCCACCATCGCCGTCATCGGCGGCCGCATGAAGGCCGGTCTGTCCCCCGAGGAGATCGACTATCTGGGCAAGACCGGCGCGGGCGTGGCCAAGGCCAGCCGCCGTGATCTGCCGGTGCTGGTGGCCCTGGGCCGTGACGGCGCCACCACCGTCACCACCACCATGATGATCGCCCATATGGCCGGTATCTCCGTGTTTGCCACCGGCGGCATCGGCGGCGTGCACCGCGGCGCCGAGACCACCATGGACATCTCCGCCGACCTGGAGGAGCTGGCCCAGACCCCTGTGATGGTGGTGTGCGCCGGTGCCAAGTCCATCCTGGACCTGGGCCTGACCCTGGAGTACCTGGAGACCAAGGGCGTGCCCGTCATCGGCTACGGCACCGAGGAGCTGCCCGCCTTCTATACCCGCAAGTCCGGCTTCGGCGTGGACTACCGTCTGGACACCCCCGAGCAGCTGGCCGCCGCCTTCCATGCCCAGCGTGAGATGGGTCTCAAGACCGGCATGCTGGTGACCAACCCCATCCCCGAGGAATACTCCATGGACGCCGACGTCATCAACAAGGCCATCGACGAGGCAGTGGCCGAGGCCAAGGCTCAGGGCATCCACGGCAAGGCCACCACGCCCTTCCTGCTGGCCAAGATCAAGGACATCACCGGCGGCAGCAGCCTGGACGCCAACATCCAGTTGGTGTACAACAACGCCCGCCTGGCGGCCAAGACCGCCTGTGAGCTGGCGAAGCTGGGCAAGTGAGCGCCCTGTCCGTGGGCGCCATCAGCAGCGCCGACGGCCCTCTGGCGGTGTTCACCGGCAGAGGCTGGGGCACGGTGCTGCTGGTCTGGCTGGCCGTTATCAACCTGGTGACCTTCGCGGTGTACGGCATCGACAAGGCCAAGGCCAAGCGGGGCGCGTGGCGCGTGCCGGAAAAGACGCTGTTCCTGCTGCCGCTGCTGGGCGGCAGCCTGGGCGCACTGCTGGGGATGAAGGTGTTCCGGCATAAGACGAAGCACTGGTACTTCGTGTGGGGCATCCCGCTGATCCTGGTGGCACAGATCGCCTTGGCGATATGGCTGTACCTTCGCTGAACCGTATCATGTATTGAATAAGACCCGGACGGCGCTTATGGCGCGTCCGGGTCTTATGTTATCTTTATAAATTTTTCTTCCGATTCCGAAACATTTTCCTCAAAAATGCGTTATGATAGTTGACGGCCGTCAAGAACACCAAAAACGCCCGAAGGAAGTGAGCGATTTGACAGAGGAACAGGCCCTGCGGCAGATGCAGCAAGGGGCACAGGATGCGCTGGCATGGTTCATCCATCAATACGGTGCGTATGTCAGCACCATTATTTACAACATCATCGGCCAGCGCATGTCCAACGCCGACGTGGAGGAGGCGTCCTCCGACGTATTTCTGGCCCTGTGGAACAACGCGGGAAAGCTGCACCCCTGCGCCGTCCGGCCGTGGCTGGCCACGGTGGCCCGCAACACGGCCCGCAGCCGCCTGCGCCGTGCGCCGGATACCCTGCCCTTGGACGAGGAGGCCGTCATCACCGACGATCGGACGCCGGAGGCGGCGCTGGAGCGGCGGGAGGCGGCGGAGCGCATCCGCATGGCGCTGCGGAGCCTGAACCCTGTGGATCGTGAGGTGATGGTGCGGTACTACTTCTACTATCAGAAGACCGCCGCCATCGCCGCGGACATGGCGCTGAACGAGGCCACCGTCCGCACCAAGCTGAGCCGCGGACGGGCCCGGCTGCGGGACTTCCTGCTGCGGGCGGAAAACGAACCGGAAAACGAGAAAGGAGGCGCGGCATGGAATATAACATCTTTGATCTGATGGACGAGTTTGCCGACGAGAATATTGCGCTTTCCCCCTGCGGCACAGCCGACCTCCGCCGTATAGAGGAGCTGACTATGAAAAAAATCGAAGAGCAGACCCCGGTACACCGGACGAAGAGGACCGTCCGCCGTGTGACCCGCACGGTGCTGGTGGCCGCCATCGTGGCGGCGCTGTGCGGCGTGACCGTGGTGGCCGCCAAGCTGGGCGTGGCCGACAGCTTCAAGGGCTATTTCGGTGACCTGACGGCGGAACAGAAGCAGGTGATGGAGGAGCTGGGCACCACGGACATGCAGCCCGTCACCAGCAACGGCACCACCATCACGCCGCTGGCGGCCATCTGCGACGAGAACAACTATTACCTCCGCCTGCGCATCGAGGCCCCGGAGGGAACGGAGCTGTACGATTACCGCGAGGGCGAGGGCAACATGCAGCTATGGGATAGCGAGAACGACATTTTCGCCTTTTTTACCTGTGACGAGTACGATGCCATGGGAATGTGCATCGACTGTGAGTGGTTTGACGAGACCCCCGGCGATAATGTTCTGGAGGTAGTGGTTAGGATTATCGGACAGTATATGGACTCCAGAGTTATGGCCGAACTCAAGAAAACAGAGGGAGAGGATGTCACCGTCATGTCCTTTACGGACGGCAAGCCCAAGCAGATCAATATCCACAACCTCTGGTGGAAGCCGTGGAACACGGATCTCCCCTATGAGATGCTGCTGGAGGGCGATTGGAGCTTTGAGATCGGCCGGAACGCCAAGCCGTCGCCCACGGTCTATGTGGACGCGTCCGGCCGAACCACCGAAAGCGTATGGTCGGAGCCGGGCTATCCCCTTACGCTGGAATACTTCCGCATCTCACCTCTGTCCGTGGTGGGCGAGTACAGCTACCCGTATGATGAACGCATCGCCGAGGGTTCCTGCGACGGCTACGGCGTGACCAACTTCGCGCTGGTGATGAAAGACGGCAGCACATTGGAGCTGGGAGCTGGCGGAGGAGAGACGACAGGATGGAACTTTGCGTCGATGAATTGCCGCTTTGACGCGCCCATCGACGTGACGCAGGTGGATCACATCGTCTTCGGTGACCAGATCATCCCGGTGCCGCAGACGGCGGAGTGAGCCGCGCCCTGCCGGCATAAATACAACGCAACACACCGCCCGGCGGTTCCACATAGAATGGAACGCGGGCGGTGTCCCTATGGGGTCGCCTGCCTGTAAATCTGCTTTCTTTCAGGAGGTTTGCCATGGCAACCATTACCAACCAGGCGGCACTGTCCTATAACGGCATCACCACCCTTTCCAACATCGCGGTGGGCGAGCTGGTGGAGGTGCTGACCGTCACCAAGACCGCCGCCGACGAGACCTATACGGCGGGCGGCGTCAAGACCTTCGCCATCTCGCTGGTGAACGCCAGCGCGGCGGCCCTGACGGGGCTGACTGTTACCGACACGCTGGGCAGCTATACCTTCGGCGCCAACACGCTGTATCCCCTGACCTATTCCGCCGGGTCGCTTCTGTACTACGTCAACGGCGTGCTGCAGGCCACGCCCACCGTCGCCGCCGACGCGCCGCTGACCGTCACCGGCATCACCGTTCCGGCAGGCGGCAGCGCTATGCTGATCTACTCCGCCGCTGTCAACGAGTACGCGCCCCTAGGGGTGGAGGACAGCATCACCAACACCGCCACCATCACCGGCGGCGCCCTGGCCGCCCCCGTCACCGCCACGGAGACCATCAACGCCGCCACCGAGCCGCAGCTTGCCATCAGTAAGAGCATCTGCCCGTCCTCCGTGGCGGAGAACGGCACGCTGACCTATACACTGACGCTGCTGAACCGGGGCAACACCGCCGCCGACGCGGGGGATGAGCTGGTGATCACCGACACCTTCGACCCCATCCTCAAGAACCTGGCCGTCCGCTTCAACGGCGCGGCGTGGATCGAGGGCGTGCACTACACCTACGACGCGGTCACCGGTGCCTTTGCCACCGTGGTGGGCGCGCTGACGGTGCCCGCCGCCACCTTCACCCAGGACGCCGCCACCGGCGTGTTCACGGTGGATCCCGGCACCTCCGAGCTGGTCATCACCGGCACGCTGTGACCGGCGCACCGGAACCATAAAAAAAGAGACGGTTCCGAAGGAGCCGTCTCTTTTTTATGCCTGTTTACCCAGCTGATAGAAGGCCACGGCGCTGGCGGCGGCCACGTTCAGGCTGTCCACCCCGTGGGCCATGGGGATGCGCACCGTATAGTCGCAGTGGGCGATGGTTTCGGCGGCCAGGCCGTCCCCCTCCGTCCCCAGCACCACAGCCAGCTTCTCCTCCGAGAGCAGGCGGGAATCGTCGATGGACAGAGAATCGTCCCGCAGCGCCATGGCGGCGGTCTTGAAGCCCAGCTGCCGCAGTAGTCGCATGCCGCCCTCCGGCCACGCCGCCTCCTCCGGGAAGTACGTCCACGGGATCTGGAACACGGTGCCCATGCTGACCCGGACGGCCCGGCGGTACAGGGGGTCGCTGCCCTGTGTGCTCAGCAGCACGGCGTCCATATTCAGGGCGGCGGCGCTGCGGAAGATGGCCCCGATATTGGTGGGGTTCATGACGTTTTCCAGCACCGCCACACGGCGGGCACCGGCGCAGACCTGCTCCACCGTGGGCAGCTTCGGGCGGCGCATGGCGCACAGCATGCCGCGGGTCAGCTTGAAGCCCGTCAGCTGCTCCAGCACCTCCAGCGGTGCGGCGTACACCGGGATATCCGCCGGACAGCGCGCCAGCAGCTCGGCGGCCTTGCCCTCCACATGCTTGCGCTCCATCAGGAAGGACACCGGCACGCAGCCCGCGTCCAGTGCCCGGCCGATCACCAGCGGGCTCTCCGCGATGAACAGGGCGTTGGCCGGGTCGGCCCGGTTCACCAGTTGATTCTCCGTCAGCCGGGCGTAGACGTCCAGCTCCGGGGCGTTGAAATCCGTGATCTCGCGCAGATCCATGGCGGCCTCCTCTTGCTTTCTTTCGCAGCGGGCCGACAGAGTCGTCGGCCCCTGCGGATATTATTTTTCGTGAACGATCAGCTCCGTCACGTCGGGACGGGAATAGTGGCCGCAGGGATCGAACTCCATGCGGGCGCGGGCGGCCTGATCCGGATCGATGTCGGCGTAGATGATGGTCTCGCAGTCCCACACCGGCTCGGTCACATAGTGGCCGTAGGGGTCGATGATGGCGCTGCCGCCGTTGCAGGGCGCCTTGGGCAGGCGGGCGATCTCGTCGGCGGCGGGGCCGTGGTAACCGGTGGGATACATGTCCTTGGTGAAGTACTGGTTCACATGGAACACGAAGCACTTGCCCTCGATGGCGATGTGCTTGATGGTGTCGTGCCACTCGGGGTTATTGTTGGTGTTGGGGCACAGATACAGGCTGACGCCCTTCTGATACAATGCCACGCGGGCCAGGGGCATATAGTTCTCCCAGCAGATCAGCGCACCCATGGTGCCCCAGGGGGAATCCACAGTAGGGAAGTAGTCCTTATCCGCGTCGCCCCAGACGATGCGCTCCGCGCCGGTGGGCTTCAGCTTCCGGTGGTTGCACAGCAGCCTGCCGTCGGGCCCGAAGATCATATTGGAGCAGTACAGCGTACCGTTATTGCGGCCCCGCTCCGTATAGCCGATGGAGACGTAGGCACCCGCCTCCTTCGCCGCCGCGCCGATGCGGTCGGCGTCCGCGCTGGGGCAGAGGACGGCGTTGTCGTAGTAGATCTTCCAGTCGTCCCGGCATTCCTCGGTGCGGCTGCCTACGGTAAAGCCGTAGGTCAGGCCATAGGGGTAGCAGGGGATCAGGGATTCGGGGAACACGATCAGCTCCGCGCCGTTCTGTCCGGCCTCGCGGATCTGCGCACACACCTTGTCAATGGTGGCGTCCTTGTTGAACATCACCGGGGTGGCCTGTACCAGCGCCACGCGCAGCTTCTTCTGCAGGTCTTTCATATGGGGATGCCCTCCTCGCCTTGATTGTGTCACTATGGTAGCAGAAATGGCGGCGTTTGTAAATCTCTTTTCCAAGGGGCTTCCAGTTCCTTCCAGAACGCTTTGTAATGCCATTCATTAGAAAATCCGTTGGCCCGCGTTAAGAAACCGTTCAATTTCGTGAAAATCCAACAAACTTTATGGGCTTTTCTCACCGGAATATCCATGATTCGGCTGTTGACTTTCGCGCTTTGAAGTTCTAAAATCAGTGCCAACAAAACCAAACAGCCGGAGCGATCCCGGCGGAAAGGAGACCACCATGGCCCGTCAGATGATGCACAACACTCACAGCCGGAATACGGTCTCCTATTTTGCCTGGATGGCTCGCTATTTTGCGGGCTTCTATTGGTATGCCTATTTTTGCTCCCGATACCGCAAACCGGCTGAATCGACATAAGCGTAAGACCCATTTTTTACCAGTGGCGTCAAGCGGCTTCGTCCTTCAGACGGAGCCGCTTTTCATTTTACATTTTCAACATTTTTGAGAAGGAGAAAAATTATGAACGCGATCCTAGCTGCTGCGATCATCTTCGTGGTGTTCGCCGTCGGAGACATGATCTCCGCCAAAACAAAAGCCATTGTTTCCATGCTGCTGGTGGCCTCCGTTGTCTTTCTGGCAGGCTTCTGGGCCGGCATTTTCCCCACCACCATGTTCGCCGATTCCACGCTGCTGAGCATGGCCGGACTGCTGGTGACCATGCTGCTGGTGCATCTGGGCACCACCATCAAGCTGCGTGATTTCGGCGCCCAGTGGCGCACCGTTATCATCGCGGCGGTGGCGTGCATCGCCATCTCCGCCGCCGTGTTCTTCTTGGGTCAGCTGATCATTGACCGCGGCTTCGCCCTGGTGGGCGCGCCCATTCTGTCCGGCGGCGTGGTGGCCACGCTGACCATGCAGGACATGGCCAACAAGGCAAACCTCCCCGACCTGGCGGTGTTCGCCACGCTGGTCATGTGCGCCCAGGGCTTCGTGGGTTACCCCGTGGCCTCCCTGTGTCTGAAGAGCGAGGCAAAGCGCATCAAGGCGCAGCTTGACGCCGGTGAGCTGAAGGCGGACGTCTCCGCCGGAGCCGCGCAGGCTGCCGCCGCGGGCCGCAAGAAGCTGATCCCCGCCCTGCCTGACAAGTACAACACCCCCAATGCCATCATTGCCAAGGTCATTCTGGTGGCGCTGCTGTCCGTGTGGGTGTCCAGCCTGTTCCACGATGCGGTCAACAAGCTGGTGTGGTGCCTGATCTTCGGCGTGCTGTGCAAGGAGCTGGGCTTCCTGGATGAGGACGCCCTGGGCAAGGCCCACGCCACCGGCATTGTGATGCCTATCATCACCCTGTCCATCTTCACCAATCTGGCCTCCGCCACCCCGGAGATGGTGGGCGGTATGGTGGTGCCGCTGCTGGTCTGCGTGGTCATCGGTACCGTCGCATTCTCCGTGGTGTCCATCCTGGTGGGCAAGATCTTCGGTTACAGCTGGCAGATGTCCATGGCCATCGGCAGCTCCTGCCTGTTCGGCTTCCCCGGCACGGTCATCATCTCCAACGAGGTGTCCGAGTCCACCGGCGCCAACGCCGAGGAGCGGGCGGCCATCAACGCCCAGATCATGCCCAAGATGCTGGTGGCCGGTATGGTCACCGTGTCCATCACCTCCGTGCTGGTGGCCGGCGTCATGAGCGCGTGGCTGTAAGCGCCGCCGCTTCTTTGAAAGGAGTCTTATTCCATGTCTGAGATCAAAACCTACGCCGAAAGCATTTTCGACGAGCTTGTGGCCATCCGCCGCGATATCCACGCCCATCCCGAGGTGGGCATGACCGAGGTGCGCACCAGCGACCTGATCCGCAGGGAGCTGGAAAAGATGGGCATGGACGAGGTACAGTCCCCCCTGCCCACCGCCGTGGTGGGCCTGCTCCACGGCGGCAAGGGCCCCGGCAAGTGCGTGGCCTTCCGTGCAGATATCGACGCCCTGCCGGTCCACGAGGAGACGGGCCTGCCCTTCGCCAGTCAGAACGAGGGCGTGATGCACGCCTGCGGCCACGATCTGCACACCACCATGCTGCTGGGTACGGCCAAGACGCTGTGCCATATGCGTGACAGCTTCGCCGGTACGGTGAAATTCATCTTCGAGCCCAGTGAGGACACCATGCCCGGCGGCGCCCGGGCGCTGGTGGCGGCGGGCGTCATGGAGAATCCCCATGTGGACGCCATCTTCGGCCAGCACGTCTGCCCCTCCGGCAACGACACGGTGGGGCGGATGCAGCTCTATAAGGGGTACTTCACCAGCGCGGTGGATCTGTTCCACATCGCCGTACACGGCAAGAGCGGACACGGCGCCGCGCCCCACACCGCCCACGACGCCATCGCCTGCGCGGGGTATCTCATCACCGCGCTGCAAACGGTGGTGTCCCGCCGCATCGACCCCATGGACTCCGCCGTGCTGACGGTGGGTACCATGTCCGGCGGCGACGCGGTGAACATCACCGCCGGTGAGGCGCGGATGGTGGCGGTGCTGCGCAGCTTCAGCGACACGGCACGGGATACCGCCATCGAGGAGGTCAACCGCGTCTGCAAGGGCATCGGTATCGCCTTCGCCTGCGACATCGAGGTGCAGCTGGAGGAGGGCTATGCCGCCACCTATAACGACAGCGCCATGATCGACCTGGTGGAGAAGGCCGCCACCGACGAGCTGGGCCAGAGCGCCGTGCGCTATATCACACAGCCCTTCTCCGGCAGCGAGGACTTCAGCTTCTTCGGCAAGCTGACCGGCACGCCCTGCGCCTTCATGATGATCGACGCGGGCCACGGCGAGAATCAGGTGTCGCTGCACAACGGCAAGATCGTCTTTGACGAAAAGGTCATGATCTCCGGCGTATCGGCCATGAGCCGCATCGCGCTGGAGTATCTGGAGAAGTGATCTCTCTCCCGCTTCTTCTGCATATGAAAGCCCGGGCGGGGTACGCAATGCGTACC
>ULTO01015951.1_pt1 | contig 16193 bp, 10 predicted proteins | sample 1957601 | NCBI WGS metagenome assembly ULTO01 (sample SAMEA4835734, study PRJEB28245) | human gut metagenome | biome: gut microbiome; material: fecal sample | place: Denmark | collected 2008 | reverse complement strand
TCCGCAAGCCAATGTGCTGGAGCTTAACCAGTTCTTTGAATTTCTGCAGAGTCATTCCGAGCAGCAGGCCGAAAAGCTGCGTCAGCTGCAAAGCGAAAACAATCAGGTACAAAAGCAGTACGGACTGGCTGCCATGCGTCTGCAGGAGGCACAGGAAAAGCAAAAGCAGACCGCCAACCAATATATTCATCTGGAGGAACAGCTTGCCACCCTGCAGAATGAAATTCAACAGGTACGCCTGCAAATGGAGCAGACGCAGCAAGAAAAGCTGCAGGCTCAGCAGGAACGCGAGCAGGCACAGCAGCAATTCAACTTTGCTCAGGCTGCGCTGGAAAAAGCTATCGAAAAGAAGCTGGAATCCGTAGACCCCGACAGCTATCAGATGTTTATTGATAATCTGGCTACGCTGACACCTAAGGAGGAGGACATCTTTAACCTTTATGTACAAGGCTGCTCTACCAAAGATATTATCAGTCAGCTGGGTATCACCGAAAACACCTTAAAATATCATAATAAAAATATCTACAGCAAGCTGGGTGTAAAAACCCGTAAGGAGCTGCTGCAGTATATCGAATTAATGCGCAACTCAGCGCACTGATGCGCAGCGCATGCAAAAAAGCCTCCGGCGAGTTTATTCGTCGGAGGCTTTCGTTATTTAGGGGTTAGCTTCTGTCATAGAAGTATTCTTTAGATAATATTTCTTGCTTCTATTTTTACCATCTGACACAATGATATCCATTTTAGAAAATTTAGCTAAATATCGCCTTGTTGTTGCCTCAGGCATTCCAGCTGCTTCGGCAACAACTTTAGTAGTAACAAAATCATGCTGTTTTGCAAGCGTCATCAAGACATTAAAAAAGCATTTCTCTTTTTCATTTAATTTATCGCTCACTTTATCGCTCACTTTATCGCTCACTTTATCGCTCACTTTAGTGGTTCCATAATTTACATTCTTCAAAATAACTCTAAAACTACTTCCATCTGAATAAAATATAGGCTTTAAAGACTCATTGTAACCTGGAAGTTTTTCTGTTTCACTGATAATCTTTTTCAGACCACTACCTCTACGTTCCATAAATTTCATTCTATGAAACAAATCTGCTATAACCGGATTACGTCTCATAGAGCCAATATCAGCTATAGTATGTTCCTGTACTGCTTTACCGTCGAACATTCCGCCAGGTGAGCTAATTTCTAATCTATCATCATACATATCAATATGTACTTCACTACCTAATACAATATAATCTCTATGAATCAGAGCATTTACCAAAGCCTCCGTCACAGCACGTTCAGCATAATCAGGCTTATCAACCCTATATTCTACATCTTTATAAAAACGTACTTTAGAATTATTTTTTATAAAATCAGAGGCACTTCTCAATAAGTATATTAGATTTCCTTCAAACTCTTTATCATCCAAGGCGTCATCAAAAACAGATCCCTTTTCTAAACCATTCCATCTTGTACAAAAAACACGTGAATTATAAACTATATACTGATCTGCAAACAACCTTCCCGCATTAGTAAGATAACCCTTTTTGTCTGCAAGACAAAAAGAAAAATAATCCTTAGGCTCCATTTTCAGTAAAGTCCGTTCATAATACGTTGCTTCAAGCAGAGTAAAACTATAATCTTCCTTTTTTACATCACTTGTTAAAGCATCAAATGACTGATTTTTACCTTTCAAAATCAGTTCATTAAGAATGTAATCTGGAGCAACAATGCTTTCGTTACCTATTCTAACATAAGCCTCCCTAATCCCATCAGCTTTGTAATAATACGGAGTTGCTCTCCCTGCTTCAATAGTAAGAATCAGAACGCTCTTTTCCTGTTCTTTTTCTAATGTAAGAATAAATTGCGGAGTAGGTGTAATACGCGTCTTAATCAAATCACTTATAGCTTCCGCACTTTTTTGCGCATCAATTATACCAACAATTTCACCGCTATCATCAATACCAAAAATCAGCTTTCCACCAATACCATTAGCAAAAGCACTGACACTTTTCAACCAACTTTTTGGCTTTTTAGTCTCCAATTCTCTCTTGAAATCACATTCTGTAGTTTCAGCAAGCGGATACAGCATTCTTCCAACATCCTCCGAAATTAATTTGATTTCATTATATCATATTACCATCTAACAAACACCTGTTAAATCCAAGCTATAGTCATTTCTATAATCCCCCTAAATCTACCTTTATGGGGTTCCAATATAAACCTAAAACAGGACGCTGATATATAAGCTCAATTAAGCAATACATATTAGCTAAACATAACAATCATTATATATGCTTTTTTGAGGCTGGGTTTTGTCCCAGCCTCTTTTGACGTATGAGAGAATTTTTTAACGCTTGCTTGTTTTACGCTTACTTTTATCCTGATATTTCTCCTTTAAAACTTTCAAATACTTATCATAAGCAGTAGGCATATCCTCAATAGACATAAGATAAATATCTTTAAACATATCCGGTTCTTTATCTATTAATAAAGCTCCACTATAACCACCATCTTTAGGAAACTGCGCAATATCACGATCATTGGTCAAGTTGTTATATGCAAACGCTTTGCCTTCAGCTTTTCTTTTTTTAGCATAGCATAATGCAAAATATTCAGCTATAGACTCTTGAGTCCATCCTTGTTTCAAAAATGCTTTTCTACTATAAAACCAGCGTCCACTCTTTGTCATAGTATCAGCATAATGCCACGCATGTTGCATTTCATGTGCTATAACGTTTATTAGCAACTCCATTCTAGCTTCAGCATTAGTGCATTCGTTGCTTATTTTATCATAATATATGCGTATTTCACAAACACCACTGCCTTTAGGTTCAAAATACCCAAGCGTTATAAACGAGTTGCGAAGCACATCCAATGCTTCATCAACATATTTACATATTTCAGCAACAGCTCTGTTTTTGTAACCCTTTAATTCCTCTAATATTTTATCATGAAGATAATCCACTTCTTCTGAAAAATCATTATTTAACAGTAAAGAATAGAATCGGTCAATATTTTTGATTTTATCAGTACCGATAGAAGTTTGCCTTATTGCTTCCATTGTCTTTTCTTTTAACTGTTTAATCTGCTTCAGTAAACTATCTTCACCAGGTTTTTCAGATCCATTATCTATATAAACTTTACATTCCAACCCTTCTCTTTGGGGAACAATATTCCCTAACTCACGAAACTTAAATTTTTCGTCCCTAAATTTCATGATTTTATTAATTGCAGCTTCTATTTTCTTTATTTCATTAACTTTAGCTCTACTATTATTAATTACCGGGAAGCCAGTAAATTTAATAGCTTTCTTGCTGGCACTAAAAACATTTTCCCTAACTACTGAATTCGCATTAGTCTCTGCGTAAATTCCTATATTCATATCAGACGGAGTATAATACACAGGCCACCAAAATGCATTTTTCCAGACAGGATTACACTGTTCAGTCAGCACCAATACAGGATATCTGTCTCTAAGATTTTTAGCCAAAAGACCTTCATTATTACCATCATCAGGTGCATCTTGGTATGTATCTGTATTGCCTCTTTTCTTTTTTATGCCAATTTGACGATTTCTTCTAACAATCAAAGCCACTTTATCGCATTGACTAGTAGAAAATAAAAATGGGCTTTCAATATCAGCAAAAACACTGCATTTTGTTTCTAGTTGATCTGGCTCTATCATATCGTAGCAATAACGCAATAATTCTAAAGCTTTATCTTTATCAATAAGCAAATACATACTATCGTCTATATCTAGTCCTTTTTTATAATCTGTTTGCTTACTGCAGTGCAGCTCTTCTACAATCTCATCTATTTTGTTCTTTAATCTTGTAGTTCTTTTTACAGTAAAGCCAACCGGCAAATAACGTTTTTCCGGTAAAATAGTCTTAATATCCGAAGCTGCAATTTTAACTTTTGAACAAGCAATTATCTTATTTCCAGATTCCAGGTAAACCACACTGCCACCTTTTTGTCTTTGCATGCGTTCACGCAAAATACAGTCTCGTTCCATAATATCAGTCATATTATTTAACAGTCTTGCTGTAGTATAAAATCTGGTAACAGAAAGAAGGTTTTCACTACGATAGCCAAACATTCGACAATGCTGCATAACTGTATCCTGTTGCATCTGTTTAGGATCGCGACCATAGAAAAAGCTAATTAATGAAGGTATAGTTATTCCTCTATCTAATACTTGTCCTCCTACAAAAATTGTCAAAGAATTTTCTAGCTTCAGCTCACCCGTATTTGCATCAAGAAGTTTTTCTATATCTTTATCACTATTAACTTCTTTAATGTCAACCTCTGTGATAATTCCTTCCAAATCTCCGTCTTCATCTTTATAGGCTATTGCTCTTGCAACTTCATTCATCGATGGTAAGTTTATAACATTATATGCTTTAACAGACTGTGCCAAATCAGCATAAGATATTTGGAGATATTTTTTTATTAAGGAGCTATCTATATCGCGTTCAAGTTCTCTACGAATAATATCAAAGCCATTTTCTATAAAATCCTTTTCATGTTTATGTAATTTTTTATTGATGGAAGCATGCATAACCGCTGAAACATAATAATCTCTGCAACCTTCTTGTAACTGTACAATTGCAGTACCTACCAAAACATCAAAAATCCATTTTCTTAGCGTTGGCAGCGCATATTTAGCTCCGTTTGGTTCCAAAAAATTTTCTGGTTTTACTACACGCTTATCTGTTAACGCAATATTTTTACCACTATTTTTCTTAGCTCCATTAAGTAAATCCATTTCTTCCTGTGGAACTATATACGGTAAATACATAGCCTTATAATAATCAGCGGAGTACTCATCCTGCGAATCCATGAAGTAATACTTTCCACCAATATATCCCTGGCCAGTAGGTAATACAACTGTGCGCTCCGGTTTTATAGGCATTATATCTTCATTGCTAAAAGCATCAGGCTGCAAATATAAAGCATATGGAGTTGCTGTAACCTGCATCAACACATGACGAACTTCACTGTTCACACAGCTCTTACGAGCAGCATTTACAGCGCCAGATACTCTTCTTAATGTCAAATCATCTGCTTTTCCTTCATATCCTATAGAGGTAATATCAGCTTCATCATCAACAATCAGTATTCTTTTATATTTATTAGAAGCAACAATTTCATTTATCAAGCGAATCATTCTATCTACATTATCAGCTTGTTTTTTTACAACTATTATTCTTTTCTTCTCCGGATAGCGCTTCAAAAACTGTCTTACAATCTTTTGCTTACCGGCTTCTGTAGTCTCACTGCCAAAGTCTATATCAAGAATATTTTGAGCTACAACATCACCAATATTACTTTTACCTGACTTTACTTCAGCAAATTCAGCCATCATCCTGCTAACAGTCTGTTGAACCAATGCTTTACTGCATTTAGTTAAAATAATGGTCATATCAAAGTCGTTATCAAAGCACAAAGACATTAATCCAATAAAAGCCCTCGTCTTACCAGATTGAATACTACCAAGCATCATAATAGGATGATAGTCATCCTGATTAAGGTTATTCAAACACAAAGAACCTAATTCCTCAATTCTCTCTTTCAGCTCATCTGTATACTTATCAGGGTTAGATACAACTATTGTTTTATAAATTCTGCCATCTGTGTTCATAAACATTCTCCTTGTATTTACGATGAATTATCTTTGCTTATTTTGCCAAGTATTTTGCAATAAATATTTCTATAGCAAATTACCATATACATTTATTTTATAACTTTACTTACTAAAAATCAACCTTGTCATAAATAAGCGTTCTACGACCAGCATACTACAATTTTACCTGAAAATAAAAAATTGTAATCTGTTCATTTAACTTGTAACTGCATAAAAAATACGCAACAGACCTTAGCATCTGTTGCGTATAAAAATTTTATTTTTTATTTCTTAAATTTTACAGCTTCTGTCATGCCTTCTACCCTACATTACATCTGCAGGATGAAGAATTCATCTTTAATATTTTTTCTGTCATTGCTGAGGGCAACCAGAACTCTGTTATCAGGCATATTTGCCAGGTTTACACATGCACCGATGCTGGTTTCCTTATTATCTGTCAAATCCTTATAGCTTACAGTACCAACCAGCGTGCCGGTGTTCTTTCTGTAAATCTGCAGCTGCTGCTTGTCTACAGAGGAATCGCTGACTACCAGATATTCATCAGTCAAAGCTATATCGGTTAAGGAATTGATGGCCTTGCTATCTTCACGTTTTTCCTTGCCGATGACGCGTTTTTGCTTGCCATTGAAGTCATAAACGCTTACCAGGCCTACATCCTGAGTGCCGATACGCGCATTGCCGCCAACATAGAAATCACCGTTTCTGTCTGCAACAACGCTCTGCGGAATATTGATTTTATCCTTGTCATCAGCATCACGACTTCTGGATTCCTTACGTACTGTGCCCAAATCCTTGCCTACTCTGTAGCCATTGCGAAGATCCACCTTTCTCATTTCGCCCTGGTTCATCCAGATTAAAGCCTTGTCCGCATTGCCCTTAGGAATTACAACAAGGTTATTGAAGCGTCCTTGTGCCTCTTCAATACGTTTGGTTTCGCTATCGAAATAGTTGAGTCTCATTCTCTTATTGGTATAGAAAATGCCTCTGGTGCTGTCGGAAGAAATCTTAGCATTACCGGACATAGAATCAACATTATTGTCCAACATGCGCAGACCATCTTTATCCCACTGCATCTGCACAAGTCTGTCCTTAACGTTGGCATAAATCATATCTCTGCCGACAACAGCCACCCTCATACCCTTGCTATAAGTATTTTGCAAATGCAGATTAGGATTATTTTTCAGAGTAAAGAGCTTAAATGTATTAATGCCGACCTTAACATCCTTATTCGGCAAATCCTTCAAATCAGCAGCAATCGGTTTCGGTTTAGGAGGCTCGCTGGTGCCTTTGTCGCCCCCGCCGCAGCCGGCAATAAAGCTGCATGCCAGCAGTCCGGCCAAAATTCCCATCGCCATACGTTTCTTCAACATAACAATCATCTCCTTGTTTTATATAGAACGCTCTTTATTTGATTACAATACGGCCATCGCCGTAAGGATTAGCATATTGCTCGCCAACCTTGCCATTCAGATGATTCTGCAGATATTCCATAATCGTATCTGCGTCACTCATCATTTCGTCCTGCACCAGATGCGCGCCCTTGAACATCGTCATGCCGTCACCGCCGGATTTCAGCATATAGGAGGTGCCGCCAACGGTGTATTTTTTCTTAACGTCTAACGGTTTGCCGCCAATCTTGACATCGCTGACGCGACGGGCACCGGCAACACGCACGAAGTTGCCCTTGGCATCAAGCTCGATGCTAGAAGGAACAGAGCTGTCAATCGTGTAGCTCAGACCGGATACCTGCATAAAGCCGCCGCTTTCTTCAGGATAGCTGATAGCGCCCATCTCCAGAGCATCCAGAATCTGTTGGCCGTTTACCTCTAAAACTACGCACATGTTACCGAAGGGGAAGGCCTCAAGCAAATCGTTGTAGCTGATTACGCCGGTTTTGATTTCGTTGCGGATACTGCCGCCGTTCGCCAGCACTACATCGCAATCAAGCACTGCTCGGTAAGCATCGGCAACAAAGTCGCCCAAGCTGCATTCACGATTACGCACGATGCGCTCACCGGTTGCCGGATCATTGCTGCGCAGCTGTACTAAAGCTTCGCCCACAGGCTGCTTCAGCAAAGGCTCATAGGTTTTTATTTCCTGGGCAATAACTCTTGCGATATTGGCATCCTTGCCGTTGGATTCGGTAATTAGCCGACTCTTCAGCTTGCCGCCGGGACTAATTACCAGCTCGCCGACAGTTTTCAGCTTAGTGCCTGTTTGCGCCAGCAGCACGTCCTTGCCGACTTTATTTTTAACCATACGGGTGAAACGCTCGTGAGAGTGTCCGTCAATAACAGCGTCTACGCCCTGAGTATTTTTCGCAACGCTTTCGCTGCTCCACTGCGGAGTAGTGCCGTCCATGCCCAAATGACCTACGATAAATACATAGTCCGCGCCGTCCTTGCGTGCCTTATCAATATTCTTCTGCAGCTGCTTGTACAGCTTATTACCGGTTTTATCCTCGCAGAAGCTGTAAATATACTTGCCCTTCTCATTTTGGAAGAAGGTAGGCGTAGATGTTGTCAGGCTTTCCGGTGTGCTCGCACCCACAAAGGCCACCTTGGTATCCTCATACTGCATAATTTTGTAGCCCGGCAGAACCTGCTTGTTGTTGCCTGCATAAACAAAATTTGCGCAATAATAGCCTGCACGCTGCAGCGGCACCAGCTCCAGGAAGCGCTCCATACCATAGTCAAATTCATGGTTGCCGGGAATGCAGAAGTCATAGCCCAGGTAATTCATAATATCGACAACTGCCAGACCACGGGACAGCTTGCCGATAGGTGCGCCCTGAATAGCATCGCCTGCATCCACCAGCGCTACGTTCGGCGTTCTTGCCAAGGCATCCTTTTTAATCTGCGCCAGACCGGCAAAGCCGATATTATCATTAATACCGCAATGGATATCATTAGTATGCAGAACAACAATGTCATGCTCCAGCGCCCATGCCATCAGCGGAGCGGAAACAGTCATCGCTGCAGTCACCAAAAACAGCGATGTTTTTTTCCAGAACTTTTTCATATACACCACTTCCTTCCATCTTTGTACCTTCATTATACGCTCAAAAAAGCAAAAGCACCCTACCCGAAAAGCTGATTTCGGGTAGGGTGGCAGGAAATTTTACAGATTTTCAGGCTATTATGGCAAAAAAATGCAGCTTCCCAGGTGGCAGGCAAGCAATTTTGCTTGCTGCCACAGGAAAGCTGCCTGCTTTATGCTACACTGATTTTTTCAGCTGCACAATTCTTAAGACCACGGATCATCTGCTGCCGGAGTTTTAATGCCGCTCAGCAGCCCCTTGTAATCCCACAGGAACCATTCGCCGGTAGAAGCCTTTTGGCGTACGGTCATCGGACGCGGGCTATCGGCGCCGCCACAGGTAATCATAAAGCGTGCATAGCCTTCCTCCTGATAGGTATAGGCATTAGTTTTAACCTCTACAGTATACGGCATATCCGGCTGATAGTTATTCGCCGGAGTTGCGCCCATAAAGTAGGAGCGCATCAGATACTGTCTGCCGCGGAAACGGTCTGCCAGGAATTGTTCATCTCTTTTGGGTACCGGACGAGGTCCCAGCAGCTTGTTGAGCATAGCAATAGCCTCTGCCGGATTAGTTTCATAGCGAGCCAGTGCCGCTACGGTATAAGCTGCAACCTGCTGAGCATCGGTTTCCGGTCCGATTTCAGCTGCCGATTGCGGCAGATTCTGGAAAATTACGCGTTTAGTTTTTTCCTGTTTCTCCACTTTATTCACCGCCCTGTTAATAGTATTGTCAATAGTTCTGTCGATTATTCTGTCTACGCCGATTCTTCTGTTCCAGTCAAGAGCTTCTGCTGATTGCAATTGTCCCGCCAAAAGCATTGCGCAGCAAGCTAATACAATACCTTTCTTCATTTGTTGCACCTCCTCAGAATTATCCTGCGCTGTTATATACGCAGGCATGTTTCCTTACAAGCTCATTGTACAACGAAATTTGCTGAAGCACCCCACCCAAACTGCCGATTTTGGGTAGGATGAGTATAAAATTTGCTGTTTTTTACAGAAAATTTCTGCTCAAGCAGCAATCTCAGTAACCGCATCAGCGCCACTCCCATTGCCAAAAATCGTGCGCAAGCACAACCACCGGCCTATTCATTGGCCAAGTCGTAAATCTTCCTTACCGTGCCGTCATCGGCAACATTATAAATCAGCCTGCCGCTTTTCTCTACCAGATAGCGCGCATCCTTAAATTGCACCGGATTAGGAGCATCCGGATCTCCCGCCTTAGTCATAGTATGATAGCTGTAACGCTTATCGACATCAGTATATAGGCTCATTTCCTGCTCCCACTGATAATCCCAGAAGCTAAAGCTGAAGGCATTTTTGTCCAGCAAATTAACATTCGGCTCCAGCACCAGCTGCAAAAACAGCGCAGCTACAGCCCAAGGCATTTCCGTTTCACCCTGCACAAAGCGAGTACCTCTTTTGTTGCTTCTTTCATAGGTCCCGGCCAGGGACGGCAGCACCCGATTATTGCCCTCAGGCTCACCCAAAATCCAGGCACTGTATAGTTTGTTCTGCGCCTGATAGCCCTGCGAATTACTCAAAGCATATTTCTCATACAACGGCATACTATATCTGTACTGAGAAGGATATCCAATTCCATTTTCCAAGCTCGTAAGACTTGGCACCTGCAGATAACCGATAAAACGCTCACCGTCATGCGCAAAACGCACCACGCCGCTCGCCTCGGTATCATAGCGGTAATAGTCGTCCTGCCATTCACCGCTGTGCACCTTCAGGCTCATCAGGGTACCGCGCGTAGTCTCGTACACCATAGCACCACCCTCAACATGGGTAGCAGGATTGTACATCTCATAATAGTCCGCCCGCGCAACCGACATCCCGCCACACAACAGCAGCGCACCACACGCCAAAGCACTCAATAGCTTCTTCATAAGCTCACCTCCAGAAATACAACCCCCTTCCGCCTCACTACGTTCGGCACCTTCCCCGAGGGGGCAGGCAAGAAGGTTAGCACAATGACATAACAAGCAATTAATATATCGTGTACACAACCCTCAGTCATCGCCTACGGCGATGCCAGCTCCCTTTCAGGGAGCATATAAAGTTAGCGAGAAACGAAATTTAGAATTTCGAAACACCTTTATATCTTCCCTGGAAGGGAAGGTGGCTGCGAGCTTCAGCGAGCAGACGGAAGGGTTATAGCGCGATATTTAATTGCGATACGCAAAACATTTTTCAGCGTACAAAAAGGCCCCTGCTCCGCAATATTAACTTACGTCGCAAGGACCTCAACCTCAACTCACTGCCTCAACCCATAGCATCATTGCTGCACAGCATCTTAATCTTACCATCAACTGTCACACTATAAGCATCCCACAAATTCGGATGCACATAATAAGTCATAACCAGCTCATCATTCTTATTATAAACATAAACCCCAAAATAATCGCCAGCATCCTGCGGCATATACGAATTAAAAACGCTGTTCGGATCCTCGGCAAAACGACTGCCATAGCCAAACCAATAATCCTTACTGCTCAAATCCAAACCGGTATTCTTCACATTCAGCTTACGCAGAAAATATAGCGCCATAGTATAATCCTCTTCAGCCTGCATTCCCTCAAGCCTATAAGTACCGCCGATATCAGGCTCACTCACCTTAGTAATCCCCATCTCGCGCGCATCAACCGTCGGCAGCAGCACAACCTGCTTACCATCTTGCACTCTGGCCTCGCAAACAAGCGGCTGAGAGCCATAACCAAAATAACGTGTATCCTCACCATGACGGCCCACATCAAAAGAATAATCCTCCAACACCAGCGAACCGTTCTCCAGCATACCCACGCCCTTAAACATCGGCGCATTACCGTCCTGCAAATCATAAGTAACAACAGAAGCAAAAATGCCGGACTGCGTATAAATCAGATGCAAAGAAGCATTATCCCTGCCATCAGCACCATAACGCATATACGGATATGCACCATAAGACGCTGCCATCGCTGTTGCGCTGACAAGCAGCAGCAGGCTGAACATCAGCAAGCTAAATAATTTCTTCATCGCCCGCACCTCTATCTATCAACCTCACTCAGCAGCAGGCTTCCGTCCTCACCGCTGATAGCAATACCGAAAATACGCTCCCTGCCCAAAGAATCGCGCACCGCAATACCGTTGCGCGGGAAGGACTCGGAATCACGCATCACAATAATAATCGGCTCCGTTGCACGCAGGAAATCCTTGTAATATATAGACTGCACGTTAAACACAGGATAGCCCTCCGCACTCACCTCACGCAAATCCAGCGCCACAACCTGAAAATCAGGGAAATCAACCGAGCTCGTCACCACAGCCTTCGCCGGCTCAAAAGCATCCGGCATCCGCACAACCTCGCAGGCCGCAGGATTAACATGAGCATCCTTCAGCCAGCACACATGCAGCATGCTTTGTGTAGGCTCCGCCACACTATTCGCCTGAGCACTGCCCCAACCGCCAAACAAACCAATACCAAGCGCCAATAACATTGCACCTAAAAATCTTTTACGCATAAAAAACACCTCCATAGTTTTTTACATCTTCTCTTAAATTAAGCCCTCTTCAGGCGTTACACCTTAATCAATCTCCTGCAGATAAATACTGCCGTCCTTACCGCTTTGCAGAATCGCAAACCTGCGCTCTCTGCCCGCATCGTCCTTAAAGCTGATACCGTTCTTGGGAATAGTTTCCAGGCTCTCCAGATGCAGCACCAGCTTTTCATCAGCCATCAGCAAATCCTTGCTGTAAACACTCTTGCCGGAAGCAAGCTCCAGCAGGCGGAACTCTTCCAGATTTTTCGTACTGCGGAAAATTACATCCGCACCCTTAAAGGGATTAGGCACGGAAACCTGCTCGTACTTGGAAAGGTCAAACTTTGCATCCTGCAGCTCATGTACGCCCATGCATTCCAGATACTGCATCGCCAGTCCCTTAAAGCCTCTCTGCTTATATTCCTTCAACGGCAGCAGCTCAAGCTTCACGCTGTCACCAGCCATCTCTGCGCCCATATCAAAGAAATCATCAGCAGTCATATTCGTCTTTTGCGAAACAGCCACATCATCTCTGCCCACATCGTTACGGTAGACATCAAGGCCGTTGGCAGCCGCGTTACCGTTCTTTGAACGGGTAAAATACATATCAACGCATCTTTTATTGCCGTTCGGCAGTAAATCCTCCAGCACCAGCACATAGTCTGTATTACTGCTGTTGCCACGTGTCAGCAGCATATTGTTCGGCAACAGCTGCAAATTGCTACGTGCCCAGCCCTCATCAACAAATTTTATCTTACCGTCCACAAATGTATAGACAGCATAGATATCCTTGCCATAATAGCCCTTGCCCTGCTTTTCGTTATCCAATATAGCAAAAATCAGCTCCGGCACCTTGTCATTATTGATATCCTGCAGCGTATAACCAAGCATGTTCAACGCATCAACGTAACCCATACGGTCACGCAGCTCATAGATACCGGTCATGCCCTGCTGCGGCACCTTACCCATATCGCCATCATTCACAAAATTATAGATACCCTCCACCAGCTTGCTGTATTCACGCTCATAGGCAGGCACCTTCGCCACAGCCGCAGCTGCTTCCTCCACCTTCGTGGTCTTAGGCTGCGTTGCAGCAGCCTGCTTATCCGAACCACAGCCATTCAGCAGCATTGCCAAGGAAGCCAGCAGCATTGCTCCCACCAGGACATTTTTACAGCTTTTCTTCAACATCTCCATCCCTCCGCTTCCCGCTGCCTGCTTTGCAGCTAATCTTTTATACCTATATTGTACCCTAAAAAAAACTAAAGCGCCCTACCCGAAACAGCAAATTCGGGTAGGGCGCAAGCTTTAAATCACAAAATTATTGCTTACAGCTTGTTGAATACATCCTCAACCATCTTCCAAACCTTAGCGCGGTCTACAGCGTAAACAATCTTCGCATTCTGAGCACCCTCAGGAGCAGCGCCGCGGAATCCCATAGTCTGGCCGTAGCCATAGCCGTATTGGTCATCAACATCAACCGGCAGAGTTTCGGATTCCAGAATTACGGACGGATCAATAGCAACTGCTGCTGCCAGAACGTCCCAAATGTAGTTCTTGAAGGACGGATTCTTGCGGAACATCGGGGTAGCATAGTGGCTTTCCCACATAGCCTTGAAGCGGTCGCTCTTAATGCGGCTTTCCAGATCCTTAAAATCATCGTGGCTCATCAGTTCCTTGCTGCAAACATCCAGCGGCAGGAAGATTTGCTCCTTCCAGGGAGCACGGTAAGCCTTTTTAGCAGTTTCCGGATCAATCCAAACGTTAAATTCGGAGGTAGGCATAACGTTGCCTTCGCAGAAGAAAGCGCCTGCCATATAAACAACGCGTTTAGCCATCGGAGCGATTTCCGGAGCCTTGTCCAAAGCAGCTGCCAGGTTAGCACCGCTACCGATAGCAACGATGGTTACTTCGCCAGGATGCTTTTTGATAGTATCAATGATGAAATCAGCAGCATGTTCCTTTTGCGGGTTCATAACAGGCTCATCATTATAATTTTTGCGGTATTCAGCCTGCCAGGATGCCGGCTGAGGATAGCCTGCAGCGCCCAGATGGGAGTCATGGCCACGGCCGTAAATGCGTTTTTCTTCCTTCATGTTAGCGAAACGGTCCTTGCGGACGGTTTCATTAACGCCCATATATACAGGGATATCGGTGCGGCCGATGCCCTCCAGCTGACGGATAGCGGAAGCGGTACCGGTTTCAACCCAGGTATTGCCTATAACGATGGTAACACCCTTCAAATCCATTTTTGGAGATTCGGCAAGCATCATCATAGCGATGCCGTCATCAAACAAATCCACCATATCTGCATCCAGAATAACCTTTTCGCGTGCTGCAGCCTCAGCAGACAGCGGAGCAGTCATAGCACCAACGCCCATGCACATGGAAAGCAACAGGCAACCACATAAGCTGGTTAATTTTTTCATTTTCATATTCATTACCTCCTAAAATCCCTAATTCTATAAATTTCCGCACAAAATGCAGATTTTACCTTAATCAATCTCCTCCAGATAAACACTGCCGTCCATAACCTTCGCCCGAATCGCAAACTTGCGCAGGCTGCCGGTAGCGTCCCTGAAGCAGATACCGTTCTTGATAACAGTTTCATAGTCAAGCTCAGGATCAGTTTCAAAGCTTTCCAGATGCAGTACCAGCTTTTCTTCCGGTTTCAGCAGTCCTTTGCTGTAGATAACTCTGCTGCTATCACCCTGCAAATCCAGCACTTCAAAGCTCGCCAGATAAGTATTGCTGCTAAACAACACTTCTGCTCCCTGAGAGGGATTATCCATATAAACATGCTCATATGCGGAAAGATCTACTTTATTATCCTGCAGCTCATGCAAGCCCATGCAGTTAAGATGCTGCATTACCAGTCCCTTAAAGCCACGGCTGCTGTATTCCGCAAGCGGTAAAAGCTCGAGCTTTTGGGCACCAAGGTCAATATTCATCATATCGTCAAAGTGCATGGAGGTTTTTTGGGTAACAAAGGTATCATGTACATCTAAATATTTTCGGTAAACATTACATCTGCCATCCTCAACCTTTGTATAGAAGGTTTCTCCCTGACGCAAACTGCCGTCCCGCAGCAAATCCTTCATTTCCAGTATCCATTCCATATCGTTATCGTCGATACAGGTGCGCTTGCTCAGCGTATTATCCGGAAGCAGACGCAGACGGCTGCGCGACCAGCCCTCTTCAACAAATTTTATCTTACCATCCACAAAGGTATAGACAGCATATATATCCCGGCCATAATAGCCCTTGCCCTCAGGATAATCAATCTGGCCAAAAATCAGTTCCGGCATCTTATCATTATTGATATCCTGCAACGTATAGCCGACACTGCTTACGCCCTGACCGGGATCATTATGGCCCTCCAGCTCCTCAAAGCCTGTCAGCCCCTGCGCCGGCAGTCCGGCAGTATTACCCGTGGTCAAATAATCGCAGACACCCGCCACAATTTTTCTATATTCCTGCTCGTAGGCAGGCATAGCGGTGGCTTCTGCCTTAGGCATAGCTAGTTTTTTGTCAGAGCTGTCACTGCCTAGGAGCATTGTCAATCCGGTAAGCAGTAATGCTCCCAGCAAAATGTTTTTCCAGCTTTCTTTCAGCATATCAATCCCTCCGCTTCCTGCTGCCTGCTTTACAGCTGATTGTTTACAACTATAGTGTAGCCTAAAAAGAGTAAAAGCGCCCCACCCGAAAGGGTGATTTCGGGTAGGAGGAAGGGGGATTTTTGGGATATTTTTGGGTTTTTAGGGTGGTTTGAGAGAAAATTTTAGGAAATGAGTGCTGGATTCATAGAAACAAGGCAACCACAGCCTAGCAATTACTTGCGAACAAGATCGGCGCCGCACGTTTCGTTCTGAATCCGCACGAAATTACCGTCCGTGAATCGCTTCGCTTTTCATAATCTGAACACCTCAAGCTATTAAGCGATTCATGGGAAAATTTTTCGTTGCAACGCGATATATAATTGC
>ULTO01015469.1_pt1 | contig 16274 bp, 17 predicted proteins | sample 1957601 | NCBI WGS metagenome assembly ULTO01 (sample SAMEA4835734, study PRJEB28245) | human gut metagenome | biome: gut microbiome; material: fecal sample | place: Denmark | collected 2008 | reverse complement strand
TAGACCCGGCCCTCGCCATGTCGGGGAATATCCCCTTTCGGGAAAGAATGACGGCAAAGGAAGGAACCGTTGTGGATATCCAGGAAAATGACAGAGGCTATTATGTGACGGTCAATTTTGAAGAGGGCTGAGTATTTATCGGATATGTGTCTACAATCGTGGACGGTAAAATGGCGATATAAGTAAAAATAGAAAAATAAATAACAGATTCAGGAGGAAGACAACATGTTAAAAAAAATCAGTACGGAAAAAGCGCCGGCGGCAATCGGACCCTATTCACAGGGCATCATGGCAGGAGATTTTCTCTTTGCTTCGGGACAGATTCCCATTATTCCCGAAACGGGAGAGCTTGCAGAGGGAGATATTAAAGTGCAGGCAGAGCAGGTCATGAAAAATGTAGGCGCACTTTTGGAGGCGGCAGGCGTCTCTTATGAAAACGTGGTAAAGACCGGCTGCTTCTTAGCGGATATGGGAGACTTCGGAGCCTTTAATGAAGTTTATGCAAAATATTTTACGGATACGCCGCCGGCAAGAAGCTGCGTGGCTGTAAAGACCCTTCCTAAAAACGTGCTTTGTGAAGTGGAAGTTATCGCATATTTAAAATAATGCATAAAATAATTCATTTCTGCACATGATAATTAGCAAAGATTTTCGGTATAACGTGTTTTTTACAAGCCGTGTTGACAGGCAGACGTTATGCCGGCGGATAAAGATTCTATGCGTATCATGAAAAGAGGAAATGTTTATGATGAGTTATATCAATGCATTCTGGGTAGGCGGGCTGATCTGTGCTTTGGCGCAGATCTTAATGGAAAAGACAAAGATGCTGCCGGGAAGGATCATGGTGTTATTAGTATGTTTGGGTGCCGTTATCAGCTTCTTCGGATGGTATGAGCCTTTTATGGAGTTCGCAGGTGCGGGAGCAAGCGTTCCCCTTCTCGGGTTTGGAAATACTTTGATGAAGGGCGTGAAGGAAGCGGTGGATCAGGATGGCTTTATCGGCCTGTTCCTGGGCGGCTTCAAAGCGGGAGCTGCAGGCTGCAGCGGCGCTTTGATCTTTGCGTATTTGATCTCGTTAATTGCCAAGCCTAAAATCAGAAAGTAAGGGTAAAGGTTTAGAGCAGTTCAAAACCGACTCCCAAAGCGGTCAGGGAGGAAACAAAATCCCCGTCCCAGATATTATCAATGGTCTTATCCATGACAAAGGTATGATAGGAAGTACCGGTAACACATCTTAAGCTGCCGCTTTCAAAGCGGATATTGACGGTCAGCGCCTTCAGCTGTTCTAAATGAAAAGCGGCTTCCGGATTGTTTTTCAGCCGTTCCATATACCGCTCTCCGGCATGCAGTACAAATTTGAATGCCACGGGGGAGCGGTTTCCTTTGATCAGGGAAAAACAGACAGGACGCAATTTTTTCCAGGTGGAAAAGGCAGAAGGTTTTGCCAGGGTGTTGCCAAAGGCGTCCGTGCCTTCATAAAATGCGTCTATAATGTGCCCGTCTATGAGAAAAGTGTTAAAAGTGGTAATGGAGGCTTCCTCCATGTAAAAGCTGTCAAAGGCTTCGCTGTTCAACAGATGGTTCATAAATTCTTTGATGTTCTTTATTTCAAGTGCGATCATGAGACTCTCCTTTATGATAGGACAGCCAGGCCCGAAAAGATTCATATAAAGGGCCGTTACCTGTGCATATCCTATTTATGAGTCTAGCATATTTCCCGCCTTTCAGCCATATTTTTTTATCAGCGTCTCCCTTTACGGCCGATGTCTTCTGTCAGTGCCGTATTTGCTGTAATATGTGGCCTTATCCTGATACATTTTTGTCTCTGCCGCCGTGATCAGTTTTTCAACGCCGCCAAAATGGTTCTTATCCCATATGCCTCCGATCGCCATGTGGACGGATCCGTCCTTTAAGTGTTTCTTTAACCGATCGATCCCCTGCCACAAAGCCGTCTCTTCGATTCCCGCACAGATCGCTAACAGTTCATCGCCGCCGATGCGGAACAGGCCGTAATCGCCAAAGCTTTTTTTCAGGCACTCACAGGCGTCGAGAATGAGTTTGTCTCCAAAAGCATGCCCTTCCCGGTCGTTGACCTGCTTAAGTCCTGTTATATCGCAATAAACGATCCCCAGGCTCTGTTCGCTTTGCAGACCGCCAATGTATTCGTTCATGGCGTAACGGTTTCCGATCTGGGTCAGCTGATCGCGATAACTCATTTCTTTTAATTTCCGGATGAGGTTCCGCCGTTTCAGGGAAGAAATAATAAAATGCGCCATGATCTGGAGCATATCTGAAGCATAGTCTAAGGATTTCCCGGAAGGATTATCTATCCCGTAAAAACCGATGAGCTTCCGTTCATCGTATAGAGGGATCACGATCAGAGAGTGAATATCCTGACGTTTCAGGTTCTTATACTGTAAGGGATCGCTCTTTTGGATGTTCTCAATATTTTTTATGACAATATGCCTGCCCACCCGGAAATTCCGGTACCAGTTGGCGCATACTTCCGCCGGGAGATTCTGTAAGCTGTCCTTCATGGGCGTAACGCCGTCTGCCACCCATTCGTATGTATTGTCATCATAACCATTTTCATTCCGTTCAAAGATATAAGTCCTCATACCGCCCAGGGCCTTGCCCACATACTCTAACAAGACCTGTAATGTCTGGGAGGGAGTCTCCTGCTGAAGGGCAACGCGGACCCCTTTGTTGATCTGCGCTTCCAAAAGCATCATGCTGTCATGCTGCTTTGGCGTTTCGGCGTCAAAGGTAAGCTCCATGCGGTATTTTTTTCCATCGGCTTCTATGATGGCGGTTTTATGCGTTACCTGTTCTTTGAGAACGGGATCGTAACACCGGCATTCCTTAAAATATCCCTGCTTCAGTTCATGATCGTCACATGTGGGGCAGGGAACGGAACAGTTCTTGAGGACCTCATAGCACTTTTTGGAGGAAATATCTGCAAGGGAGTGAAAGCCGTACGTCCGAAGCGCCTTTTTATTCATGTAAACCAATTCGTGGTTATCCATTTCAGAGGTATAGACAAGCGCATCCGCCGTATCAAAGAGCTCCCATATTTTATTCATGCCTGCGGTCCTCCTCAAACTGTAAGATATCTATATTTTTATACCACATTTTTCCCGCTTTTTTTGCATTTTGCGTGAATGGTAAATATATGGTGTGAATGGCAGACGGCGTACATTTACATTTGGCGGATAAAATGCTAGAATAGCTGTAATATACAAAATAGCAGGAAAAACGGCTGATGTTGGTGCAGATTTTATCTTTCATACACAATTTAATTACCATGTTGTTTGGTATCTATATTTCTGCTTTCTTTTTGGGGGTAAAGCAGAACCGGAAAAATATCTTCACGCTGTTTTTATTATTTTCCTTTGTGGGGATCATGTATATTATCAGTTTTTTCCTGTTTGGTTTGTCCGTTACAGACCGGCTCTATGCGGTTATCATACATCTGCCCCTGATTTTATTTTTATCCCTGTATTACAAATATCCTGTTATACCATCCTGTATTTCCGTGTTTTCCGCATATCTCTGTTGTCAATTGAGCAACTGGATCGGATTATTGATATTGGGGCTTACAGGCGAACAGTGGTGCTATTATGCTTCGCGGATCCTTACCACATGCGTATCCTTCTTTCTGTTGTGCAGGTTTGTATGCCGCACTACGGAGGCTATTTTTGCAAGGGCCACCAGGGAACTTTATATTATAGGCTTTCTTCCCACGGTATATTACTTTTTTGACTATTCTTTTACCAAACTTTCCAACCTGCTTTATTCCAACAACAAAGCAGTGGTTGAATTTATGGGATTCATTTTTTGCATCGCTTACTTTGCATTTCTGTTTGTTTATTTCCGGGAATATGAAAAAGAGCAGGAGATCAGACAGTACAACGATCTGATGAAGATGCAGTTTCTTTCTGTCGAAAAGGAGATTGAACAGGTAAAGCGCAGCAAGCAAAAGCTTTCCATACTGAGGCATGATATGCGCCACCATTTAAATATTATTCTGACGCAGCTTCAAAATGACAACATTGAGAAGGCGGTGGACTATATTGAGGAAATCGGCGACCTTTATGATGATACGACCATCACGACCTACTGCCGGAATGAAATGATCAATTCCGTAATTTCTATTTATCATGCACGTTTTACGGACAGGAAAATTGAGCTAAGGTATGATATCCAGGCGGGAGCAGAGCTTCCTTGTCCGGATACTGCGATCTGTACCATTTTATCCAATGCCTTAGAAAATGCCATGCATGCATTGGAAGAGGCTGATGCAAAAGAAAAGTGGGCAAGCCTTACGATTTCCGAAAAGGGAAACCACCTTCTGCTTCAGATTGAGAATCCTGTTGTACGGATTCCGAGAGTTGTTAACGGTATCCCGGTTTCCGATAAAAAGGGACATGGAGTCGGTGTGAAGAGTATCGTATATTATGTGGAACAATTAAAGGGACAATATCATTTTTCGTTTCTTGACCATTCTTTCGTACTTAGGATCATTATTTAGAGGTAATGTGATGAAAATAGCAATTTGTGATGATGAAATACGTTTTATAGATGCGATCTGTCCGCTGTTAGAGCAATGGGCAGGGGAACGAGGAATAAGGCTTACGCTGTACCGCTTTACGAATGGGGATGATCTTTTGGAAGCCCATCAGAATGAATGGATGGATCTGATCATTCTGGATGTGATCATGCCTTTATCAAGCGGTATCGATGTCGCAAGGGAGCTTAGGAATATGCATCAGAGCGTTCCCATTGTTTTCCTTACTTCATCCAGGGGCTTTGCAGTTGAGTCTTATGAGGTAAAAGCCCTTAATTATCTTATAAAACCCGTTGATCCTGCTAAGCTGTTTCTTACTCTGGATGATTTCCTAAAAACATTTAATCTGCCTAAAAATTTCTTTACGGCAAAAACTGTTGACGGCTTCTGCAGGATTGAAATTGCAGATGTTGATTATTTAGAGGCGCAGAACAAACAGGTCCTTGTTCATATGGGAAGCGGCAGGGTAATCGCGATCCGTGAGCTGTTCTCAAAATGTGCGGAGGTTTTTACGCCGGAAAACGGATTTTGCTGCTGCCACCGCAGTTATATTGTAAATTTAAGCAATGTAGAGCGGTTTACAAAGACGGAAGTAACCACGATCCATCATGCGGTCATACCCATATCGAGGAACAACTATGCAGTGTTTAAGGGAACTTATTTTAACTATATGTTTGAGTAATACAGATTTTTTAAGTAAAAGGAATAAAAACGAGAAAATGTCTATAGACACCTTTTCAAATGGGATTTTTTGTGCTATCATATGTAGTAATGAAAACTACATTGCAAATATATGAGGAAAAGTTATGTATAAAATTTTAATTGACAGTTGCGGAGAATTTACAAAGGAGATGGAAGCGGATCCGGTATTTGAGCATGTTGCCTTACAGCTTCAGGTAGGGCAGTGGCATCAGATGGATGACGCTACCTTTGATCAGGCTGAATTCTTAAAGAGGGTGGCGGAATGTCCGGCATGTCCCAAATCCGCATGTCCTTCCCCGGAACAGTATATGAAGCAGTTCGAGGGCTGTGACGAAGTTTATATTGTAACTTTATCCGGCAATTTAAGCGGAAGCTACAACAGCGCCAAAACGGCTGTTGATATGTTTTATGAAACTAACGATACCGCAAAGATCCACATTTTTGATTCCTGTTCCGCATCGATCGGCGAGACTTTGATAGGATTGAAGATCCATGAATTGGCGGAAGCGGGCTTAAGCTTTGAGAAAGTGGTTGTGAAGGCTGAGGAATATAAGCTTTCCCTCAATACCTATTTTGTGTTGGACAATCTGGAAACCCTGCGGAAAAACGGAAGACTTTCAAGTGTAAAAGCCCTTGTTGCTTCTACCCTGAACATCAAACCGGTCATGGGAGCAACTGACGAAGGCGTCATTATCCAGCTTGGTCAAAAGATCGGCATGAAAAAGGCTCTTGCAAAGCTTGCGGAAACGGTTATCGTGGAAAAGGCGCAGACGCCGGGCAGGCCTCTTATGATCTCTCATTGCAATGCGCCGGACAGGGCTGCCTATGTTAAGGATATTTTAGAAAAAACAGGACTGTTTTCCTCTATTGGTGTGTTGGATACTGCGGGAATCAGCAGTATGTATGCAAATGACGGAGGCGTCATAATTGCGGTATAGAAAATCTGCGAAAGCAGGTATTGAAATGCACACCGGCAATAGAAACGGTTATGGCAGAATATTGTAGATTTAGAAGGGCAGAAACCCCTTTAAGCGGGAGAGAGTAATAACTTCCCCGTTATCCAGCCGGTATTCTTTTTTGGTATGTGAGAGGACATGGTTTTGATTCAGGACCGTGTCTTTTTTTGCGAAGAAAAATTCGGGATAATTGTCCACCCAGTGATAAAAGTCGTCTATTTCTCCCAGCATGGAGAGCACGGTCCCGTCGTTTAAATGGACATCCACAAGATGGGACTGGCTTTTTGCATACAGGATCTTTTCCACAGGGACATAGTGGGTCTCGGATTCTGCACGGATCTCAATGGTGGGAACGCTTGTCTGAAGATGGTATTTGTGGGCTTCCCGGATCATCTGATGCAAGGGAGCCGTTAAAACAGGTTTTTGCATAGAGAGAAGCCCGTCAATGGCGTCCTGATAGGAAAAGGGGGTGCCCTCGGGATGGCAGACTGCGATCTGTCCCGGGATATGGATGGATTTCAATTGTTCTACGATGGATCTTCCGTGGTCTTCCGTCAGCGTGATGTCGATGATGACCAATTCATATTTCATGGGCGCGCGCAAAAGGCTTTGGGAATCTCCGAAGGCCTCTACATACAAAGTGCCCGTTTCAGCACAGAGGGCTGAGTTGGCGCGGCCTAAAAGCCTTTCCAATTGTTTCCTGTCGGCAATGTTGTCTGCAATGACCCCAATATACATAAAATCCCTCCTCTTTTACAGAAAAAGAAATTCGATCGGCGAACGGTAAAGAAAATAAATGATGGCAGCCTGAATGATCAGGATCAAAGGCATACCGTATAAAAAATACCAGTGCCTTGTTTTGTGGCGGAAAAGGAACATGCCAAGGGTAGTCCCTAAGCTTCCTCCGAATATGGCAATGGTAAATAAAGTGGCTTCCGGTATACGGAAGGTTCTTTTTTTGGCTTTATATTTATCAACGCCCATAAGGATCAATCCCAAAAGATTGACGGAGGCGGTATAAATGACAAGGGTAAGTACAACGTCCACGGTTTTTTCCTCTTTTATCTATTTTTACTAATTAAATTTTGATCATCACTACTTTTAAGATAACACAAAAAAAGAAAGACCGCCATAGCAGAGATAAAGTATTGGAAAAAATCCTCACAAATCCCTGCGTGGCAGTCTTAAAATTGAAAGAAAAGCTTTAGGGCCTGACTATTTGTTTTCTAATTCCTGTTTTTTCATGGCGCGGACCTTGCTGGCAAGACCAAACAGGTTGATAAAGCCTTCCGCATCGTGATGGTCGTATAAATCGCCTGTTGTGAAGGAAGCAATGCTTTCGTTGTACAGGGAATAAGGACTGGTGGTGCCTGCCTTGATGATGTTGCCCTTGTACAATTTGAATTTGACTTCGCCGGTCACATATTCCTGAGTGGATTCGATAAACGCCTGAACCGCTTCGCGGAGAGGGGTAAACCATTTTCCTTCGTAAACGATCTGTGCAAATTTATTGCCCATATCCATTTTTACCGTTGTTGTCTCACGGTCTAAGATCAATTCCTCCAACTGCTGATGGGCTTCATAGAGGATGGTGCCCCCGGGGGTCTCGTATACGCCGCGGGATTTCATGCCTACTACGCGGTTTTCAACAATATCCACAATGCCGATACCGTGCTTGCCGCCCAGTCTGTTTAACTCTTTGATAATATCGGAAACCTTCATTTCCTTACCGTTTACGGATTTGGGAACGCCTTTTTCAAAGGTCATTGTCACATACTCGCCTTCATCGGGAGCCTTTTCCGGCGTTGTGCCGAGAACCAGTAAATGGTCGTAGTTAGGCTCGTTTTCCGGCTCCTCAAGTTCCAGGCCTTCATGGCTGATGTGCCATAGGTTGCGGTCGCGGCTGTAGGAACTGTCAGCGGAAAAAGGAAGATGGATGCCGTGGGCGCGGCAGTATTCGATCTCTTCTTCACGGGAGTTCATGGTCCATTTGGGGTCTCTCCATGCTGCAATGATGCGAAGGTCGGGAGCTAAAGCCTTGATGCCCAGCTCAAAACGGATCTGGTCGTTTCCTTTACCTGTTGCGCCGTGGCAGATTGCTGTAGCATTTTCCTTGCGTGCGATCTCAACCAGTCTCTTGGCAATCGCGGGACGCGCCATGGAAGTGCCTAAGAGATATTTATTTTCATAAACGGCATGCGCCTGTACGCAGGGTACGATGTACTCGTCGCAGAAGATGTCTGTCAGATCTTCAATATAGAGTTTTTCCGCGCCGGATGCCTTGGCCCTTTCCTCCAGACCGTCCAGTTCATTGCCCTGACCGCAGTCAACGCATACGCAGATCACGTCGTAATCATAATTTTCTTTTAACCAGGGGATGATGGCTGTTGTATCCAGACCGCCGGAATAAGCTAAAATAACTTTTTCTTTCATTGTAAAAGCCTCCATTTGAAATATGTAATAATAGATGTTTTGCGGCCTTGTAAAACCGCTCTTTTACCAATATACATCATAATAAGAAATAATGCAACAGGAAAAATGTGAATAAAACAATGAATATTCAATGAATTATGCATAAAATAAATAAATATTGAATATTATGCAGGAATGTTTTATAATTATGCAATCGACGGGGCGTGCCGCCGCAGGAACAATATACGCTAAAGGGCCGTCTGCCGCCTTGAAAATCGATTTTTGTGGGAAAGCGGGGAGGGCGTCTTGAATTCGGAAGCGGTTTTGGGTATGATGATAGATGCATGAAAACAACTGTCGGAAAATAAATGAAAGGATGAACAAATCAATGATTAAAGCAGGAATCATAGGGGCTACGGGCTATGCAGGAGGCGAGCTGGTAAGGCTTTTGACACAGCATAAGGATGCGGAGGTAGTCTGGTACGGATCCAGGAGTTATATAGACAAGAAATATGCTTCCGTCTACGGCAATATGTTTCAGATCGTGGATGATAAGTGTATGGACGACAATATGGAGGAGCTTGCAGAAAAGGTGGATGTGATCTTTACCGCAACGCCCCAGGGACTTTGTGCTTCCCTTGTGAATGATGATATTTTGAATAAAGTGAAGATCGTGGATTTGAGCGCCGATTTCCGTATTAAGGATGTGGCAGTATATGAAAAATGGTACGGCCTTGAGCATAAATCTCCCCAGTACATAGAAGAAGCCGTTTACGGTCTTTGCGAGATCAACAGGGAGGATGTGAAAAAGGCCCGTTTGGTGGCGAATCCCGGCTGTTATACCACCTGTTCCATACTGACGGCGTATCCTCTGGTAAAGGAAGGTCTGATAGACGTTCATTCCCTGATCGTGGACGCAAAATCCGGCACTTCGGGAGCGGGCAGGGGAGCCAAGGTCAATAACCTTTATTGTGAGGTCAATGAGAATATCAAGGCTTACGGAGTGGCCTCCCACCGCCACACGCCGGAAATCGAGGAACAGTTAGGCTATGCGGCGAAAGAACCTATCATGATCAACTTTACGCCCCACCTTGTTCCCATGAACCGCGGAATCCTTGCGACGGAATATGCCAATCTTAAGAAGAAACCGGACGGCAGCCTGCCTTCCTATGAGGAAATTAAGGCGGTTTATGATAAATATTACGGAAAGGAAAAGTTTATCCGCGTTCTGGATAAAGGAAGCCTGCCGGAAACTAAATGGGTAGAGGGCAGCAACTATGTGGACATTAACTTTGTCATCGATGAGCGGACGGGCCGCATCATTATGATGGGCGCCATTGATAACCTGGTAAAAGGAGCGGCAGGACAGGCGGTGCAGAACATGAACCTAATGTTCGGGCTGCCTGAGGATGAAGGCCTTGATCTGGTACCGATGTTCCCATAAGACCATGAGGCCGCAATTGGAATTTTGCTTTTCTTATGGAATGGCAGCCGCCTTTTCTTTTTAGGCATTCTCATAGATTTTCCTGTAAGCCAGTGGGGAGGAACCATAATATTTTCTAAAAGTCTCGCAATAATAGCTGGCCCCGCAAAAGCCGTACTCATAAGCGGTATCCGTAATGCTTTTGCCGGGGGTCAGCAGGGAAGCGAGGCTTTTTTTCAGGCGCAGCTTTGTGGTATAGGTTATGGGAGTATCATTTAAGTATTTTTTGAAAAGCAGGGAGCATCTGCTTTTGCATACGGCTCCGGAAGAAGCGATGTCTTCAAGGGTAATATGCTCCGACAAATGTTCTTCTATATAGCCGATCATGGTTCTCAGTATGGAAAGCTCTGCCGATTCTTTTACAGGCCGGGAGGTTTCTGTGGGAAGGTTCTCATATAACAGTTTCATAACAGCAATAAAATTCTCCATCGCTTCAAAGCAGGACAGGGGATCTGTGGGAGAGCCGGAAAAGGAACGGTAGAGACTGTAAAGTCTTTCCAGAACGGCTGCTTCCCAGCCTTTCGGATGCAGGCAGCGATAGGGGCAGGCAGCATTCCGGGTAATATGTTCCATGCAATTTTCATAAAACCATTCATTTCCTTTTAACAATTCAGGAGACAGCAAAATACAGATAAATTCACATTCTTCATGTTCTTTGGAAAAGCCGTAATGGAGTTGTCTGCTATTGACCATAATGCCGCTGTTTTCAGGAAGCTCGATCAATTCTCCGTTTACATTGTAGGTCATTTTCCCTTTTCTTATTAAAATAAATTCCAAATCCTCATGCCAGTGGCTGATGGCGGAATAGTCCGGATAGGTGGAGAGGATTCCATAGCGGGCATAGGCGGGAAACAGGGGATTGTTATATGCAACCGTTTCCGAGGCGTCCGGGTTGAAGGCGGAGCAGTAGCGGGCGGTAATGTTCATAATGACCTCCTTATGTTTTGATTTGTTTTAAATTATTCAAAAAAATAATATTGTTATAAAATTATACGCTATTATGAAAGATTTTCAAGAGAGAAGATGATATTGTTAAATAACAGAAGGAAAAAGCCGGAAAAAGGCAGCGGCAGAAAACGGCAGGCAGAAAACAGGCGGATAGAAAACGGCAGACAAAAAACGGCAGACAGAAAACAGACGGATAGAATAAAGAAACTGTGAAAGGGACCGGGGCGGTGTGATATGAAAAAAGGGAATGCTTTAAACAAAAGAATTTTTCAATTGGTTTTTCCCATGGCCTTCAGTCAGTTTATGCTTGCGCTTGTAAGCGCCAGTGATGCGGTTATGCTGGGCAGGTTGGATCAAAACGCCATGGCGGCGGTATCTTTGGCATCTCAGGTCACATTTGTATTTAACCTTTTCATGACGGCGTTTGTAATCGGGGAAAATATGTTTGTGGCCCAGTATTATGGGAAAAAGGATTTTTTGAATATCTCGAGAATATGCAGCCTTGTGCTTTTCATCGGGTGCATGGCAGGAGTTTTGTTTTGTGCAGGCGCGGTTCTTTTTCCCAAAAACATTATGCGTTTTTTTACAAATGACGCAGGACTGGCTGAAATGGGAAGAGACTACTTGAAATATGTGGGAATTTCCTATATATTGTCTGCAATAGCCCAGGTATATATGACAATTATGAAAAACTGCGGCACCGTGAATTTAAGTACTGTTATCAGCAGCATAACGGTTATTTTAAATATTTTCTTAAATGCTGTTTTTATCTTCGGATTGTGGGGATTTCCTGCCATGGGGATCAAGGGAGCGGCTGTGGCGACTGTAACGGCGACCGCCTTTCAGGCTATAGGAAGCGTTGTTTATGTAGCGGTAAAAATGAAATTTCTGAAGTTTCATTTACCAGGGCCGGAAAATGATCTGGCAAAACGGTTCCGGGATAAAACAGTTCCCGTTTTGCTGAATGAGCTGGTATGGGGCGGCGGTTTTACCATGTATTCCGTCATTATGGGGCATTTAGGAACCGATGCGGTGGCGGCGAACAGCATTGCCAATATTTCCAAAAATATGGTAATCTGTTTGTGCCTGGGACTGGGAAATGCAGCGGGCATTATTGTGGGGAATGAATTGGGAGTCGGACATTTTGATAAAGCAAAAGAGGCGGGAAGGATGCTGACAAAGGCGTCAATTCTGTGCGGAGTGCTGTCAGGCCTGTTTCTTCTGGCTGTTTCCCCGGTTATTATGGGAGCGGTAAATCTGACTTACGAGGCAAGGGGATATTTGAGAGGCATGCTGTTCATCTCTTCTTACTATCTAGCAGGGAAATCCATAAACAGCATGACCATAGGCGGGATTTTCCCCGCGGGCGGAGATTCTAAATTCGGACTGCTTTGTGATACGGTAACTTTGTGGTGTGTGACGATTCCTTTAGGCTGCTTATGCGCTTTTTGGCTGAAGCTTCCCGTATTGGCGGTATATTTTGTGCTGAATCTGGATGAAATCGTAAAACTTCCTGTCGTATACAGGCATTATAAAAAGTACGGATGGGTCAATAATTTAACAAACGGAGGGCATGGGAATGAGCGAAATGAAAGAAAAAATGCATACCGGAGAACTTTATCTTCCGGGGGATGAGGAAATCATGAAGGAACAGGTAATCTACCAGGACAGATTGTGTGAATATAATATGACAAAGCCGTCAGAGCAGGAAAAGAGAGCGGGAATGTTAAAGGAAATGCTGGGAGACTGCGGAGAGGGCGTATATATCGAAGCGCCTTTCTATTCCAATTTTGGCGGACAACATTGTCATTTCGGGAAAATGGTTTATGCTAATTACAACCTGACCTGTGTGGATGACACACATATTTATGTGGGGGACTATACCATGTTCGGCCCCAACGTGACCATTGCTACTGCGGGTCATCCCATTCTGCCGGCGCTTCGGGAGAAGGTTTACCAGTACAATATGCCCGTTCACATCGGAAGGAACTGCTGGATCGGCGCAGGAGCAGTCATCATGCCGGGAGTGACTATCGGGGATAATACGGTAATCGGCGCAGGAAGCGTTGTGACAAAGGATATTCCCGCAAATGTAGTTGCGGTAGGAAATCCCTGCAGGGTCATGCGGGAAATCGGGGAGCATGACCGGAAATATTATGATAAGGACAGGGAGATAGAAGAAACATTCCTTGAAGAAAAACGGTCTTAAAACGGATTGGAGATATGAAAAATTCAAAAAGGAGGTATTGTATGCTTGCAGATTATCATGTGCATACGGAATTCAGCGACGATTCCGTATATCCTATGGAGCAGGCAGCAAAGGACGCCATAGCCATGGGGCTTTCGGAGATCTGCTTTACAGACCATGTGGATTACGGCATTAAGGAGGACTGGGACTGCGGTCATCCTATCAGATATCGTGGGAAAGAGCCTCTTGCAAATGTGGATTATCCGCTGTATGAGGCTGAAATAAAAAGGATGCGGTATCTGTATGGAAAAGAGATAGGCATTAAAATGGGCATGGAATTCGGCATGCAGACCCACACCATAGAGCAGTACAAAGCCTTGTTTCAAAAATACCCTTTTGATTTCATCATTCTGTCAGTGCATCAGGTGGAGGATCAGGAATTCTGGACCCAGGATTTTCAGAAGGGGAAGAGCCAGAAGGAATATAATGAGCGGTATTATGAGGAGATGTTGAACCTTGTGAAGGCATATAAGGATTACAGCGTACTGGGCCATATGGATCTGATCGCGCGGTATGATGAAAAGGGAATCTATCCTTTCATAAAACTGGAGCCTTTGATAGAGGAAATACTGAAAACGGTCATAGAAAGCGGGAAGGGCATAGAATTTAATACTTCTTACCACCGATACGGGCTGAAGGACACTACGCCGTCAGAGGACATTCTGAAACTGTTTAAACGGCTGGGCGGGGAAATCATTCCCATCGGCAGCGCCAGCCACAGGCCGGAACATCTGGGGGCATATATAGAAGAGGGAAAACAGCTGTTAAAAAGCCTGGGATTTCGGTTTTTTTGTACTTATGAGAAAATGAAACCTGTATATCACAGTTTGTAAAAATGAAAACAAATGTTGAATAGAAAAAGAAGCGCTTTTCAAAAATTCAATGAACAGTGGCAGAATTATTGGAAGAAACGTTGTGGAGTGATGGAAAATATTCAGAAAAAGCAGAGAGATAGGAAGCGAAGAATGTCAGTGAGATAATTTATGAAATTAATAACATTAAATAGGAAATTGCTTTTGTTCCTATAATGGAATATGATGGGAAGTAGCAGGAGACTTAGGATAGAAGGGACAGTATTAAAAAATATGAACACATACATTGCATATTTTGACGAAACCGGAGATGATGGAATCGCTACAACATCTTCAGATCATTTTATTTTAACCAGTTTGTATATGCTTGCAGAAAGTTGGCAGCAAAACTTTAATCTTGTGCGTAGTTTGAGAAAAGAATTGCGCGATAAATATGGCTTTCATGTAATGGAAGAAATGCATACGAAACATTTTCTTACGGATAAAAATCCATATCGCAATTATAGGTGGTCAAAAGAAATAAAACGGGAAATTATTAAAGCTTTTACGCTTACGATAGCAGAAATGGATTTAAAGATTGTTAATGTGATTATAGATAAAAGGAAGTTTAAGGATGAAAATTACCGAATTTTAGAAAATGCTCTGAAATATAATATCCAAAGAATTGAGAATGATAGTGAAGGAATATGGAATTATTTGATTATAACGGACGAGGGCAGAATTGCCCCAATGAGAAAAACAGCAAGAGCCATACGTTCATATAATCCGATACAGTCCAAATATTCATATGGATTTATGAATCAGCCAATTACAAATATGATAGAGGATATTTTGGAAAAAAATTCATCTGAATCATACTTTATACAAATATGTGATTTTGTGTCTTTTTTCGTTCATTTGTATTTTTTGACTGAAATAAGGAAGGTGTCATTGCCGAATCGTGTAGCTAATGTGATTGATGATAACTTTGTGAAAAGGGTTATGGCAACATTGAAAACATCCGGTCGAATTAATCTAAAAGCAAATGAATCAAATCAGTATGGTTTAGTAATTTATCCCAAATAAATGAAAACACCACCTACGTCGCATTTGCGGTTTCAGTGGTTCATCATCAGTATATGAAATAATGCGTGAATTGTCAAGGGCGGGATTGAAAATGTGCGAAACGAATCTCTAAATCCGGCATTTGTTTATCATTTCATTAAAAATGCAATGCAAAACAGAAACCATGTGAGGTAAGTATGGAAGGAATGTGGTCAGATAAAAAGAAAAGAATCCTGATCCGGTTATTTACAGTGTTTTTTGCTGTAAGCGTATCGGCTGCAGGTCTGCCCTGCGGCATTGTAAACGCATACGGCCTGTTTGGGGAAGTAAAAGCTTTTGCCGTAACAAAAGAATGGCAGGAACAGGAAAATGAAGGGGCGGTCAGGGAAGTAAAAACAGCTTATGCGAAAGGCATCAATCTGTTTAATATCTGGTTTGAACTTTTAGGCGTTCTTGTCTGCCTGATCGCTGCAGTATATATGATAAAGCTGCCGAGGGGCAGAACCATTGTAACATGGAAGGTACGAATGGATGATTGAACTCTTTTTTGCAGAAATAGATATGGGTAATTGTGAAATCCCGGGGCCGGCAGGCTGTAAAAACCTTGGGGCATAGGGGATAATCTGATTGTTCCCTGTATGCCGTCTTACGAACATAAGATTTTCTAAATGTTCCGGGGCAGATGACTGGTTATGGACGCAACCGGCATATAAGCGGCATCCATGCCGCAATATGCCTTTCTCCAACGTCCTGTTGGAGAATTGCTGTGTGCAGAACGGAACATTAAGAAAAACTAATGTTCTTCACAAGGCATACAGGGAACAATCAGATTATCCCCTATGCCCCAAGGCTTTTACAGCCTGCCGGCCCCGGGGTTTCGCAATTACCTGGATGCAGATATGCAGAAAGGAGAGAACATGGTTTGTTTGAACAGGATTATATTATGCGTCTCATCAAGGAGATGGTAAGAACCTTATTAAAGCTGTTGTTCCATATCGATACGGATTCCCAGACAGAGGAGCTGTTAAAGGAGAGGGAAGAGAAAGAGACCCTGAACGCTTTGCTGGAACTGGTTGACGGGGGAGAAATCAATGAGGCCGAG
>ULTO01020770.1_pt1 | contig 16332 bp, 28 predicted proteins | sample 1957601 | NCBI WGS metagenome assembly ULTO01 (sample SAMEA4835734, study PRJEB28245) | human gut metagenome | biome: gut microbiome; material: fecal sample | place: Denmark | collected 2008 | reverse complement strand
TACTATCTCCCTCACTTTCTATATATATTATAATATATTTTTTATAAAAATACAAAGAGATTGATAGAGGCAGTCTATCAATCTCTTATACGCATTTATTCTTCTTTTATTAGATGCTTCAATTTCTCTTCCAGATAGGCTTTGGACTCATTATAGACATACTTATAGCAAGCTAAGGCGGTTACATCGCCAACTGCGAAGCCTGCATAGGGCCGTCCCGCATACATCAGGTCATAACTTAAAAAGTAACTGCCATCTTTGTACTCAGGCGGATCACATTGAGGATTATAGGGGCGCTCGTACTCCTCTTTAATCTCGCCATGTTCAAGCAACCAAGCTTTATAGTCTTCAAGCTTCATCCTCATTAACCTCCTCAATTTTATAGTTGTATTCAGTTTCTTCGAGCAGTTTTCCAAATTCGTAGCCCGAAGGTTTGCGGCCGCGTTCTGCGATTGCTCTTGTTTGGACGAACATCAGAGCCAGTTGAAACGCCCGGTCCGCAATCTCATATTCTTTTGTTTCCGCAGTAATTGGAAAGCGATCTTCGAAGGTTTTTGAATGGAGGGATATGGAAATGACGGCAGTTTTCATGGAATAACACCAATCCTTTCTTACCAGTTATCGTTAGCTTTACTTGCGTTTTGATTCAAAGTAGCTAATTCTCGGCCTTCGCTATCACAAGGGATTTCATTGATAAATTTTCCTCCATCAATATAGTCACGAATGATATCACGAGGAAGTGTGATAACATTTTGATCATCATGGATAAATTCAAGATTCTTGATACTCTTGAGCATTTCTCCATAAGTAGACTCTAAGATCGCGGCAGTTTCTCCAAAGTTATCAGCAAAACTCAGACCAGAGGTAATGAAGAAGTGACCGCGATTATCTTGATCGGTATCATATAGAACAACTTCATAAGCGAATACTGTTTTCATAGTTCTATCTCCTTAAGTGTGTAGATTACATAGTTGAAGCATCAAATCTTCATAAGCAGCTTCTGCGGCTTTTGCATCTTTATATTCTAAAGTTATAGCTGGTGCTATCTTACTTGTTATGATAATGAAACGAGAACCATATAATTTAGATATCTTGATAATATCATCCTTAGCAAGAATATATTGACGGTCATTATCTGAAACATATATATGACTATTCTCCATACCTTCTCCTTCTTCTATCTTTTTATATATTTATTATACTATAAATATATAAAAAAATAAAGCCTCTCGAAAGAGAGGCTTTAAAAATCTTAAGGCAAAGGGATAAACTCAAGGTTGTCGTATACATTTGGGTAATAAATACCTACCCAAAAGTTACGCTGAATTTCCTTGCAATATGCTAAATCTTCGTTCCACTTACAGATTTCATCCATAAGTTCTTTTTTACCAATGTCGTTATCATTATCATAGAGATTATTCTCTAATTGATAGGTTAATGACTCATATTGGGTTTCCCATTTAGCGACAGAGGCATCCGCGTTAATATAGACAGATGCTAATCCGATAGTGCTTGTGAGTAATGCTATAAGGGTAAGGACAACCGCGATAGTCGCGAGAAGATGCCAACCGCTCATTTCATCTGTGTATATAATAGCTAATACACTTATTGCGAATAGAGCGATAAAAATAAAGAATAGCATATTTTCCTCCTTACTTATCCTGCGGAGTGAACATGGCAGTGAACGGATTGGAACCACCCATCATCATGGACATCATCATCATTTTACTGAAGTCGTTGTCAGAATCATCACCCATGACAGAGGACATCATCATAAGCGGCATCAGGTTGCCAAAGGGATTCTCCGCAGAAGGCTGTGCAGCGTTGAAGTTCATGAGGGAAACGATCTTGGTTACGAAATCGAAGCCGAACATATTGGTCACAGGCACAACAACCTTAGCCTCAGAGTTCAGAATGTCGATGCAGTGGATACCATCTTCCTCAACAGACTGGACATACATAGGCTTGCCACGATGCAGCACCATATCGCCAGCCCGCAGGTCTTTGATAGCCGCCGGCATCTTATAAATCATCTTCTGAAAATTAAAAGTAAAGCCGGTAACATCAACAGTTGCACCAGTGGCTGCGTTGTAAGTGAGATATTCGCCCTTAGAACTGCGGACAGCGATACCATAGGGGCTCAAAGCTACGACGCCAGACTCGGTGAACGGACCAAAATCGAAATTCATGGCAGACATTTTCATAGTATCATTCTCCTTAATATTAGTTTTAGTTTCAACCGCCTTGGTGGTAGAAACATAATTATCGTAAAAGAACTGGCCGAAGCCATTATCTTTATACGAGGTATGGAAAAGAGTCTCAGACTCAGCTTTTACGAGGATATCGCCACAATCAAATGAGATAAAAATGTTTTGAAAGCCATTCCTAATTTTTCGATAGGTGTTATAAGGAATTGGGTTTTTATATTGTTTATTGCTAATGGCATCTCCAAATTGTTTTAAGATGCGGTTGATTCCAATTTGATTATAACAAAAATTTTCAGTCAAATGTATCACTTCCTTTTGTTTAATCGCTCATCCAGTCAAGGATGATAGGGAGTTCGACCTCGGGCGTCCGCAAGAACCCAATGTTATCTTCGTGCAAGTCCCAAATATGCCAATCGTCACAAAAGATAGCGAACTTTTCGAAGAACTCCTTGCTATAATTCTCGACGATAGACTTTAGCCAAGTGAGATTACGCGTAGGAATACGCAGCACAACAGTCATGGAGATACCCGGAATAACCTCGCCTTGTTCGTCCCAGCCAATATTCTCATAAGCAACATGGGAAGCAGGGACAACAATAGGTTGAATCTCCAGATAATTTAACTCGAAGGCTTCAATATCGGGGTTCTGGCGCCATGTATGATAGTGGGAATCATAGGTATATCGAGAAGAATTTGTATCATCGAGTTGAGTGACAGGTAGATTGACAGGGAGCTGATGAAAAAAGGTAGGCACGAACAGCTCAAGAATGTTAGCTTCCTTCGCCGCAGCGAGAAGAGCTTGCTCTCTCTTGGTTTCGTTGTCGGTTGAGCAGAATTTTACTACGATAGAGTCAGAAGCGTGATAAGCTTCCTTGAAAGCTCCGCAAGAAAAACAGTTAAACACTTCACCGGGAGCGCAATGCATTTCGAGACAGTTGCCGATACCCTCTACCGTATCCCGCAACTGGACAGCTTCTTTCTTTTGCTGATCTGCGGGAACGCAGTTATTGAGCACCTGCAGGAAAGACTTCTCGATCTCTCGTAAGAAGGTTTGAATCTCTGGCGAGTAAGTCTCAAGATTACGCAGTTCAAGAGTATTTACCATTTCTTTTCTCCTCTCCTTTCTTATATAAATATAATAACATATAATTATAATAATTTCTAATAGGGCGGTAAGGTTGGTATTGTTACGAAAGATACGAAAGAGTATGTGGGTTGGCAAAAAATTTGGGGATAAAATTGCCATCCCGCAGGCAAAGAAAAGATTCGGATGGACAGCCAAAAATTTAACAGAATTTTTTAACATTTTTCTTAGTGCGATAGAAGAGAAATAACGAGGTTAGAAGAGATAGAAAGAGGTAAAAATTTTAGGTAATTTTTCATACTATGATGGCGACTATGTTGCATTTATTCTTAATATATGTTATTATTATTTCATAAAAAAGAATAAAATTTAGGACAAACGCGGTTAATCTCCCTATATTGCTTTTCAAGTATTAGTGGAAGGAGGGTTTTAATAGTGGATAATAAGAAAGAGTATTACACTATTTCTACTCGATTAAAGAGAGAACAAAAAGAGTAGTTAGAGCAATTTGCAAAAGAGCAAGACTTAACTATGTCCCAAGTCGTGCGCAAAGCGATTGAGATGTATATAAATTCTACTACTGAAGAATAATTTGGGGGCATAAAAACAAAATGAAAACAAAGATAATCTATTCGTTGAAAATTTATACTTAGCTGATAGTCTTAGGATTCTAGCCCATTGCTACAATGCCAAACCCTAAAGATTCAAAATATACTTGTTGGGTTTTTGAAGATACAGAAGAGTTTGAAGAGGCTCTTGGCCCTATTCTTGGAGGACTAAGCCATGGCAGTAAGTAATCAGAATATTGTAAGGGTTGGAACCAGAGACGCCTTTGATAAGTCTCATACATATTGCTTAATGCATATAGATAGCTTGCAAGCTGCAATGTGTAATCTAAAAGGTGAAACTTTAAAACTCTGGTTATATTGCAACAAGAATCAAGATGGATATCAGTTTGAGTTAAGCCAGAAGGCATTACAAGAATGGGGTTTGAAAAAAGATGCGTATTAGACAGCTAAAAAGAAGCTAATGGAGCTTGGCTATCTAGTTCCCGCAAGTGAGGATAGTAATGTCTTAATTTTTTATGAAACTTTGTCTGAAAAACCGACTAATCCGACCGAATCTGTTTTTCAGATTCAATCTGAAAAACCGACAAAGTAGTCTGAAAAACAGACAATAACTGGTGAAGAGATCGGGTCTGAAAAACCGACTTCATCTGAAATTCAGACAAAAATAGAGACTAGTGAATCTGAAAAACCGACAAAATGCTTAGGCAAAATGTCTGAAAAACCGACAATGTTGTCTGGATTTCCGACAAGTTAGTCTGAAAAAGCATAGAGAAATAATACAATAGTACATGATAGTACATTAAAGGATAGTACAAATATGATTTTTGGCGAGAGAGAAGAGGAACGGAACGATTCTTATCCCACTATTTCACGTGATGTAGTGGAGTAGATATTTGTGAATCCGGAGTATTTAGAGGGAGGTCTTATTAAGAATGGAAATAAGATTTTTAGATTAGAAAATTGAGATAGAAGGTTAGGAGATTTTCGATCTAAAACCTCTTACAAAAGAAGAGATAGCTTGGTTAGAGGAACATTTTATAGACTTTGCTAGGGAGTAGTATCTAGTAAGATATGAGAGAGGCTCTTAAAATTGCACAACGTTAAAAGGAACTATAGAGATAGGATAAGTGCGGAAATAAGGTGGAGAATAGTAAAGTTGATTAAAATAGGAAGGTTGATTAAAATAGGAAGGTTGCGAATAGTAAAGTTGATTAAAATGGCTAAAATAGGAAGGTGGCGTGCCGATCGGGCCTAGGTAACCCTTCCTTAATTCCCCATCACCGAGATCGCTACCCTGGCTCCCGCGATTTATATATAAAAAAAAGAGAGGGTATTAACCCTCTCTTTTTACAGACCGATCTCCCGCAGGAAATCAGCAATCTTCTCATTGTCACTCTTATCCTTGCTCTTGTTTGTCTTAAGAACGGTATCAACCTTGTCCAGGAGAGTCTGGAGAAGCTCATCTGGCTCCTTGCCGACCATAGTCGCGGTAGTCTCCGCGTTCAGCTTAATGATCTGGAAATAATCCTTGATATTTTCAGCAGTCCAATCGGGATACTTTTCTGCCATAGTAAGAGTATACAGGGCAGCTGCGTCAGTGCAATCAAGGTGGCCCTTAGAAACAGCGGTCTCAAACTGATCCTTCATATGCTCAATCAGTTCAGTGCGAGCATCCTTAATGGCCTTCTTCTTTTGATCCTCCTGCTGGACCGCGTTAAGAGTCTTAGAGAACATCTTTGCGATGTCATCAATAGTCAGTCCATTCTTCTGGGCATCTCGAATCATAGCTTCAAAATCCATGTTTTATCACCATAGTTCTTCTACGGGAAGAACCAATTCCTTTCTTAATTTCTATATATATTATATAATATTTTTTAATATATGCCAACCCGATCGGAAATTAGTCCAAAAATTTTCTCTCCGGTATAGATTTTTGCTAGGTAATAGCATTTATGTAGTTGGCTACAGAGAATTTGAAGTAGGAAATATGATTACTTGATGGATTTAAAGTGCGTTTTCTTAATTTTTAAATCAAAAAACTTAGATTTTTGCGCTATTTTGTCTCGTTTTTAGTAATTTTAAGCTAGAACCGAGGCGTTTTTATATCTTTTTTTAATATAATAACATATTTTATTATAAAAATCAAGAGGAAATAAAGAACTTGCGGGCCCGATCGGATTAACTGGATCTCCGCTCTTATTATCTTTCCTCTTGTTTTGATATGAAAAATTGGACCCGATCGGCAACGCAGGAGGTTCGCTATGAGCAACTAAAATTTTGTTAGCTACATGGAAGTGGAGTGGGCCATATGCCAAATGAAATTAGAAATATGAGTCAATGGTGGAATAGAAATAAAATTGGACTAGAATGTCAAACTTTCGGGAAAACGAGAAGCCATATGAAAGTCGGCTAGATTGAACAAAAATTTTGCATATGCTTCCGATCGGTAAAACTCGGGCCGAGTCGCCCGCGACCGGCCCGCCATTATACCACATTTCCGTCCGGTTGTCAATAGGCAATTTATACAAAAATCTCATTTGATTTTTGGTGAAAATGTCTTTGTGAAAAATGCACAAAAAATCCCGCTCAATCGAGCGGGATTTCGTAGGTTTTGCGTATCGTCACTTTGACGGTTTTGGGTTTCTTTTTGCAATAAAATCTGTCATTTCTGACAAACTCGCCTATACCCTCGTCCTGCCATCTTTGGCGGGTCTTGTCCTCATATCTCAAAGTATTATACTTGGAGAGAGGAAGCGAAAAGTCATAGACGAACTCACCGCCCGGCGGCATGGTGTAGTTGGGGCTTTTCTTATAGTTGCGGTTATGCTCTTTACGGCGGCGTTCAAGGTCATTTGTAGTGCCTACCTTGAGAATGAAATTACCGTCCCTGTCGATATAATGACCGACATATAAAAACTCTTTAGGTCGCTTTGTCGTATGCTTTCCCCTCTTTCTGGAAGGGCGGATAGGGGTTATCCGCCCCTATCCTTATTAGCTTTTCGGCTTGCGCTTTTGCACAAGCGTCAACTCGAAAGTTTCACCGCCTACCATAAAGGAAATCTGTCTTTCCTTGTTCGTGATAGCAAGGTTAGAAACATCAAAGTTACTGTTGTGTTCCATGAACTCCGCAAGCTCCGCAATAATGCCCCCCTTGGTTGCGTTAGGCTTGCGTTCTCGCTTGGTGAACTTGTATGCCGTGGGCGCTTTCCGCGTTCCTGCATGGGCGTACTTTTGTGCGGCTTTCAGCTTATCAGGCGGCAAATCATATTCCGTTTTTTCGCCTGCTTCTACCGCCTTATCATAGGCGAGAATATCTTGCGCTTCTTTCTCGTCTGGAAACACTCGCTTGATACGCTCAAGGCGTTCAGCGTCTGTTACTCGCTGGGCGATAATAACCACTTCCTTTCTTTTGGCGGGGAGAGGGTTTTACCCCTCTCCCCTATGGGGATTAGGCCAGACGGAACAGAGCCTTGCCCTTGACCTCGGTCTTAGTGACCTTATCAGCCGCCATGAGCTGACGCACCAGAGGGGAAATCTTCTGAGTGCTGAAGCCCTCGAACTCCGCCACACCCTTGATAATCTCGGTGCAGGTCACACCCGCCGAAGTATCGGACAGAGTGGCGAGGAACTCCAGAATGAGCGCCTTATAGCCCTCATTCTCCTGCTGGGTCTTGGTCTGCTTCTTGTTCTCACCGCTATTCTTCTTGGCGAGCAGAGCCACCTCATGCTCAATGAAGTCCACGGCGTCCTCGGTGGTCGTGCCGTAGGTCACGGGCTGACCGTTCAGCATAGCCTTAATGTCCTCGAAACGCATAGCCTTGGTGATACGAGTCTTGTTGGTCTTTTCCATATTCAAATCCTTTCTGGTTTTTAGGACTGTCCTTGTCCTTTTGTGATTTTATTATATCATACTTTCGGCGGTTTGTCAAGAGGTTTTTTGAACTTCTTTTCAAACTTTCGGAAGTTTGATACCGAGGAAAGATATTGACTTTTCAAGGTTCATTGGGTTTCCTTGTGCTTTCATTATAGCACTTTTCGCTTGGCTTGTCAAGAGGTTTTTTGAAGTTTTTCGGAAGTTTCTTGACTGTCGCTTTTCGCCGTTTCAAGAACCGCTTTCCCTTAACTTCTGTACCTATTATATCATGCCTTGCGGAGTTTGTCAAGAGGTTTTTTCGATTTTTTTCAAAATCTTTTTGGAGCCTTTCGGCGCCTCTCTCTTAACTTCTGTACTAAGTATACCACCACCAGCGCCGGAAGTCAAGAACTTTCTTCCAAAAAGTTGCACAATTTCGGGAGATCCGAAGCATGATTTTTTGTGCAGTTTGCCGATTGACTTTTTGCTGGCGGTGGTGTATAATGAAAATTCGGCCCGCTGCGTGCGCCAGCGGGCCGTTGAAGAGGGCATTGTGCATTTTGACGAAAAAAAAGAGGGGCGTTGCCCCTCTTTAGTCAGCTAAATAAAAAAAGCCATTATCTACTTTAACATAGTCACCTTCTTTTACTCGAAAAATTCCTCGGTTATCATAGTATTCAAATGAATACTCGCTGTAATTGTTAAAATTTGGATTGGAGCCGATAGAAACTGAAATAACATTCCAATTCACGTGTTCGTTTACTTCACAGATATATTCACCCGCAGGAATGTCAACTCCCACTTTATAAGTCCCTTCTTTGTAAACTCCAACCGTTTTCTCATAAGAATTTTTTGTCACTTCGACTTCTTTGATAACCTCAACCGGAACTTCCTTAATGACTTCGACTTCAACAGGAACTTCTTTCACAACTTCAACTTCTTGAACCAATCCGCCAGCGGCGCAAAAGATAGCACAGAAAACAAATCCAACAAAGAAGCCGATTATCCCTTTCCACCAATTTTTCATATTTTCCTTTCTTCCTTTCCGCTCAATCAAGAGCGGAAAGGACTTCAAGCAGATTTACTCTTGTAGGGTCGATTGACTCGCCCAAATGCCACCCGTCCCGCACCTTTTTATTATCGTCAATAAGGATTGCGGGAACATCTGTAACTCGGCGGATACAGTCAGCCTTAGTTGTGCCGTAGGCTACAAAGTGGCATTTATTAGCGGGGAAGTTATACTTTTCAAGCCACTCTCTTTTTGCCTTGCGGACGGCGGTTTTATATTCCTCGGTGCTGTCCTTGCTCAACCAACTGATAATGCGGATTTCATATCCCTTATCAATCAGCTTCAAGAGGACTTCTCGCAGAGCTTTCATATCCCACATGGGAGCGGCTTCTGCATAGGGGCTTGCGTCCTCTGCCCGCAATTTATCTAACCAGTTAGGAACGGCGTACAGGTCAGCAATAGTGCCGTCCATATCGAAGCAAATCATTTTCATTTTATCGCTTCCTTTCTTTTGATACATTCATTATAGCAGATTGCTTTTCATTTGTCAACCCCTTTTTCAAGGTTGGGGAGATTAAATCTCCCCAAACCTAATTACCGGCGTTTCTCGCAAACTTGCGGAAAACTCTCGCTGAAACTCTGTCATAGGCGGATATTCTCTCTTGTTCTCAAAGAGGGCTTTCCGCATGGGCTTATGCTGTCGGAAGCAATAGAACATAATCTCCGCTTCAATCAGCACATCTTCAAGCCCGGTGTGGCTTTCTTCAAACTCGTTATTGCCGGAGATAAAACGCCACAGGATTTCGGCGGTCTTGCGGCAAGCGCCATTTTTCAGCACATAGCCGTTCTTTTGACAGAACGCCTTATAGGTGGGCATTTGGCAGATAACATCTTGTGCCATTTTCATGGTGTCCCAGATTTCCACACTGTCGAATGGGAACCAGTACCGGAAACGGCTTGCGGTGGTGTAACGCTGTGTTACATTTAAAGCGTTATAGTCAAAGCGGGCGTTATGGGCGGCTACCTCTTTAATGCCCCACTTCTCGATAGTGTCAAGCATAGCCTTGCGAATTTCGTAGGTAGTTGCCATTTTCCGGCTACCTGCCCGCAGTTCCTCGACATAGCGGGGGATTTTCCAGTTATAGTAAGCCGTCCGCATAAGGTCGCGTTCCTCGCAGAAAATGTCACGGTTGACATAACTTGCGGTTTCGTAGATACTGCCCTTGGTGTCCACAACCGCCCAACCGCAGTCATATACAAGGACATTGGACATATCCAGACTATCGCCGTCTTGGATAGTGTTGGCGGTTTCGGTATCAACCACCAAAACATAGTGTTTGCGCTTGTCAATTTTTTCCATCTTGTCAAATCCTTTCTATTGATTGAGGTTTACCATCGTTCCCTCAACTTCTGTACTTAGTATAGCACACTTTGCGCTTGCTGTCAAGAGCTTTTTTCGATTTTTTCAAAATCTTTTTTTTTTCAAGGTTCAAAGGGCGTTTCCCTTAACTTCTGTAAACAGTATAGCACTTTTCGGGAAAGCTGTCAATCGTCAGATTACACAAAGATTGATCGAGAAATTTGTGCAACTTGTGTATTGACAAAAACTCGGTCCGCGCCGAGCGTGCGCGGACCGCCAAAGAAGGATTTGTGAAAATTGCACAAAAAAACTCGGTGGATTTCTCCACCGAGTTTCTATTGCTTAGCCGAACAGGGCGCTGAGCAGTGCGTCAATGTTGATTTCCGGCTCGTCCTTTTCCTTGCCGCCCTCTGCGATTTCAATGGCGTAGGGCTTGAGATTGTGAAGCATATACATCGCCATCTCGTCTTTCCCTCCGCGGGCCATCTGGACAAGGGTTGCCAGCATAGCGGCATCCGCAGTATTGGCATCGAGAAGCTTCTGCGTCATCTCATGGGTTTTCAGCAGGTCATCGCACTCCATCTTGTTCTTTTCGGTCATCATAACTAAGTACCTCTTTCCTTGTTTTTTTGTTCCCTTGGAACAATTTTATTGTATCATAGTTTTAGGGGTTTGTCAAGAGGAATTTTGCTTTTTCTTTACTCGCTGACGCTGTATTTCAAGCGTAGTGTTTCAACCGTTGCGCCATCCCTCTTGACATTTTGTATTGTAGCACATTTCGCGCTACTTGTCAAGAGGTTTTATAAATTTTTGTGAGAAGTCTTATCTCGACAAGCGAGCGTACAACGCTTCTCTCCTCTTGACAATTATATTGTATCACAAGACTTTTGTCTTGTCAATACCTTTTTCAAAGATTTTTGCTTTCCGCAACAAAATATTTTGCTTCGTACTGATTGGCAATCGCTTTGACTTTTGCGCTTTCGGTTTGTGTAGCGCAGTAGAAATTGAAAAGTGTGTGTTTGTCGCTTAACTCAATGTAAGAATGGGGAACACCCAATTCATCAATGGCGTTTTTGTACTTGGTGGGAACTGTTAATTCCACTTTCCACAGCTTATCTTTCCTCGCTTTAACTTCTCCATACTTCACGATGAAAACGCCGACAAGGTTACAGCCCGCAGTTACTAAAACTTTCTGCCACAAGGGAAAATCTGCAACAGTGTAAATCAATACAATGTTGTAATAGCCATAGTACAGAGCTGAAACAATGCTTGCAACCCACGGACCGGATTTAATAGTTACAATGCTCTTGATTGTGGAGAAGATAACATTTACAATCGAAAGCAAAATGAAGATAATCAACAAGTTCATTTCTTTCTCCCTCACTTTCTATAATTATTATAATATAAAATTGCCAAAATGTCAATAGGCAATTTTAATTAGATTTTTTCATCCCATTTCTTCCATTTTTCATCAATAACTTTGCCATGTGCTTCTTTCTCCAACCGTTAGCAATAACAGTCCGTACAGCTTCATCAATAGAGCCATAGTTGTCAATATCAACGGTTTGATTGTAGAAAAATTTAGTGCGACCAAAGAACTTGCGATTAGGGCGAATGACTTCTTGTACCCAGATTTCTACAAGCCATCCCCGGTATTCATCAGAAACGATAACCTCAAAAGTGCGGTTCTCATAGTAGTAAGTTTTCTTTTTCATGGTGTCTACCTCTTTTCTTTTGTTGTACTCATTGTATCACCGTTTCGGGAGAAAGTCAAGCTGGCAATTTGCACAAAAATGCAACGAAAAATTTGTGTAATAATACTCTTGCGTAAACTCGGCGCGTGGTGGCCCACAACGCGCCGCCCAATTATATCACAAAGCTTTGGAATTGTCAATAGGCAAAATAAACAAAAAAAAACTACCCAAAATTGGGTAGTTTTTTTAGTCTAATGGATTGATCTCACCAGGGATGCTAAAAGCATCAGCATCCAATGTAAAATGGTGGTCCTCGGTAAAAAGTTCAATCATGCCAAAGTCCATGATGTAATTATTCACCGCTCGCCGGACATTATTCCAAAGGTCAATTTTTCGGCTTTCTGAACGCCGTTCCTTTGTTTCTTTTATCCGGGAAATGAGTTCGTCTAATTCTTCATCGGTCATATAACTAAAATCGGTGTTCAAATCCATCTTTATAACTTCCTTTCAGTCTCTGCTAACAGAGGAAAAAATTGAACGCAAAAGTGCAATAATGAGCCAAATAACCAAAGCTAACTTCCACGAAAACACGATAGTGAAAGTGCCGATGGCCACAATTCCAATAGCGGGAAGAAGCCAGCAAAGAAGCCAAACAAGGCCCGCTGTGATAAGGAATGAAACCACGAGAGCCAGAAGAACCAAAAGAATAAATAACATTTTATTTTCCCCTTTCATTTGATGGTTTTATTATAGCATAAAGGGCTTGTTTTGTCAAGCCCTTTATGCTATTTTTTTTAGTCCTCAAGCAGTTCCTGCGGGATTGTTCTGCCAGTGGCTCGACAAAAGGCGATAACCATACCGATGGCAGGGATAAAAGTATCTCTTACGTTAGTTGTTGCCGTTCCAATTCGACGGGAATTGTTGCTGACAACCTCGCAAGTGGTGGTTTTGTTCTCAATGCTGAACTTGGCAGACGTGGCACGCATGGAAAGCGCGTTATTTTCAAGCCACTTCTGGGCGAAAGCGGCTTTGTCCTCAGTAGGGGTTTCGTACTTCTGGAACACCACAGAGCCATTCTCGCCAACGAAGACTTCCAGCGGGTCACCCTCTTGAATATTCAAAGTACGGCGAATTTCCTTGGGGACGACCACACGACCGAGGTCATCAATGCGACGAACGATACCAGTAGCTTTCATAATATAACTTCCTTTCTGACTGTTTAGGCGGTCAGCCTTGATTACACTGTTAGTATAGCATACTTGGTGGAGTTTGTCAACCCCTTAAATGAAATTTTTTGCGATATAAGCGAAAAGAATAATCTCAACGCCAAACATAAGCCCCAGCCCCATGCAGTCCCGCTCAATAGCAGAAACAAATTGGAAAGACAACAGGGCGGTTAAAATAATAATTGCAACCATCAGGTGTTCGCTCCTCTCTTTTGATGATACAAGTATATCACAGCCTACATAGGAAGTCAAGGGATTTTGGGAAAATTTCTTTCGTCAAATTCACCAAAAATGCGTATGGAAAATTGTGCAAATTGCCTATTGACACGAAAAACTGGCCGCGGCGTTCGCCAACGGCCAGCCGAGAGAAAAAGAGACCTCCCAAATGGGAGGTCAATCAATGTACTCTTGAAATAGAAGCGATTCGATTTCATTCGCTAACTTGGGATGTCGATTGAGAGCGTCTTGATAATTATAGCCCCAGATGAAAGTGCGCTCGCCGTTCTTTAACAAGACTTCAAACTCATACATAATATCAAACCTTCTTTCTTTTGATGGTTTAAGTATACCATAGAAAGCATGGTTTGTCAATCGTCAGTTTTCACAACTTTTAGTCCAGCATTTTGGACAAGTTTCATAGCTTCTTCCAGTTCAGTATTCAAACCACAATCAATACAAATGTAATTGCGGCCGTCGATCTAACGGACCTCGAATGAATACTCTCGGCCTGTAATAAGTCCGAGCTGATCACGAAGTCGAACAGGAATCATAATTCTTCCCATTGCATCTAATTTTCTAGAGTAAGTAGATTCAGCCATTTTGGTTTTTTATTTCTATAGACCTAGCCTGTGCGAAAATTCGACTCCAGACGGGAGCCGCGGCATTTTGCCGAAAGGAATTAGATTACCACTCACATGGCATCTTCTAACAGAACTGGGCCATTGGGCAGTTCTTGCAAGAATCTTGGTTCATGTAGAACTCCAGAATGACAGCCAGCGCTTTCAGCACTTCTAGCGTCATTAGAAAATTCTCCTTTCTCATTTCTTCTATAATTATTATATCAAAAATTTTACCAAAAGTAAAGAAAGCCGGTTCATCACCGGCTTTCTCTTAGTAGGTATCGTATCCGTACATTTCAGCCTCTGCGTCGCTCATGGAACACTTGTAAAAGGGACGCTGAAAGAAGAGATGCGCGGTCTGGTTAGCTTTCCACAGGTTGACTTCTTGAACGAAGAAATACTCGCCGGTTTCTTCATCATAGAACAGGTAGTTCTTCATCTGGTAGGCGCTCCTTTCTCAATCCACTTCTTGCCGAAGTCGTGGCAGAACCGCCACTGTCCGGCAACTCCGAACATTTCCTTATTGACTTTCTTAGTCAGGGCAACCGAACGCTTGAGGTGATTTCCGCGGTCACAACAAAGGATTTCGCCGGTGGTAATGTCGTATGCACAATGTCTTCTCGGTAACATAATCTCAAATCCTTTCTCTGGGGTCTCCAACTCAAATGAGTTGGAGACCGATAGCCATATCAATCATTCTTGCCCGGTACTCAATCGGACATTCATCTTTCTGCGGGTAGTCAAGATTCCAGCCATTACAGAATGGAAGAAATCTCGCCCAGTCGTTATGTGAAACGGAAAGCTGAATAACTGCGAGGGTCGTTTTTGCCCAAGTCCCGCAGACAGTTTCCTTGCCAGTGAGGGTGTCAGTAAATCCAATGCGATTAGCCATGTTGGAGCACTTCCTTTCTTTTGATGATACCATTGTACCACAGGTACAAGGGATTGTCAACTGTCAAATTGCACAAAGATTTCGGGATTGATTATGCAACTTGCCTATACCAAAATTTCACTTCCAAATTTGTGCAACTTGCACAAACGCAAAACTCGGCGCGCCGCGGTCGCCAGCGCGCCGGCGAAAATGTCTTTATGAAAAATGCACAAAAATATAGGGTGGATTTCTCCACCCTATATTTACCAGACCTCTTTCCAGAGTTTGGCAACCTCGTCATCATAGATTGAGTCAGTTCCCATGGTATCGAAGAACACGCACAGATAGTCATCTGTTGAGAAGTTCTCGCCGTATCCAACTTCGACTGTCCATTCCTCGCCATCCTCAAGCGTAACAAGAGTAAGCGTGTTGCCGTCAATGTTGGTTATGACTGCGGTTGCCAGCCTTGTCTGATCGGTAAGCGGGCTTCCGCAAGTTCCCTCTATTGCGGTAGGCTCTTCTGTCTTTTCCTCTTGTTGCGTCATAAGGACAAAGATATTATACGGGCTGTTGTGCGGATTGGGTTCACAGTTATCCCATACTATGTCGAGCCATGAGAGGAAAAACCACAACAGGACTGCCAGACATACGCTGTACAGCGTTACCTTTGCTACTTTACGCATTATCCCGCACCTCTTTCCACAGCTTCTCAAGCTCCGGCGTCATGCACTTGTCGCACATACAGCCGTTATCACAGGGTCGATTGCCGACCTCATCCTCGTGGCAACCGCAGAAGCGGCTCAGAAATTCATTATAAGTCATAGTAATACTCCCTTCTTTTGTTTGCGGGTTGGGCGCTCCACGCTCCCGCAGAGCGCCCGTTATGTCTTATTCTGCCATGTGCATGATTTCGCCAGTGTCGTTATCAATGACAGCCACACCATAGAAGCCGTCTTCTTTACGCCAGTAGTTAGCCACCATATCTGCCTGTCCGTTGATGTACTCAAGCCCGTCCGCCTGTTCAAGCTGGCAAGCATCCTTGTCATCGAACACTATGGCAAGTAAGTAGCGATAGGCATGGGTCAGCTCTGGCCATTCCGCCGGGTCTGCCGGCCTGGTATGCAGAGGACTATTGATGCTCTGCTTATTCAGCCACGCCCAGTTAGGCATGAGAGCGGCACTCATAGCGTTAAAAGCATCACGGTCAAGGATGACACCATCCTCTACTGCCTTGGCACGCACATTCATTTTCAGGCGCAGCATATCTGCGAACTTGGCATTATCGAACTGCGGGTTAGTGAAATACTTGATGAACTCCATAATAATACCTCTTTCTTTTGTTCTAAGGTTAGGACTGCCTGCCTATACAGGCAGTCCTATGGTGGCTGTTGTTACTTCACGGTCAGTCTTGCGGTGGTGCTGGCTACCACATACTTGTCATAGGTAGCCTTGTCCTCTGCCTTTAGCGCAGAGCTATTAAAGCGGTTGCTGGTGACTTCCTGATAGGTGGCGATACAGCCGCCAGCCTCTACCTTGTGTTCGCCAGTCGCTACCATCTCCGCCTTTACGGTGTCTTTGAGTTCGTCCAACTCACGCTTGAGGGCGTCCATGTCGTTCTGC
>ULTO01047637.1_pt1 | contig 16401 bp, 13 predicted proteins | sample 1957601 | NCBI WGS metagenome assembly ULTO01 (sample SAMEA4835734, study PRJEB28245) | human gut metagenome | biome: gut microbiome; material: fecal sample | place: Denmark | collected 2008 | reverse complement strand
AAAGCCTTTTCTGCATCTTTCTTGGAGATCCCTGCCTCATCAGCAATAGCTGCAACTAATTCTGTTTTGTTCATTCTGAACTCCTCCTACTTTACTGAATAAATCATCTTTTTTTTGCGTTACCTACAAACGCCTACAAATATTTATAATATTTTTTGACGGGTTTGTCAAGGAATAATTGCGAAAAATAGGCATTTTTAGGCATTTTTTCCATTTTGTCATATTATAAAATTATTTTATAAAATTTCGCAAAGACTTTTCTCAACCGTTTTTTTACAAACGGCTCTTCATAACTCTGACTTTTCTTTTCCGAAGCTTTTATTTCTCTCCATGATCTTAATGTATCCGGAGTGGGTTTTCTGCCGTCTAAAGGCGTTCCGTCCGGCTCAAATACATGGGGATGCCTGCGGATCATCTTTTTACTGATCCCTCCGATCACATCCTCCAGTGTAAAAAGCCCTTCCTCCTCTGCGATCTGGGCGTGCAGCACTACCTGCATCAGCACATCCCCCAGCTCCTCCTGCATGCATTCCTTATTTCCGGTTTTTTCATAAACCTTTATGGCAGAAACAGCTTCCGCCGCTTCTTCGATCATGCATCCCGTAAGGGAACCGTGGGTCTGGGCCCTGTCCCAGGGGCAGCCGTGTTCGCTGCGCAGGACCTTAATGATCTCTTTAAAATCATCTAAGGAATACTTTTCCCGTTCCTTTACTTCTTTATTCATTTAACATCCCGTTTATCATGGCAAGCACTTCTTCTCCCAAAGCCGCCGATTTTTTGTTGGCATCCTCTAAAGAGTCTCCCTTGATCCCGTAATAGAATTTTACTTTGGGCTCCGTACCGGAGGGACGCACACAAAGCCATGCGTCATCAGTCAGGTCATAATAAAGCACATTGGAGGATGGAAGTCCTGTGGGCTTTTCCTCTCCTGTCTTCACATCCCTTACGGTGCCCGCCTTGTAATCCCTTGCGGATAAAACGGTATATGCGCCGATCTTTTCGGGCGTATTTTCCCTGAGGGTATTTAAGATCTCCTGAATCTTGGCAAGACCTTCGATCCCCTTTAAGGTAATGGATTTGATGTCGTCCTTGTAATAGCCGTATTTTTCATACATATCCGTCATGGCATCCCAAAGGGTCTTTCCCTGGGTCTTATAATATGCGGCAGCCTCACAGAGAGCCATAGTCGCCACAATGGCATCCTTGTCCCTTGCATGAGTCCCGATCAGGCAGCCGTAGCTTTCCTCAAAACCGAAAAGATAAGTGCCCCTGCCCTTTTGTTCAAAGCCAAGGATCTGCTGTCCGATATATTTAAAGCCGGTCAGTACTTCGATCAATTCCACACCGTAAGTCTTAGCGATAGCGTCCGCCATATTGGTGGTAACGATGGTCTTGATCAGGGCGCCGTCCTCCGGCAGGCCTTTTGTGGCTTTTCTCTGTCCGATCTCATAATCCGCTAACAGACATCCCGACATGTTTCCCGTTAAGGTAATATATTCTCCGCTCTTTGCATCCTTTACATACACGCCTAAACGGTCTGCATCCGGGTCCGTTGCCAGCACCAGATCCGCATCCACTTCCTTTGCCAGCTTAAGTCCCAGCTCAAAGGCTTCTGCCGCTTCGGGATTGGGGTAGGAAACGGTAGGGAATTCCCCGTCAGGAAGCTCCTGTTCGGGAACCACATAAACGTTTTCAAAGCCCAGCTCCTTCATCACGCGCCTTGCGGGAATATTACCCGTCCCGTGTAAGGGCGAATATACGATCTTAATATCCTTCTGGGCTTCCTTTATGGCATCCCAGTGGATAACCTGGCTTTTCAGCTCCTCGATATAAGGATCGTCAATATCGGCTCCGATGGTCGTATAAAGTCCTGCTGCCTCTGCCGCCTCTTTATCCATGGTCTTTACCGTATTGTAATCGGTAATCGCGGCAACCTCCGCCATAATGCCTCCGTCGTGAGGCGGCGTGATCTGTGCCCCGTCTTCCCAGTAAACCTTGTATCCGTTATATTCCGGCGGATTATGGCTGGCAGTGATATTAATGCCTGCAATACATCCCAGCCTGCGGACTGCATAGGACAGCTCCGGCGTAGGGCGCAGGGATTCAAAAACATAAGCCTTGATTTTGTTAGCCGCCAGGCATAAAGCCGCCTCGTCGGCAAATTCCGGACTCATTCTCCGGGAATCAAAGGCGATGGCTACGCCCTTTCCCGCTTCATTCTGCTTTAAAATATAATTGGCAAGCCCCTGGGTCGCTTTCCGGACCGTATAGATATTCATACGGTTCGTGCCCGCTCCGATCACTCCGCGAAGCCCTGCCGTCCCGAATTCCAGCTCCCTGTAAAAACGGTCCTCGATCTCTTTTTCATTTCCGGACAGACTCCTTAACTCATCCTTTGTGGCATCGTCAAAATAGGGATTTGACAGCCAGCTTTCATACACTTCCTTGTAACTCATGTTTGTCCTCCTTTTTCTTTTTCGTTTTACTGCATTTCAAGCTCTGAGAAAGAATAGCTGATATCCTTATTGCTGCTATCTATCTGCAGAGTATAGCTTCTTGTCTGATATCCGTCCCTTCGAAGGGAAATGATATAGGTTCCCGCCTGTTTGGGGAAGTTTGCCGGGACAACTCCCACATAGCTTCCGTTTAAATACAGCTCCGCCCCTACAGGCGCATCGATATATACCCGGTAATCGGAAGCCCCCGCCGTGTTGGTGGAATTGGAGCTGACAGCAGGTTTCTTTTCCTCTGTTTTATTGTCGTCTTCATCCTCTTCCTCTTCCGAGCCGTCCGACTCCTCTAATGCGATATTGAGATTGGACATAGGCTCCCTTACCTTGATGTACTGGGTCAGGGTGCTGTAGCCTTCCTCCTTTACGCTGATCTGATGAATCCCGTAATCAAGCTCCACCTCGCCGCTGTAGTCGGTTTCATTACCGTCAACATAAAGCTTTGCCGTGGCGGGCGTAATGGTAAAAATGATCTTTCCTGTCTTTTTGATCTTCTCGGTCTGAAGCTCCGATACATCCACTAAAGTCTCTTCGTCGCTGACCACGGAAATATCCTTGCTTCCCGCAACGCCGTTGTTGCTGATATACAGGCTGTATTCCCCTTCAGGGACCACAATGAGCATTTCATCCGTAACCTCTCTGATCACGGTTTGTCCTATTTCTATAAAGCCTCCCACAAAGGATTCATGGCCCGTAAGGCGCACATATCCATGTCCGGTTTCCACCGTTATGGCATATACCTCATGATCCCTTGCTATGATTTTAAGACCGTCCACCGGATTGATCTCTTCCATCTGGATCTGTTTTCCCTTAAATAACACTACCGCATTTTTGTGAAGGGCATACTGATCCCCCCCAAAGCTCATGGTGTACGCAGCCTTGTTGATCTCATAGCCGGAATCAATGCGGCTGACCGATACATCGTCTAAAAGCTGCAGGGATTTGGCCCGTTTTTCATCCTTAATAAAGGTTACCCTTACCATATCTCCGCTGGCAAACTGGCCTGCCACCATTTCGTCGCCGAATTTGTTTTTCATTCCGGTGGTCCCGTCATAGGACAGGGTATAGGTCCTCCCTATGGTAAGGTTGTAAAATTGAATCGAGTTCTTCTCTTCATCCACCGACATGATTACCGCTTCATCCATGGAATCCGCAAGGGTTTCCTTATAATTGCCCTGTATTACGATTTCTTCTTGTGTTTCCGGCGTTCCCGGCGCTTCCCCGCAGCCTGTAAATACCCAGGTGCAAAGCAAAAACACCAATGCATATTTCAATATAAATTTTTTCATTCCGTACCTCTTTGCTTAAACTAAAGTATACCACTATTTTTTTAAATGCTAAAGTAAATCCTTTTCCAAATTTCTTAAAAATTCTATCCTGTCCGCCTCGATAGCCAACAACGCATCCAGCTTTTCCAGCTGCCTTCTGGGGGGAAGGGATTTTCTCTTATTCAAATAGGCATTTGCTATCTTCCAGTATCTTTCCGGATAAAGCAGCCTGGCATAAAGATACCTTTTTTCATCCATATTCAGGGGTTTGTTTTTTTCATATTCCGAAAGAATGGACAATCCTAAGGGAACGGACCAGTTGTTCTTTTCCAGGATCTTTCTTAAAAACAGGTACAGATCCCGAATCTGTATGTCCATACAGCATTTCTCAAAGTGTGTTGCCGCAATTTTCTTTCCGTTTATCAGGATATTATGCTGGTTGCACTCCCCGTGGCAGTACATACCTCTTTCTTTGACCATTTTTGACAGACGTAAAAGACAGCTTTCATCCAACAGATCCGACGCTTCCTTAGCCAGCTTTTCAAAATAGGAATATTCTTTCAAAAAATTCAGTTCAAATTCGCCCTTTTTCGCCTGTTTACGGATAAAAGAACGGACTCTGTTCAATTCGGCCTCTCTTTTTGAAAAGTCCCTGATAAAAGGCTCTGCCCCTTGATTTTCGGGAATTTCCCCAAACTCCATGATCCGGTGCAGCTTGGCGATCTCTCCTATGATATAGCGGCTTTCCCTGCCATCGGTTACGTCACACTCCCTGCCTTCCACATATTTTTTTACAACGTAATTTTTTCCGTCTGTATCCGTTGCAAAAAGCGCTTCCTCTTTATTTGGGATCAGGTTGTCTATACTGCAGAACCCGCTTTCCTCCATCCGGTCGCAGACAGCCTTGCACAAAAGAAGCCTTTCGGGTTTACCCGTATACTCCCACAAGCTGACGATTCCTTTATCGGTTTCCGCTATAATGGCCCCTCTGGCTTTTCTGGTACTATTTACATTCAGATCATATTGGTCAAGCACAGCTACCGCTCTATCATTCACTTCTAATCATCCCCCTTAATAGGTCATACCTATCTTATGAGAGGGAAAGGCAAGATATGCCAATGCCGGCTTTTCCAATTTTGAAAATTTTTATCAATTCAGCTTCTGTTCTGCCTGATCTCAAGAAAGCATTCATACAGCCTGTCTTTATCATTCAGGGAAGGGGTTTCCAGCACCTTATCCAAAAGCAGGGACAGCATTTCTCCCATCTCTTTTCCCGGCTTCATCCCCCAGGCGGCCAGATCGCCGCCCTTTACGGCAAGGTCCTTAAGGGTAACGCATTCCCCGTCCTTTAAAATTTCCTCATAGAACCTGTTCACTTCATAAAGCTTCTGTTCTTTTTCCTCACGGAGATAATCGCTCTGGGCCTTTATATCCGCCTGCTTTACCTTCAAGAGCATGGGAAATATATCCCCGCCCAGGCGGTTTATCGCCCTGCGCACATATTTCTTTTCCGGCTCCACGTCATAATCATGGTTTTTAACGAGCCTCCCCACCCGATGTATGGTATCGTTATCAAATTTCAGCCTTTTTAAGATGCGGGTACACAGCTCTTCGGATTTCAGACCATGCCCGTGGAAATGGTCGATGCCTTCTTCATCCGTGGTCTTACACAACGGTTTCCCGAAATCATGAAACAGCATGGCAAGCCTTAGATCCTTGTCCGGCTCTATGGCCATCATGGTCCTTATGGTATGCTCTCCCACACTGTATTTGTGGTGGGGATTATTCTGCTCCGTTTCCATGACCGCGTCAAATTCCGGCATAATGACCGCCGTTATGCCCGTTTCATATAAATCCCTGATCTTTTCAGGGTAAGGCGATCTTACCAGCTTTATTAACTCTGTCTGTATTCTTTCCGCACTGATGTATTTTAAATTACCGGCAAGTATTCTGACTGCCGTTTTTGTATTTTCTTCGATCTCATACCCTAACTGCGCGCAAAACCTTACAGCCCGCATGATGCGCAGGGCGTCCTCCTCAAAACGCTCTTTTGGGTCTCCTACCGCACGGATGACCTTCTGCTTTAGATCCTCCATACCGCAAAACAGATCTACGATCCCGCTTCGCTCATTATAAGCCATGGCATTGATCGTAAAATCCCTGCGGCGCAGATCTTCTCTTAAATCCGGGGTAAAAACAACTTCTTTAGGATGCCTTGCATCTTCATATTCTCCGTCTATCCGGTAAGTCGTTACCTCATAACCCGTATGGTGCATCATGACCGTTACCGTACCATGGGCGATTCCCGTATCTATCGTCTTACGGAATAAGGCTTTGATCTGCTCCGGTCTGGCTGAGGTAGTAATATCCCAGTCATCCGGAACGCGGGAAAGAAGGCAGTCCCTGACGCAGCCGCCCACCGCATAGGCTTCAAAGCCCGCTTCTTCTATTGTACCAATGATCTTTTTCACATCTTCGGGAAGTGTGATCTTTACTGTGTTCTTCATTTCAACCTCTTTTACGGCTCTGCAGACTGCAGGATCCTCCGCTTTTATAATTTTACACATAGTTTCCTTTATCCGCAAGTATTATAAGCCGGTACATGCAGGAAAAACCTGCCACGGTTCTATTTATTCCTTTTTTATCCTTCAGGAAAGTGTTATACTATGGTTAGATTTTTAAATTTTCCCATAACTTTACCGCCTTTTATCCGTATCTCTATTATCAGCAATACCACAACAGCTGAAATATCAGTATGAATCTGCGAGGTAAACATTATGAAAAAACACTTACTATTATCAATCATTTTATTTTCCACATTGTTCCTTTTTGCCTGCGCAAAGCAGGATGCAGAAAACCGGCCTCCTGTTACGGCGCCCGAGGAAGATGCATCGGAATCTCCTTCCACGGAATCCCCTTCTACAGAATCCCCTTCTGCGGATATTTCTTCTGACAACGCTTCCCGGGAAACCGCGGACACCGGGACGGAAAATCCAGGCGCATACGATTCCGCCGCCGACAGCATCAACGCCTTAGGATACGACCTTTTTGCCAAAATGGGTTCCGAAGACAAAAACACCTGCATTTCCCCATACAGCATAGAGCTTGCCCTTTCTATGGCTGCCAACGGCGCTTCGGGAAATACCCTTGATGAAATGCTTAAAGTCATGCATGTAAAGGATCTGGACGCTTTCAACCAGGCCGTTTCCGCATCCAAAGAAAAGCTGGAAAATGACGCTATGGACATCCGCATTGCCAATTCCGTCTGGTTTGATAAAAATATTACCTTCAGCGACAGCTTTGAGGCCTCTTACCTGCCTCTGTTAAGCGATTCTTATGCTGCCGAGACCTTCGAAAGCGATTTTGCGGACGCTTCCGCCCTTTCTGACATGAACGGCTGGATCGCCCGGGCTACCAACGACAAAATTACAGATATTATTTCGGAAATTCCAAAGGATACGATCCTGATCCTGCTGAATGCGGTCTACTTTGACGCCCAATGGGAAGTTCCCTTTCCAAAGGAAGGCACCTTTGACGAAGTATTCCACAGCCCTTCGGGAGACCAGACGGTTCCTTTTATGCATTTAAGCGACGGTTATTTCCAATATGTGGAATATAAGGGGATCAAAGCCCTCCGCATGAATTATAAAGACAGCGATATGGCCATGGACATTCTGATCCCCGCAGACAAGGAGCAGAGCATAACAGAGCTTTTTAACGGTCTTACCTTTGAGGAGAAACAGGAATTATACCAAAGCCTTTCCGATTCGGAGGAGGTATCCATTTCCTCCTTAAAGCTTCCCCGGTTTGAATTTTCTTCCGAGAGCATCTCCTTAAACGATTATCTTAAAGAGCTGGGAATGCCGGTGGCTTTTACTTCCAATGCGGATCTTCCCCTGATCAGCAAGGGAGCTTTTATCAGCCAGGTCTATCACAAAACCTTTATCCGGGTGGATGAAAACGGTACGGAGGCCGCAGCGGTAACTGCCGTTATGGTAGATAAGATGTCTCTAATTGAAGGAGACCTTATTCTTTTCGAGGCGGATGTTCCTTTTGTGTATCTTATCAGCGATACCAGCGACGGAACCACTTTATTTATGGGAAACATGAACAGTATCCAATGATAAAGAAAGTAAGGACTGCAGCCCTGTCCCAAAAACAGGGGTGCGGTCCCCAATATAAAGAAAGAAGGTAATGATCATGAAACGACGTATTGAATCCTACATGGCGTACATAGACCGCTTACTTACGGACAACGACAGCGGTCTTACTTATGAAGAGTTAGCAATTCTGCATGAAAAGCAGCTCGCCTTTTTTATGCACGAGAGACTGGTCCATCTTTTGGTTACCCTGACTTTTGCCATTCTGGCCTTTGGGACCTTCTTTATGATCTGCTTTGCCTTTTCCGTAGGCCTGCTCCTTTTATTCGCCGCCTTTCTGATATTGCTGATTCCCTATATCATGCATTATTATCTTCTTGAAAATTCCGTACAATATATGTACAGGCAGTTCGACGCTCTCCAGGCCAAGATTCATCCCGGGACAAAAACCTTCAGTTTATAACAAAGGAAGATAACAAAGGAATTATGTTTTTGTTGACAATTATTTCCAAAATGATAAAATAGTAATAATTACTGATTTTGAAAAGGAGATTTGATATGGCAAATTTAAAAGGAACAAAAACAGAAGCTAATTTACAAGCCGCATTTGCGGGAGAATCCCAGGCAAGAAACAAGTATACATATTTTGCAAGCAAAGCAAAAAAAGACGGCTATGTGCAGATCGCAAACATTTTTGAAGAGACCGCCAACAATGAAAAAGAGCATGCAAAAATGTGGTATAAGCTGTTAAACGACGGCATCGGCACAACTGCGGAAAATCTGTTAGAAGCCGCTAATGGGGAAAATTTTGAATGGACGGATATGTACGCTAATTTCGCCAAAGAAGCCAGGGAAGAAGGCTTTGATGAGATCGCCGCTTTATTCGAAGGCGTTGCCGCTATTGAAAAAGAACATGAGGAAAGATACCGCAAGCTTCTTGCCAACATCGAAGGAGATCTGGTTTTCTCCAAAGATGGAGACGTGATCTGGCAGTGCGCCAACTGCGGACATATCTGCGTCGGCAAAAAAGCGCCTGAGGTATGCCCGGTCTGCGCCCATCCCCAGTCCTATTTTCAGGTTAAAGCAGAAAACTATTAAAGCAGGAAAACAGTCATATGTCGCAGCATACTTTAATTGTGGAAGAAATGACAATCCCATATGAGATCATCCGAAGCAAGCGCAAGACCTATGGCATCCATGTTGCCCCCGGAGGAAAAGTAACTGTCCGTATTCCTCTGCGGGGCAGTGAAAAGTTCGCCATTTCCCTTGCAGAGTCCAAAAAGAACTGGATCGCTTCCTGCGTCATCAAATTACAGGCTGTTCCCGGTCCAAAAGAAAAGACGCCTTCCGAAAAGCGTCTGGAAGCCCTTTACCGCAAAGCTGCCAGGGAATACTTTCCAAAAAGAGTCTCTCACTATGCCCATATTCTGGGCGTGACCTATGGAAAAATATCCATCCGGGATCAGAAAACCCGATGGGGAAGCTGCAGCAGCGAGGGCAATCTTTCTTTTAACTGGCGGCTTATCCTCGCACCGCCTGATGTATTGGACTATGTCGTGATTCACGAGCTCTGCCACCGGAAGGAAATGAACCATTCCCCCGGTTTCTGGTCGCTGGTGGAATCCCTTATGCCTGATTATAAAGAACGACGGAAATGGCTTAGGGAAAACGGCAGAAAGCTGACTTTGGATGCTCCGGATGCAAATTCTGCGTCCCTGCAGGACTAATTGCCTTCTGCGGCGTCCAAAATGCAATTCTTGTCCCCGATCCCGTTGATATCCTTGTATATTCCTATTCCCAAGTCAATGATGAGCAAAAGGTACAACACGGCGTAAACCCACATGGGGACCACGGTTTTCTGGGCAAGATAGAGCGTATAGCCCCCGAAGGAGCAAATGACCGCAATAAGCGGCACGTAAAATTTCTTCGGATTATAAAAAGCAACCGCCACAGACAGCACATCCGCCAAAATACCGTACCTTTCATGCATATGGGGCAGGAAGTACACCACTATCATGACAAAAAACATACCCATTCTGATCGTCAGGTCCTTGGTAAATACAAATTTCTTTCCTGCAATATAATACATCAGGACCATCAGCACCGCCAAGGTAAAATAGATGCCCGCATCCGCATATTCCCTAAGGAAGCTGTCCGTGCCGATGATCTGATAAATATTGGGGAATTTGTGGGAAAGGGCATAAATATCCATTTCCCCGTTGGCCTGGAAGAAATAGACCGTAAGAAGCTCCCACAGATTTTTCCCTGCGATCCAGGAAGGGATGACTCCGATAAAGTACATTACAGGGATCCACAAAAAATGCTGGATCTTCATTTTTTTCTTTACCCATAAAAGCACATATAAGGGCAGTATGAAAAAGGTCTGAAGCTTAAAGGCGAAAGCGATCCCGTAAAATATCAGAGAGATCCTCGGCCTGTCCTTTAACATATATAAAAGAGACAGCATCACAAAGCTGGTAAAAATAATATCGCACTGCGCCCACATGGAACCGTTTGCCACAATGGTAGGCAAAAACAGCATGACCCCGTATGCCATGACCGCCTTTTTTCTGCTTTCTGTTTCCTCTAAAACAATGAAGGCAACCGCTATGGCCGCTACAAAATCAAAGAATATGGAGACCATCTTCATTAAGTACAGCGTATTAAAAAGGGGGCAGATACTGATGAAGGAGAGGATCAAAAGATAGGGCGTGGTATAATCCACATACTCAAACTCCGCCGAAAGTCCTTTAAAACCGCCTCCGGCCTCCCGCAGGGTGGCAACCCATGGCTCAAAAAACATCTTATAATCCCCGGCAACCACATTTCTTAAGGAAAACCGGATGGCACAGCCGAATACCGTGGCGAAAATCAGAAGCAAAATATCCAGAAAACCAATGGTAATCTTTCCGATCTTCCATTCCTTATTTATGAGTCCGCGTAAAAAATTATCTACCATATCTTTTCTCTTTACTTTCTTATATTTAACCTTTGCAGGACAGCAGTTGATAACGCCGGGCGTTTCAAAGTGCAAATTATTTTACAAGACGCAGGGTTTCCCTTGCAATGGCAAGCTCCTCATTGGTAGGCACTACCATAACGGTCGTCCTGCTCTCCGGCGTGGAAATGATCACTTCTTCCCCACGCTTTTTGTTGGCTTCTTTATCAATAGTTACCCCAAGATAACCAAAATATTCACAGATCATTTCCCTCGCCGCAAAGTTGTTCTCGCCTACGCCGGCTGTAAATGCAATAACGTCGACCCCGTTCATGGCCGCGGCATAAGCTCCCACATATTTTGCCACCCGGTAGCTCCATGTCTCTAAGGCTGTCTTTGCCTTTTCGTTTCCTTCATCCGCCGCATTCCCCAGATCGCGGAAATCACTGGAAAGTCCGCCGGACAAACCTAAAACGCCGGATTTTTTGTTGCAGATATCAATAACGCCGCCTGCGCTGATCCCTTTTTTATCGGCAATAAAGCTGATGATTGCAGGATCCAGATCGCCGCTTCTGGTGCCCATGATCAAGCCCTCTAACGGCGTCAGTCCCATGGAGGTGTCCACGCATTTTCCGTTTTGTACCGCCGATACGGACGCTCCGTTTCCCAAGTGGCAGACGATGATTTTCAGATCCTCCCGCTTTTTGCCAAGGATCTCTGCAGCCCGGCTGCTTACAAAATCATGGCTGGGTCCATGGAAGCCGTAACGGCGGATCTTATAGTCTTCATAATATTCATAAGGAAGTCCGTATAAATATGCTTTCTTTGGCATGGTCTGATGAAAAGCCGTATCAAATACAGCCACCATGGGAACGCCCGGCATGATCTCCCTGCAGGAATTGATCCCGATCAGGTTGGCAGGATTATGAAGAGGCGCTAAGTCGTTGCATTCCTCTACCGCTTTTATGACTTCATCATCAATGACCACGCTGCCCGCAAATTTTTCGCCTCCGTGAACAATACGGTGTCCCACCGCTCCGATCTCATCCAGAGAAGCGACCACTCCCACCTCTTTATCGACCAGTTTTTCAATGACATATTTCACGGCGGCGGTATGATTGGGCATTTCAACCTCTGTCGTTATCTTTTCGCCCCCCGCAGGCTGATGGGTAATGGCGCTTTTGTCGATGCCGATACGCTCGCAAAGTCCCTTTGCCAATACCTTTTCGCTATCGCTGTCAATTAACTGATATTTTAAGGAAGAGCTCCCGCAGTTAATAACCAGAATATTCATTGTTATATACCTTCTTTCCTGCTTTTCATAAATAATAAATGTCCCCCGCCCCGTATGGCGGGATTTCTGTTTCTATTGTACACATTCGTTATGGAAAAATCTAGTATGCTTTTCCCCAGTATACCATTTTTGCGGCAGGCTTTCCGCAGCAGACACAAGTATCTGAAAGCTTTTCCTGCTCAAAAGGCATACAGCGGCTGGTCACGGAAAGCTTTTCCTTGATCACATCCTCGCATTCCTGGTTTCCGCACCACATAGCCTTTACAAAGCCCGTTTTCTCCGTAAACAGTTTTTCAAATTCTTCCATGGTTCTTGCCACGTAAGTATGCTCGTCCCGGTGCTTTCTCGCCCGCTCAAGCATTTCCGTCTGCATGGTCGCTAAAAGCTTTGCTGTTTCTTCCTCTACGTGATCTAAGGCGCAAGGGATTTTCTCCCTGGTGTCCCTGCGCACAAGCACACATTTTCCTTCCGCTATATCCTTGGGCCCGATCTCGACCCTTACCGGAATGCCTCTCATCTCACATTCGGAAAATTTCCATCCCGGACTCTTATCGGAATCATCTACCTTAACGCGCATTCTGTTTTCTTCATATTTACAAAGACGTTCTTTTAATTCATATGCCTTATCCAGCACGCCTTCCTTTTTCTGCTGGATGGGAATGATCATAATCTGTGTGGGCGCTACTAAAGGAGGCAGAACAAGACCCGAATCATCCCCGTGTACCATAATGACCGCGCCGATCAGACGGGTCGTCATACCCCATGAGGTCTGATGTACATATTGCAGCTTATTATCCCTGTCCGTATACTGAATGCCGAAAGCCCTGGCAAATCCGTCCCCGAAATTATGGCTGGTTCCCGATTGAAGGGCCTTTCCGTCATGCATCAGGGCTTCTATCGTATAAGTAGCTTCCGCTCCTGCAAATTTTTCCTTATCGGTCTTCTGTCCTTTGATAACGGGAATCGCCAGTACCTCTTCACAGAATTTGGCGTATACGTTCAACATCTGAATGGTGCGCTCCTGCGCCTCTTCTGCCGTAGCATGGGCCGTATGGCCTTCCTGCCATAAAAACTCCCTGCTCCGGAGGAAAGGTCTTGTTTCCTTTTCCCAACGCACAACGGAACACCACTGGTTATAGACCTTTGGCAGATCCCTGTATGACTGTATGTCATTTTTATAGAAATCACAAAACAGCGTTTCGGAAGTGGGCCTTACGCAAAGTCTCTCCTGCAAAGGCTGAAGCCCTCCATGGGTTACCCATGCAACCTCCGGCGCAAAACCTTCCACATGGTCTTTTTCCTTTTCCAGAAGGCTTTCGGGAATAAACATGGGCAGGTATACGTTTTCCACGCCCGTTTCCTTAAACCTTTCGTCTAACTGCTTCTGGATCAGCTCCCAGATCGCATAGCCTGCAGGTTTGAATACCATACAGCCTTTCACGCTGGTATAATCGATCAGCTCCGCCTTCTTTACCACGTCGGTATACCACTGGGCGAAATCCTCTTCCATGGAAGTGATCGCCTCAACTAACTTTTTGTCCGCCATTTTTCTTTCTCCTTTTTCCTGATATATTTCCGGGAATAAAAAACGCCGCATCTTCATCCCTGTAAGGGGCCGAAGACCGGCGGTACCACCCTAATTAGCCTATGCTTTCTTTGCATAGCGCTCTCTCTTTGCCGCTAACGCCGGCTTACGTCGTATTTTCATACGAGGCTCCAAGGCAGGTTCCGATGCTTCCACCTGGGAATTTCACAGCAACCGTCCAAACATCCCATCCGGTAATTCCCTCTCTGAAGGCTTTCCTATCGTACTGATCCTCTTCAACGCCTGTCTATTGGGTATTTTAGGCATAAATCGGGGATTTGTCAATTATATTTTTATAACTGTATATTCTCCAACAGAAAATCCGTCAGCTTTACGATTTTGATGCCGTCCTGTGTTATCGGATTATCACATTCCCCCGCAATGACCACTTTTTCATAATTATCCCGTATTTTTCTAAGCGGGGCCAGTTCCCTTTCCCTTGTTGACAGATCATTCATGGATTCCGTTACCTGAAAATAAATCTTTTCCTTGGCATTTGCTGCTATAAAATCAACTTCTTTTTCGTCGATCTTGCCGATCGCCACATCATAGCCCCTTCGCAGCAGTTCAAAATAAACGATATTTTCAATACAATGCCCGGTATCCATATCGCGAAAGCCTAGCAGATAATTTCTTAGCCCCACATCGACAATATAGTATTTTCCTAATGTCCTCAAATACTCCTTGCCTTTGATATCAAAACGCTTGATTTCATAGAAAACGTAAGATTCCAACAATGCGCCTACATATGCCTGTATTGTTTGAACCGCCGGTTTTCCGTTTCTCTTATCTGTATCGATCAGCTTTTCATTAACCAGTGTGTTTCCTATAGAAGTAATCGATGTATTATTGCCAATATTGTCTGCAAGAAACATTATGATTTTTCTAAGCAGTTCGGCATCGGTTATCTGTCTCTGTCCCCGTCTTTTCTCTCTTTCTAAAATATCCCTGACCACTACCGTAGAATATATGCCGTCTAACAATGCAAAAACTTTATCCGTATCAAGACCTATATCTGCAATGCCCGGCATTCCGCCAAATTTCATATAGGCCTCAAAAAGCTCCTTTGGATCATAGTTTTCTCCGCTTTTGTCATAAATGCGTTTACGCAGTTCTCCCGTAGGGCTTTTTTTCTCTTTTACTTCATATCCGTGAAAATCAAGAAATTCGCTAAAAGACAACGGTAGCATTTTTATTTCTATAAGGCGGCCCGATAAATAAGTCGCATACTCTGAGGAAAGCAGATATGCATTTGACCCGGTCACATAGATATCACAGTCAAAATCCACACGGAAGGAATTAATGGCGTCCTGCCAGTCCGGAATACGCTGGATTTCGTCAAAAAACATATATGTTTTTTTATCATCCGGCATTCGTTCTTTTACATATTGATATATATCGCCGGTTGTCATTTTCTGAAATTCAATGGATTCAAAATTCATCTGGATGATCTGTTCATAATCCGTTCCGTTTTCCTTCAGATACCGGATCATTAACTTCATCAGACTGGATTTGCCACAACGGCGGATTCCGGTAATAACTTTTATTAAATCCGTATCCTTAAATGCAATTAATTTATTTAAATATAATTCACGGTTTTTAAGCTGTGGTTCTTTTTTTAGCATAACACCACCTCTGGCAAAACCATAACACAAACTTTTAAAAAAATCAAGTTTGTGTTATCAATGTTAAAAAACTTTCTTTTAATTTCAATAAATTAAAGCTCCAAGCTATTCTCTTTCAAAAGAAAATCATAGATACTCATAATTGTAATGCCGTCTTCATCCCGTGTAACATTTACAACATCTTTTACAATAATGATTTTTTTAAAAGAGTCTTTTACATTTATAAGAGATGCTTTCTCCTGCTTTTTCTTTTCTTGTGTCGGCATACTGAAAGCAGATTGAATATAATAACGTCTGCTTCCCAGATTTGCAATAAAATCTATTTCCAGCTGCGTCCTCTCTGTTTTTCCTTCAGTATTAAGACCTCTTTTCTCTACAACACCAACATCTACCGTATATCCCCGGCTTCGCAATTCGTTATACACAATATTTTCCATAAGGTGCGTTTCTTCAATCTGCCTAAATCCTAATCGAGCATTTCGAATCCCTACATCTTCAAAATAGTATTTTAAAGGCGTGCCAATATATTTTCTGCCTTTTACGTTATAACGATTTGCTTTACTGATAATAAAGGCATCTTCCAGATATTCCACATACTGCCTTATGGTATTCAAGCTGATATCCGATTTGATCACACTTTTAAAAGTCGCTTCAATCTTTGGTGCGTTGGTCAACGAACCAATAGCAGATGCCAAAATATTGATCAAATCTTCCAGTTCCTGGGTTTTGTCAATATGATGCCTGTCTATAATATCCTTTAAATAGGTTTCTTCAAACAATTTAGTCAAATATTGAATTTTCTGCTCTTCTGTTTTCATTGTCACGGTAAGCGGCAGCCCCCCATAAACAACATACTCCGCCCATCCATGATACATATCTCCATCATAAACCTGCATAAATTCTTTAAAAGTCAGAGGAAAAATATGAATCTCATCGCCTCTTCCCCTAAATTCGGTAATAACATCTTTTGATAAAAATTTAGAGTTACTGCCCGTCACATATATATCCGCATTTGAAATATGAAGAAGTGTATTCAATACTTCCTCAAACTCCGCAAGCATCTGCACTTCATCCAGCATAA
>ULTO01063509.1_pt1 | contig 16406 bp, 13 predicted proteins | sample 1957601 | NCBI WGS metagenome assembly ULTO01 (sample SAMEA4835734, study PRJEB28245) | human gut metagenome | biome: gut microbiome; material: fecal sample | place: Denmark | collected 2008 | reverse complement strand
ACCAGCCACTCAAAAGCATCTATGGCAACCTTGTTTGCCCTTGCATAAACAGCCGCCTTCTCTTTCCCGTAATGCTTAATAAGCTTATCATAGATCATGCCATGCTGGCCGGTAATCTTTGCCGTGGTATTTTTTGTCTGGCCTCCGGCGATCCTGTCCGCTTCCAGCACGACCACATTTTTGCCCTGGCATTTCAGGGCATATGCCGTCAGTATTCCCGCCATTCCTCCTCCGATCACTGCGGCGAACACATCCAGATCTTTTTTTAATGCTTCTCTTTCGGGTATTTCAACTTCTCTGCTCCAAACTGATTCCATACACATTCTCCTAACGCTATCCGCTGACAGAATCAGTTTTCATCTGATTTTAAACTGCCGGCAGATAAAGATTTGTTATGAAATAGTTTTCCTGTTTTTACAAATATTAATCCTGTTGATTCAGGAGCAGACAAACATCCTCTATATTCCCTGCTGCCACCCCTCTTCTTTACCGATCAGCTCTGCAAGCCTTTTTCCCACCTGCTCTGCGCCTGCTGCATCAGGATGCACGCCATCCGTATAGGTTATATCCCATCCTGCGGTCTCCACCACTTCACACCACGGAAATTCCCCTGCCGCCGCCTTGATATCCTCACTGTGGAGCTGTGTAAAAGGTATCATACAAAAGATTTTAATATGGGGATATATTTCATGGAGCTTTTGCAGAACCTCCTTATAACCTTCTATGAATACTTCCGGTTCCACTTCATGGTCATTGGTCCCTATGTTGATGACCGCCAGATCGCAGGCAGGCATCTCTTCCTTGGGAACCGGCCTTGCGGCGGATAAGTGGTCCAGCATATCGGCGCATGGGGCAAAGCTGCCCGCCATAACGATCCCTATGCCTCCATATCCCATAAAATAAGGCTCTGCATCCAGCTGCTTTGCCGTATACCATGGAAAAGAATGAGTTGCACTGTTTCCGTTGCTGTTCGCTTCGCTGCTCAAAGCCATAACGCCTTCCGTAATACTGTCTCCCACAAAAAGGATCCTCTTCTTTTCAGGCAAAAATCCCTCGGTCTCCCCGCTTCCGCTGTCGATCCCCGTAAAAGCCACGCCGATCTCTCCGTTCCATTTATCCTCGAATTCCGTCATTCCGTCTACCACGACAGTTACCCAATGCTCTTTATCATCGGGCAGAACAATGCGGCTTTCCGTGATCAATTGTCTGACTGGCTCTCCATTATCGATGATATAAGCATAATAAGGCGTTTCCAACGCTGTGATCTCACGGAAGTGAACATTCAAAGCCTCCGTCCCTTCTACCTTAAAATAGATCATGGCGCCGTCATTTAAAGCGACCCATGCCTTCTGCCCGTCGATCTCCTTTTCAAACCAGCGCCCCGACAATTCAAATGCCGGCCGTTTATGAAAGCTGTTCCATCTGTTATAATCTGAAAGCTCCCAAAGGCTTCCCCTTGCATATATTTTTTCCTGCACAGCCTCCTCATCATCGGATTCCAGAAACCGATCCGTTACATTTTCCTCATTGATAACGCTTTCCCCTGTTTTGTCCACATCCTCCCAGACCGTCCATTGTATCTCGTATTCCCCGTCTTCCTGCGCACTATCATCCCTTAATAAATATTCCTGCTCTATGGCTCTTTTCAAACGATATTCTCCATCCTGATAGCTATACATCCCCCATCCGTGACAGCTTGCAGAATTTCTCCAGGAACCTAATATCAGTTCATTTTTTTCATCAACAGACGCATTGAGAATTTCCGTAAAACTCTCACATTCTTCATACTGTCCCTGCCTGTACAAATAACAGGCATAGCATTCCGCCCCCTGGTTTCCGTAATGCCCGTTCTGTACCAGAATATCCTTTTCCCCGTCAAAATCCACATCTATCAGATAAAGTCCCTTGGAATCCCATGCATCGCCGTCATGCGCCTTATCGTAAAGGACCTGTTTCAAGCAGTATAGCTCTCCTTCCTTACGGGATACAAATACTTTCACATCCCGTTCCGGTTCCTCTTCCTCCTTGGAAATGACCAGCTCAAATCCCATATCCCCCTCTTTTTGAAAAAAACTGGAAAGGATCTGGTATTCCATATAGTCTTCCGGTTCATAGTCTTTTTTTATATCGCTCTCAATGTTTTCTCCGGTTGCAGTATCATCCCCGTTTATAGCGCCTGCGTCGGAACCTTCCTGCCCCTTCTGCATTCCGCATCCCTCTAAAAACAGAATCCCTATAAGCAGCAATGTCCCAAGAATTTTTCTGCTTTTCTTTCCTGCCGTCTTTGATTTCTTTTCCTTATTTGAAACTCTCTTCATCCACACGCCTTCCTTTCCTCATCCCCCATATTCTCATCCCTTTTTCTAATAACGCTCCGATCCACGCTCCCAGAGAATTCAAGATTAGATCATCCAGTTCGGAAACTCCCGTACCAAACACATACTGTAAAAATTCTATCAAAAAAGAAAACAGCAGGCCGGAAAGCCATATCTGCCATACCTTCCATTTCCTTCTCCCAAAACGCCCCAGATAAAAACCAAGGGGAACAAACCAGATGATATTTCCCACAAACAAATAGACGATCCTCTTAAAATCCCGGTTTTCAAGCAATGGGACATAGGATTCAAACAAGGTAAGATTGAGCGTTCCGTTTTGGCACAGGTTTCCCGGTTGAAAGCCTGAACGAAATACGGTAATTCTCAGTAAAACGCCTATATAAATCCAAAACAGGCCAATCGCAATTCTTTTTATTAATATACTCTTCTTTTCGTTTTTTATCGGTAAGACCACCTTTCTGCTATCCATCCAATTTTTTCATAGGTAACCATTCTGCATAGTATGTCCGTAAATCTTCCGTATTTCCGGTAAAAAAAATTAAAAAGAAAATAGGGTATCCTCTGCTTTCTGCTTTCGGGCCGTCTCTTAAGAATATTCTTAAAGGAATACACTTCCTTATATACATCCAGATACCCTTTATAAAGCTCCTCCTCCGTCATATTGGCAGGCTCAAAGACCACGTGGGCTGTATTGTAATGGGACAGATCCTCATCCGTGATCCTCCCGCTCTCCTGAAACCGCCTGTAAAGTTCCGTCCCCGGATAGGGTGTTAAAATATGGGAAGTTACCGTCTCGATCTTATGTTTGACGATCCATTCCACCGTCGTCCTGAAAGTGGAAGCATCGTCCCCATCCAGTCCGAACACAAAGCTGGCATTGATCATGATCCCCCGGGAATGGAGCGCCTCTACAAGCCTCTCATATTTGCCGCCTGTGTTCTGTCCCTTATGCACTTTGGCAAGGGCTTTTTCATTCAGGCTTTCAAAACCGATAAATAAACTCTGGCATCCCGCCTCCGCCATTTCATCCAAAAGCTCTGGCATATCTGCAATATTGGCTGAGACCGCCGCATTCCATTTTAGTCCCATAGGCTTAATGGCTCGTACAAATTCCAGGGTCCACTGGGGATTTCCGATAAAATTATCGTCTATAAACATCACATGTTTTTTATGGATAGCCCGGATATCTTCCATGACATCCTCTATGGGCCGGTTTACATAAAAATGCTTATAGCCGCCGCAGCTGTTGTAACAGAAATCGCATTGAAAAGGGCATCCCCTGCTGGTACTGATGATATTACAGTACAAATACTTGCTTTTATCAATCAGATGATAGGCAGGGGAAACGATGTCCTTTCCGGTAATCCTGCCGCTGCAGCCATAAACTTTTTTCAGTTTTCCCTTTTCTAAGTCCTTTATGATCTCCGGCCAGGTTTTTTCCGCAATTCCCACACTGACCGCATCAAAGGCCTCCAAATCCGGGCAGGCCGTTATATGGATGCCGCCGGCAACTACGGGAATACCAAGCTTCCGGTATTTTCCTGAGATTTCCAAAGCCCGGGGCATCACGTCAACGGTTACCGTTATCCCTACAACGTCCACAGCCTCTTCAAAGTTTATAGGCTCTACATTTTCATTGGTAATAATGACCTGATGTTCTTTTTCAAACATATGGGCGATCGTCAGAAGCCCCAGAGACGGCGCCATCCTGTTCTTCAGCCCGGTATCCATGGGCCTCATCTGCATCTTAGGCTGTATCAGCTTAATGATCATTCGTTTATTTTCCCCTCTTATATTGTCTGCATACCGGATCAACGTTTTCTGATCAGAAACCTATCCGAAAGAAGCAGCCAGTTGGCCCTAAACAGCTTCATGATCTGCCAGTATCCCATTCCTCTTAAGTCAAATTCCCGCACCAGATTAAATTTTGCCTCCATACTGCGCACATCCTCAAACCAGACTTCATGCTCTACTCCGTCCTTTACATACCGGAAATAAGGAGACATAGCGGTGGTATCAAACCTGATCTGCGCATCATTTTCAATGGCGATCCTTACCGCCTCTATATTGCCGATGGTCTTTGCCGCCGTAACCCCCTGCTCAAAAGGAAGGGGCCAGTCATAGCCGTAATTGGGAATTCCCAGATTCACTTTATATGCGGGAATCCTCGTAAGGGCATACTCCACAACTTCCCTTACTTTGTTAATGGGTGCAACCGCCATAGGCGGGCCGTAAGTATAGCCCCATTCGTAGGTCATTAAAAGCACTTTATCCGCCGCTTCTCCCAAAAGAGCGTAATTTTTCCCGGCATATAAAAGCCCCGGCTGGTCATCCGAGGTCTTAGGCGCAAGAGCAACCGACACCGGATATCCGATCTCATTGATGGCAAGGCGCACATTTCCCACAAATTCAGCAAACGCTTCCGCATCCTCTGCCAGAATATATTCAAAATCAATATCTACTCCCCGAAAGCCTTTCTCCTGTACCGTTTCCACCAGCTGTCCGATGAGATTTTCCCATGCGTCAGGATTATTGACCATACTGGTAATCAGGTAATTGCTGAAGCGCCCGTCAGGCCCAATGGGGGTTAAGGTCAGCACCGGAGAAACGCCCATGGCAAGCGCTGCTTCAATCATAAAGGTATCATCCAGCGTCGGAAAGATCAAATCCCCTTCCGTCGTAAATCCGTAAGAAAACACCGAAAGATCGCTGAGATATGGCAGGGTCTGGTCCAATACATCCCGCTGTATAAAAGGATATGCATAACCGTTTACCTCAACGGTCTTTCCACCCTGTTCCCCTTCTCCTTTAGATAACAGCAGAGCTTGCCCGACGGCAAGCTCATAGGGATATTCCAATTGGTTATTGTATAAAATAGTATCTACCGGCACCCCATTTTCTGTTGCAATGGAATCCACCGTATCGCCGGGATTTACAACATAAATTTCCATAAAAAAGCCTTTTTGTTTATTATATGTAATTTATGCCGCAGGTTTCTAAAGATCTGCCTGATATCAGGCGATTACTCCTGCCCGTTCCAGCAATACGTACAAAGCTTGCACTTATCGAGCCCTGTAGCGTCTAACATATCATCCAGCCGGTTGTATCTTAAGGTAGTAAAATTCAGTTCCTTTCTGATTTCTTCAATCATATTTTCATATTTTTCAGTTTCCGGATCTGCGTATTCCTTCAACACTTCATCCGTCACATTGCCCTTCTCCAGCCGTTCAATGACCCTTCTGGCAATCAAATCCATTTCCGAAGAAGAACGGGAAAAATTCAGATATTTACAGCCGAATAAAAGAGGGGGACACGCAGGCCGGATATGGACTTCCTTCGCCCCGCTCTGATACAAAAATTCCGTGGTCTCCCGAAGCTGGGTGCCCCTTACAATAGAGTCATCTATCAGTAAAAGGCTTTTATCCTTGATCAGTTCATCCACCGCTAAAAGCTTCATCTTTGCAATAAGATTCCTCTTGCTCTGAATCGTAGGCATAAAAGAACGGGGCCATGTAGGAGTATATTTAATAAAGGGCCTTGAAAAAGGAATTCCCGATTCATTTGCATAACCTACCGCATGCGCTGTTCCCGAATCCGGCACTCCGGCCACAATATCCGGCGATACATTATCCCTTCCCGCCATCTTAGCGCCGCAGTTATACCGCATCTTTTCCACGCTGACGCCCTCATAGCTGCTGGATGGATATCCGTAATAAACCCAGAGGAAAGTACATATCTTCATATCCTTATTGGGATCTACAAGTGTATGACATGTTTCATCCGTTATGACTACTACTTCGCCGGGGCCTAGTTCCTTATAATCAGAATACCCCAGATTCTTATAAGCAAAATTCTCAAAGGAAGCACAAAAAGCATCTTCCTTTTTACCAATCCCTACCGGCGTCCTGCCGTATTTGTCCCTTGCGGCATAAATCCCCCGTTTATTCATCAATAAAAGGGACAGGGAACCGTCCACCGAATCCAGTGCATATCGGATTCCTTCGATCAGACTATCCTTTTGGTTGATAAGGGCTGCTACCAGCTCGGTAGCATTGATCTCCCCTCCGCTCATTTCCAGAAAATGGGCATGTCCCGTATTAAAAAGTTCCTGAATCAATTCGTCGATATTATTAATCTTGCTGATCGTGGCAATGGCATAAGTGCCGTGATGGGAACGCACCAGCAAAGGCTGGGGTTCATAATCGGAAATACATCCGATTCCCATATTCCCGTGCATCTCATGAATATCCTTATCAAACTTTGTCCTGAAAGGGGAATTTTCAATATTGTGGATGGCCCTGTTAAATCCATCCTCTCCATATACCGTCATTCCGCCTCTTCTTGTACCCAGATGGGAGTGGTAGTCGATCCCGAAAAACAGATCGAAAACACAATCCTGTTTAGACGCTACGCCAAAAAAACCGCCCATGTTTTTATCCTTTCTGCCAACTCTTTATTAAAATTATTACAACTATCTGCGGACAGAAAAATCCCTCAAAATTTCCGCCACGGATTTATTATACACTGAAAGGATTCGGTTTCGCAACTGAAACAGGATTTTGTTACGGTCACGGGAATCAATTTTCAAGACATTTGAAACAGCCTGTGGCACAATTCCTTATGGCATGACTAACGACTATATGTTCCGTGCCGTTTTACAGACTAATAACAAAGTCTTACGAGGGCTGATCTGCTCCCTGCTGCACCTTACGAAGGAAGAAGTGGTCTCTGTAGAGATTACAAATCCTATTCTTTTGGGGGAGTCTGTCGAAAGCAAAGAATTCCGGCTGGATATCATGGTCTTGCTCAACAGCCAAACTACTATCAATCTGGATTATTCCGATTTTCGATTTATTCCGATTGTAACATGAATCTGCGCTTTCCATCCACATTTTAAGTATTAAAAATCGGAATAATTCTTGCCTATATAGATGCATCATGTTTCCATGTTATTGGGTAAATAGGAGGGCCCCCACATGGAAACAAATGCATTAAGGAAACACTTTGATTATTTAATTCAGCGTACAGAGAAGCTTCAGCTGTCAAAGCATGTTCTTGGCCGTTACAAGAATCATTATGAAGAGATTTTCCTGTACTGTAGCGAAAACCATCTTGATATGTTTACATATCAGGATGCGGAGATCTATTGTAAGATAAAATGCCCATCCCGGAAAGAGTTTGCTGTAAAAGAAACCACAAAAATAGCTTACACGGCTGCGGGATATTTTGCGGACGGGTGTTTTACCTGGAAAGCGGTCACTTTCCCGCGGTACCCGGTGTGCAGGGCTTATGAAACATTGATGGATGAGTTCCGTCAGGAATTGCTGAAAAGGCTTGGCCCCGGTACAGTCAGGGTAGGTATAGGAATTATCCGCCAGTTCCTGTATTTTCTTGAACAGTCCGGGACAACGGATGCAGCATGCATAACTACTGAAAATATCCTGGACTTTGTCCGCCAGGAAGCCCCTAACCATAAAAGCAGCATGGCAAAGCTCCTGCGGACGATGAAAAAATTTGTCTGCTTTCTGCGTTCGAAAAGCATTGTAGAACTGGATGCAGACCGTTTTCTGAAAAATGCTGGCAGGTGCAGGCAGAAAGCGCTCCCCTGTTTTACAGATGATGAACTCAGGCTTATTTTCAAACAGATAGACCGCTCCACGGACAAGGGACGGCGGGATTACGCCATATTTTTGATTGCCCTGCGGATAGGTCTCAGGGCTTCTGATATATCGAAACTAAAACTTACTGATATTGACTGGACGGAAAAAACGGTCAGTGTTGTCCAGAAGAAGACGAGGACTGCTCTGGAACTTCCGCTGCCCGTCGATGTAGGAAATGCTGTCGCGGATTATATCCTTCATTCCAGATATAAAACGGATAACCCCTACATTTTTCTACGAATCAGGAGAACACCATCTGACACTCCGATAGACCCCACATCGTTCAATGGCTACCTGCGGGAATATATGGAGGCGGCCGGAGTAGAACGTGCTGGCTGGGACGGGAAGTCATTCCATGCATTACGTAGGACTGCGGGGACAAAAATGGTAACATCCGGTGTCCCAGTATCCACCGTGGCCCAGGTTCTCGGCCATAACAGCATAGAATCTTCTAAGCGGTATATATCATTGGATACCGAAAGGCTCAGGGAATGCTGCCTGAATCTTGGGGATATGCACACGAGGAAGGAGGGACTGATATGATGCCTTCCTTTAACAGCGGCTTTGCGGCCGATATCCGTGGCATGATGGAGTGGAGGGGGACGCTCGGGTATACAGAATCATGCTATACGCAGCAGCTGACGGATTTTGACAGATACTGTCAGGAAGCCTTTCCGAATGCGGGGATTCTTACATGGGAAATATCCCTTTCCTATCTGGATGCGCTCCGTAAAAGACGGGATATCAGGATTGATGTTGCCGCGCTTAGGAACCTTGGAAAATATCAGGCCATGGCTGGCAGGGATGCCTGCATATTTTCGGCGGATTATTTTGCTTATAAAAACCGCCGCATGCCGCATATCATGAGCGATGAGGAATGCCGGCGCTTTTTTGAGGCGGCTGACCATTATCCACAAGACAAACGCAGCCCGCTCCTGACGTACACGGCAGCTGTCTTTTTCCGGCTCCAGTATTCTACGGGGATGAAACCGCAGGAAGTACGCCGCCTCACAAGGCAGGACTTTGACTTTATCCATGATACGGTTTATATCGCTGACTCTAAACGGCATAAGGACAGGCGTATCGCAGTCAGTCATCCCATCATGGAAATGTGCCAAAAATATGACACTATTGCCCGCAGCCTGTATCCTGGCACAACAGTATTTTTCCCTAACCGCAACCGGAAGGAGTACTGCGCAGGAGATATCCGGATACTTTTCCGCAGGTGCTGGAAGCTGGCAGGCAATCCAGACAATCTTGAATACTGTACTCCCTATATCCTTCGGCATAACTTTGCAACCCGGCGGATAACGGAATGGATGGAGGAAGGAAAAGATTTCAGCCAATATATGCCATACCTCAGCGCTTATATGGGACACCAGACTTTCCACGAAACCTGCTACTACTTACATCTTATACCGGAACGCATCTCCCGGATGGGCTGCATGGATATTTCTGGCATTGTTCCGGAGGTGGATTATGAAAAGTAACCCATTCTGGAAGAAACTGCGGGAATATTTTTCCGTATATCTGCCCAAACAGCGCAACAGCAGCGAAAAAACAATAGACACCTGCCATATGGCATGGAACCTCCTGCTCCGGTATCTTATGCAGGAACGGGGGATAGAAGCCGGCACGCTGGGATTTGAAACATTTACAGCGGGCCTGCTGGAGGAATTTCTGGACAGTATGGAGGCAGAAAAGCACTGGAAGCCATCCACCCGCAATAACCGCTTAAGCTGTATACGTTCCTTTTTCAAATATGCGGCCTGCACATGCCCGGAATCATATATAGTATATGCAGACCTGTGTACAATCCCCCTGAAAAAAGGGGTTGATAATTCACGCACTGTCAGCCATATGGCGAAGGATGCAGTCACTTCCATTATAGGATGTATTGACACTTCTTCCCCCAAAGGGCTCCGGGACTGCTTTTTCCTGACCCTGATGTATGACACGGCAGCCCGTGATGGAGAAATGCTTAAGCTGAAACTGTCAGATATCAGCATCAGAAATGCAAGCGTGTATTTGTTTGGGAAAGGAGCCAAGCCAAGACTGGTGCCATTGACGAAGGAGACTCTGGAAATGTTTGAAAAATACAAGGCTTCTTTCCATAGGGACAATAACAGGGAATCCCCCATGTTCTATACAAAACATAACGGCATAAAGACTCCCATGTCCGATGATAATGTCGCCCGCTTTCTAAAGACATATGCAGCGCGGGCGCGTAAACAGAACCCGCATGTGCCGGAAAATGTACATCCGCACATGGTAAGACATTCCCGCGCAATGCACTTATATCAGGGCGGTATGCCGCTTACTGTATTATCTGAATTTTTGGGCCATGAAGATCCTGAAACAACATTGATCTACGCCTACGCAGATACCGAAATGAAACGGCAGGCTGTAGAAAAAGCAGCCAAGAGCCTGCCTATCCCAGATATTGAAGCAGAGCTTCCAACCTGGGAAGATGCCGATATCATTGGCCGGCTTGTACGAGGTTATTAGAATAATTATTCCGACAAACCTGTATAGATGTCGCATGAAAATGGTCTTTAGACAGGTTTATCGGAATAAATCGGAAATCGGAATAATCAAGAAAATTCCGATATCGGAATTTTTTGGAAATGCAGGTTGCCAATAAACTAAACTGGACAAACCGCTCCGTTTTGTATCTGTGCCGTTCCTATGATACGCCTAAACGCGGAGAGGACTATATAGAAATAAAGCCTGCCATACATATTGGTTTCCTGGACTATACTCTTTTTGAAGAATATCCGGAATTTTATGCCACATATAAACTGACAAATGTTAAAAACAGCCATATCTATAGTGACAATTTTATCCTCAGTGTGGTAGACTTATCTCGAATAGATTTAGCAACCGAAGAAGATAAGGCATACGGAATTGATTACTGGGCAACCCTTTTTAAGGCAAAAACATGGGAGGAAATAAAGATGATCGCATCAAAAGACAAGGATATCGAAGGAGCGGCAAAGACACTTTTCCAGTTCTGCACGGATGAGCAGGTCCGCAAGCTGTGCCGGGACAGGGAAGAATATTATCAGGATATTAGAAGTTATGAGCATGAGATTGAAAAAATGAGTGCGGCTATTGCTGAAAAGGATGCGGTCCTTAACCAAAAAGATGCCGCCATTGCCGAGAAGGATTCCATAATCGAGAGACTTCTTAAAGAGCTTGAAACGCTGAAAAAATAATTATTCTGTGGGTGGGCTAAGGTAACATGTAATCTGCAATATTTCTCCATTTTCCTTTTGCCTTTTAAACCAAAACTTTTGCCTACTTTCAAATTTACTATAATCCGGCAAAAGTTGATATCCTGTTTCAAGATTATCATTAATGCGCCAAGTAATAATATCTAAATCATATCCATATCCTACTCCAGCTTCACTAATATTTACAATAATCTGATCTCCCTCTTTTAAACTATAATGTTCTCCCTCTTTCATATTAATGATAGTACCATCATCTGGATTATAAATAACAATTGCCGGTTTTTGTGGATCTAAACTTTCCATATAATCCGAAATACTTCCCGCTTTGTCTACAGTTGTAGTAATCTGCGCCTCCGCCATTTCATCAGATGTTTCTTCCTGCTCTTTTGTTGCTTTTTCTTCCTCTTCAGACTCTTCTTCTGCCTGATCTGTCTCAGCTACTTCCACATTCTCTTCTCCCACTGTTTCTGTCTCTTCTACCACATCCTGCGTTAATTCAGCTGTTTCTTCAAGTTTTGTCTCTTCCTTGCCACAGCCGATAAGTAAGAGTATCACGATCAATACTAATACAAGTTTTCCCTTTATTTTCATCTCGATTTCTCCATTCTTTTATATTGTTCCAAGCCTTTACGTTCATTATTTTACTACCCCAATTTTTCCTTTACAATATGGGGCAAAAAGTGTGACAAACAATTTTAATCATGTTCAAATCTCGAATAACAACTTCCTAATCATCGCCCCTAATCATTTTCTGGTCTTTCTTGACGATGGTTAAAAATACGTCTATAATAAATTTATATTTTCATTTGGCCAGATATTATTTTTAAAACTCCATATACTTCTTTTGAAAGGATGATAACCATGACATATATTAGAAGAGCTGCTGAAGACACTATTATGCAGATTTCCGAAATGTTTCCTGTACTTCTGGTAACCGGCCCCAGGCAGGTAGGAAAGACAACCTTATTGCAAATGCTTTCAGATATGCAGCGGGAGCAGGGTATAGAGCGCAAATATGTGACACTGGATGATCCCGACATAAGATATCTGGCAAAGCGTGACCCAGCTCTGTTTTTACAGAGATATACTCCTCCGGTGCTGATCGACGAAATTCAATATGCAACAGAACTGCTGCCTTATATTAAAATGAGCGTAGATCGTTCCAAGAAAAAGGGAGACTTCTGGATAACGGGTTCCCAGGTATTCCGCCTTATGAACAACGTAAGCGAAAGTCTCGCCGGGCGTGTAGGTATCGTGAATATACTGGGACTGTCCGACGCAGAAATATATCAAATACCAAGCGAACCCTTTTCTACAGACACAAAGCGGCTGATAAAGCGCCTGGCTGACGTAACCCCCCGTGGAATAAACGAAATCTATCAGCGGATATTCAGAGGTTCCATGCCGGAACTTTACGCTGACGGGAAAATTGACCCCGAAACCTATTATCGTTCCTATGTTGATACTTATTTACAAAGAGATATTCGTGACCTTGCCCAAGTTGCCGACGAAATGCAGTTTTATAATTTTATGACAGTTGTTGCCGCCCATACATCAAGGCCAATTGTATACGGGGAACTGGCGGACGCTGCGGGTATCTCCGCTCCTACGGCAAAAAAGTGGCTGTCTATTTTAGTATCGTCCCATATTATTGCACTCGTACAGCCTTACCATAACAATGTACTGAAACGTGTTGTAAAAATGCCTCTTCTCCATTTTTTGGATACAGGTCTGGCTGCTTACCTGCTAAAATGGGGAAACCCTGAAGCATTGGAAAAAGGCGCCATGTCCGGTGCATTTTTTGAAAGCTATGTATTTTCAGAAATTTATAAAAGCTATCTGAATGCCGGAAAAGAACCTCCGATTTTTTACTACAGAGATAAAGACCAAAAGGAAATCGATTTATTGATTTATCAGAACGGAATACTATCGCCCATAGAAATTAAAAAAGCAGCTTCTCCCGGGAAAACTGCCATAAAAAATTTTCGTGTTCTGGAACCTGTAAATAAAGCCGATACCTTTGATGGATTAGAAACACTAAAGGTAGAAATCGGAACAGGAAGCGTCATCTGCATGGCAAATGATCTGCTTCCTGTTGATGAAAAGAACTGGTTTGTACCGGTCTGGCTGCTTTAATATTGAAAAATCACAAAACGCTTTTTTCCGTCTACATCTGATAAAACAGCAGGTTATCATTGAGTTCTTCCGTGATCTCTCCTCCTGCCTGGGTGTATTTATTGTACAACCCGTTGTACCTCTGCAGTTTCTTGGCATTATCCGCCTCAAACTTCGTGATGGAGGTCTGATACAGCGGATTGGCCTTTAATTCGTCACGGACAGTCTTTATAAAGGGACAATAACGGACCAGAATGTCCCTTGCGATCTTATTAAGCCTGAAACTTCCTTTGGATTCAAACTTGATCCAGTTGATATAATCCTTTACAAATACCTCGCGGTAATTATTTTTCGCCTGCGCCAACGTGGCTTTAAGCTTCTCCTTGGCCTCTGTGGACAGATCCCGGTTATTGCGGTAGAACTGAATATAAGTACAGTATTCTGCCGTAAGAGATTTTTCCCTTACATCGTTCCAGTGAACGCCTTCCAGCCTGCGGCACATTTCCCAGCGATAACGACCGATCGTCTCAAGCATAAGTTCATTCAAATCAACGGCAGTGAAAACAGGGAACATAAAACGTGCCGGCGTATCGCTCTTAACGCCTGATATTTCCTGCCACATCATAGCCTTTGTTCCTGCATTGGGCATCAGAACTATATCGGGCAGGATTTCCTTCATGATACGGTCGCTGTTTATGCCCTTTGCCGGATCTGAAAAAGGAACTTCCCGGTAAAATATGGAATAATCCAGCTTCCTGACTTCATTTAAAGCCTCTTCCAGCTTTTCTGCCGTTACCAACATCTTATCAATGGAGTTAAGCAGGTCGTTCTCACATAAAACCGGACAGAAGGTGGAAATCTTTCCGTAGGTCGTTTTATTGACCGTTGCAAACATATTCTGAATCTCAAACTGAACCCGCATACTATGGTTCTCAAAGTATTCCGGTATCTGCTCCTTGGTAATCTTCCCGTTTTTATACAGATCCGCCAAATGTGCAGAATAGCTCATATCAAACTGATTCTTGGAAGGCTCCTTCTCTCCTCTGTAAATACACTTGAGCCATTCGTAAATCGTATAAATATGATCCGAACTGCAGATATCCAGATGGGCACACAGAGCATAAAGAGCCTTGGCATGCTCCTCCCCTACATAGGATAAATCCATAAAACCGAAATTTAAGAACATCTCCAGGACCGGAGTCAGAGTGCTTTCATCCTTTACGGCCTTCATAAAGACCTTATAGTAGATCTCATAAAATACCGTGGTAATACTCCTTCTAAGGGAATAAGCGTCCTTATCGCTTGAAAGCATATCCGGAAGATTTCTGTACGCAATGATCCGTTCGCTGATATTTTCCATCTCATCATACTCGTAGCCGGCATACTTGAGAATATGGTTCAAAGCGTCTACCGAAGTGATATCCATTTCCGCTCTCGCTGTTCCGCTTTCTACAGCTTCCGCCTGATCTCCTGCATAATCATAAGCGTTAAATTCCTTTAACCGTCTTTGAACCAGTTTTTCATCATACACATTCAGCTTTTCGGCAAACTTGATGATCAGATTGATTTTTTCCTTTACTTCCGTGATCTCATATTTCTTCCCATACATCTGGATCGACAGATCAAAATAGAGCTTGAAAAGATCATTTCTGGATTCGGTAAGCAGAATATCTTTATTATAAGATAAATAGGATTCCATCTCCCTGATACCCTGTGCAAACCTGCGCATCTGTGCAGCCGCTTCCATGATCGCTCCTACCGTAAGACCGTCATCCTTTTCCATGAGCTGTAAATATTCCTGCATATAAGTCTTTACCAGGCTCATGCTGTTATTTACTTCCCAGGCTTCCGCCTTATGCTGCATGACCAGCGGATTAAAATGTTCCATTCCGGGAAAGCTCTGTCCCTCCACTTTGTACTTGCTGCAAAACGTTACGTAATCATTATATGTATTTTCCACAAACATATGGAACTGTCGCGCCTTACTATACAGATCAGAATAAAGCGTCAGCAGATTATGCCGCTGTTCAATAGCCGTCCGTAGGAATATATTGCGGATTCTTTCCTGCCCTGTCAGTATATTCATTAAATCCTTTGTGCTTTCGCAGACAAAAGCTGCCAGTGTGGCATCTTCGCCGACGATATAATCACACAAAAATATATCCTTCTCCAAAATGCCGATGATCGCATTTTTTTCCAGGCGAACCTCTGAAAAATCAAACTTCTGTATTACTGTGCCTTCCTGCACCAGATACCAGTACTTTACTTTATCATTTTTTCTGGCAATAACCTGCCCGTTCTGAACTTTTATAACCTTCATATGAATCCTCTCAAATGTCTTTTTATGCCTTAATTATTATGTTATCGCTTTCCTTTTATAATCCCAGCCAATTCCTTATCCGACTTTCAGATAGATCATTGCCGTTAACTGCCTCTGATACCTTTGCGCCCGGTGCACTTTTTTGGATATCCTGGGCGCTGTTCCCTGTTCCTCCGCCGCCATTGGTCACAAAAATATCTATTTTCTTGCCCTGTAGATCATATTCCTCTAAAAATGACAGAACCGGCATCGGACAGGTACTGCACCAGTTGGGAAATCCCAGAATGATCCTGTCATAACTGCTCATATCCTCCACTTTTCCTGTAAGCCCGGGCCTTGCATTCTCCTGCAGCTCCTTTCTTGCTTCGTCCACACACTTCTGATAATCTGCGGAATAAGGGGTTACCGTCTGAATTTCAAACAAATCCGCTTCCGCAATCTTTGCCACCTTCTCTGCCGCTGCTTTTGCATTTCCGGAATAGCTAAAATAAGCCACCAATGTTTTTGACATATCAGTATTCTCCTTTGCACTTTGTACCGTAAGTATAACACATTTATTTGCGCAAAAAAACCCCATGAGTCCATAGTGCTATTTTCCTATTTTTAATATAAACAGCAATTCTTTGCTTCCATTCTTGTTTTCCTTTCCGGTAACCTGATAATTATATTTCTTCCTTTTGATCTCAACCTTCCCGTATTTTGAAAGCATCGCCTCAACCTCTTCCGGATTTGGCCTGAC
>ULTO01030411.1_pt1 | contig 16449 bp, 20 predicted proteins | sample 1957601 | NCBI WGS metagenome assembly ULTO01 (sample SAMEA4835734, study PRJEB28245) | human gut metagenome | biome: gut microbiome; material: fecal sample | place: Denmark | collected 2008 | reverse complement strand
GGGCATGACCGCCGATTTCAGCTGGACACGCAGCGCCCGCATCTATCACGATATCTATTCCAAGCTGTAAGGAGACAATCGCATATGACCTATACCAAGCATGACATGAAGGAGGCTATCATCCGCAAGCTGCGGCTGAACTATGGCTGCACCGAGCAGCAGGCCAGCGACGGCGAGATGCTGAAGGCCTGCGCCATGGTGCTGCGCGACATCATGGTGGAGCACGGGGTGGAGACCCAGCAGAAGGCCGCCCGTGAGGGCGCCCGCCGGGTGCACTATCTGTCCCTGGAGTTCCTGATGGGCCGCAGCCTGATGAAGAACGCCTATAACCTGAACGTGCTGCCCCAGCTGCAGGAGGCCATTGAGGAGCTGGGCTTCAAGGCGGCGGACATCTTCGACATGGAGCCGGACGCGGGTCTGGGCAACGGCGGCCTGGGCCGCCTGGCTGCCTGCTATCTGGACAGTATGACCACCCTGGAGATCCCCGCCACCGGCTACTCCATCTGCTATGAGCTGGGCCTTTTCAAGCAGAAGATCGTGGAGGGCCAGCAGGTGGAGCTGCCCGACGACTGGAAGCCCCTGGGCGACGCGTGGCTGCTGCCTAAGCCCCAGGAGACGGAGGAGGTCCACTTCGGCGGTACTGTCCGCACCCGCTGGGACAACGGCCACCTGATGGTGGTGCATGAGGACTATACCCGCGTGCTGGCGGTGCCCTGCGACATGGAGATCGCGGGCTATGACACCGACCACGTGAACACCCTGCGGCTGTGGGACGCCAAGTCCCCCAAGCCCATCGACATGAAGCTGTTCTCCCAGGGCCAGTATCTCCGCTCCGGCGAGGAGCGGGCCATGGCCGACGTGATCTCCAAGGTGCTGTATCCCGAGGACAATCACTACGAGGGCAAGTCCCTGCGGCTGAAGCAGCAGTACTTCTTCGTGTCCGCCACGGTGCAGTCCATCACCCGCCAGCATATCCAGCAGTACGGCACGCTGAAGAACTTCCACGAGAAGAACGTCATCCAGATCAACGACACCCATCCCGCCCTGGTGATCCCGGAGCTGATGCGGATCCTCATCGACGACGCGGGCCTGGGCTGGGACGAGGCGTGGGACATCACCACCCACTCCGTGGCCTACACCAACCATACGGTGCTGGCCGAGGCGCTGGAGGTCTGGCCTCAGCAGCTCTTTGAGACGCTGCTGCCCCGGGTGTGGCAGATCCTCACCGAGATCGCCCGCCGCTATCAGGAAAAGATCACCGAGTTCTATCGCGGTAACATGGACAAGGTGGCCCGCATGGCCGTCATCTGGGACGGCGCGGTGCGGATGGCCAACCTGTGCATCGCCGGCGGTATGGCCGTCAACGGCGTCAGCGCCCTGCACTCGGACATCCTCCGGAAGGACGTGTTCCGCGACCAGTGCGTCATGGAGCCGGACAAGTTCAAGAACGTCACCAACGGCGTGGATCACCGCCGCTGGCTCAGCCAGATCAATCCCGGTCTGGACGCCCTGCTGAAGGACACCGTGGGCGAGGGCTATCTGACCCACGCCGGTGAGATGAAGGGCCTGGAGCGCTGGGCCGACGACAAGGAGGTGCTGCTGCGGCTGGGCCAGATCAAGAAGGCCAACAAGGACGCCTTCGCCAAGTGGGCCTATCGCCAGCAGGGCGTGGTGCTGAACACCGACGGCATCTTCGACGTGCAGGTGAAGCGTCTGCATGAGTACAAGCGGCAGTTGATGAACGCCCTGCACATCATCTATCTCTATCAGCAGCTGCGGGACGATCCCGACATGGCCTTCATGCCCCACACCTTCCTGTTCGGCGCCAAGGCCGCGCCCGGCTACGCCGTGGCCAAGCGGATCATCCATCTCATCAACTCCCTGGCCAACGAGATCAACAACGACCCCGTGTGCAAGGATAAGCTGCAGGTGGTGTTCCTGGAGAACTACCGCGTCTCCATGGCGGAGATGCTGATGCCCGCCAGTGAGGTGAGCCAGCAGATCTCCACCGCCGGCAAGGAGGCCAGCGGCACCGGCAACATGAAGTTCATGATGAACGGTGCCCTGACCGTGGGTACGCTGGACGGCGCCAACGTGGAGATGCACCAGGTGCTGGGCGACGAGAACATGTTCCTGTTCGGCCTGCACTCTGATGAGGTGGCCCATTTGCAGCACAGCTACGATCCCCATCTGCTGTATGACCGGGATCCCATGCTGCGCCGGGTGGTGGATCAGCTGAAAAGCGGATTCTCCGACGGCGTCAGCTACGAGGATCTGTGGCAGCGGCTGGTGTTCGGCGCGGACTGCCCGCCGGATCAGTATATGCTGCTGGCGGATCTGCCCACCTATGCCGAGGCGGAGCAGCGGATGGTGCACGCCTATGCCGACCGGGAGAACTGGAACCGCATGAGCCTGATCAACATCGCCCGCAGCGGCATCTTCGCCGCCGACCGCTCCATCGCCGACTATGCCGACACCATCTGGCATGTGCCGTATAAGAAGTAAATCATAAAAGCAAAGCCTGCGAGCGTGCTCGCAGGCTTTGCTTTTATGGAAAACTATTGGATGAAAAGGGAGCTCAGCCCCATCACACCGACCAGCAGGAAGGTGATGCCGCCGGCGCGGAGACTGATCCTGTACCACTTGGAGGGCTCACCGGGCGTGTTAGATTTCCAGCCCTCGGTCAGGTCATAGATCTCCTCGGGAAAGCGCAGCATCAGAAAACCGATGACCAGAAATAACAGGCTTAACAGTATCAACATTGCGCACCTCCTTTATCAATAGTTGGGGTCTTGCAGCTCCTTTTTGATCTGGACGAAGGCGGCGTCCTCGCCCTGCTCCTTCAGCATCAGGAGCCACCGGTCCAGCAGGGCCGCCGTGTCGGCGTGCATATAGCGCCCGGCGTCGGTGTGCTTCAGATCCTTGCTGCGCTGGTAGTACGTCCAGGGGGAGGCGCCGGTATATTTCTCCTTCTGATAGACCCGGCAGGCGGCGATGCGGTCGCAGAACATCTCGGCCACATACCTCTTGGGCATCTTGCACCCGCCGATGTACACGCTGCCGTCCTCACGGAGGCAGTAGTCGATCCAGTACTCAAAATGGTGGCGGTTGCGGCCCTTGTGGTGGAGCCACGACAGGCTGACGCCGTTGGCGATGCGCTCGGCGTCGTTGGGGCTGCGGTTGCCCTGGTAGTATTTCACGCTGCGCCAGAACTCGGTGGGGCTGTATTTGCTCAGGTCGTGGGTCAAACCCTGCCAGACCAGCCCCAGCTTCAGGCAGTAGTGCCGCACCAGACGGCGGTGGGTATTGACGGTGTGCAGATGGTCGAAAAGGTGCATGGCGCGGCCTCCTTTGAAAGGGTGTGGCAACAGTATAGCACACTTTTCCGCGCCTGCATAGAAAAAGAGCGGCGAAATCTTCTTCGCCGCTCTTTTTATCAGAAAAGATCTTGGTAAACTCCGGGGAATTTACAGGTTCTTCTCGTAGGACTCGATCATCTTCTTGACCATCTGGCCGCCGACGGAGCCGGCCTCGCGGCTGGTCAGGTCGCCGTTGTAACCGTTCTTCAGGTTGACGCCCACCTCATTGGCGGCCTCCATCTTGAACTTATCCATAGCGGCACGGGCCTCGGGAACGTTCAGCTTGTTGGTGTTCTTAGCAGACATGATTGAAATCTCCTTTCTTGTGTTGGTCAAGCAAAAGCTTGTCGATTGGGTATCGCAATGCTAGATTTCCCTTATGTCTGCGCAATATGCGCTTTTTGCCGCTGGTATTTTTTTCTGGTACGCAGCCGTCAGCCGCGGAGGAGCCAACGGGCCAGGCCGAGCGCGAACAGATGCAGCGGATAATACAGATAAAAGAGCCACTTCATCGCACGGTTGAGCCCCGGCGTCTTTCCCCGCCGGCCGTTATACAGGCACAGCAGCGGGATCGCCAGCACGACGCACAGCTGCAGAAGGCCGTATACACGATCCAGCGCCAGAAAATACACCAGCGCATAGAGCGTCACATAAAACAGGCACCAGACGATCTGCTTTCTGGCGTCTCCCCTGTTTGTGCCGATGGAAAGGATGCAGAGGGACGCGATACAGCTCCAGTCCGCTGGGAAGGTGATGACGCAGATCAGCAGGATGCCCGCCACCTTCACCGGCGTGGCAAGCCTTTTGCTGTCATTGATCCACAGCATAAGAAGGCCGCCCAGCAGCGACCAGACCACACTGGTCTGGTTCAGGAAGGATCCGTAATAAAACGGGATAAAGGAATGACAATCCACAAAGTCGTTGGAGGCAAACAGGTAGGCGAAATGCGAGACCACGGCCAACAGCAGCAGACGCAGGGCATATTTCTCTTTGCTATGGGTATAGTGATAGCCCTCGGCAACGAAAAAACACATGACCGGGCAGGTGAGCCGGCCGATGATATGCATGATGACCGGCACGGCAGCCCGGTCATAGCCGGGGAAAAGAAGCCACGCCAGATGATCCGCCGTCATGGCCAGAATGGCGATCAGCTTGAGGGCATTGCCGTCAAGCACCCGGTACTTGGTCAATTTGGAATTTTCTGTCATATCGTCATCTTCCCCACGCGTTTTCTTTCCATTGTAGTACACCGGGTGAGAGAGCGCAAGCCCGTTCCGCGCTGTGATGCGTTCTTGACCGACTGGCCCGAAAGATTTGCAGAAAGTTCACAACCCGGGGGTAGTATTTTCGCAGCTTGGTGGTACAATACACTGTGACAAATGCCACAGTGTCAAGGAGGGTATCATGCAAGTTGTCAAAGCGTTTATCAAGGAGCATCCCCACATGTGGTGGGGGCTGTTTCTGCCGGCCTATCTGGCGGCGTTCTTCACCATTGAAAAATATGTGACGGGCCCCTATTGGGCCACACAGCTTCCCGTGGACAGCCTGATTCCGTTCTGCCCCTACTTTATCGTGTTCTACATGAGCTGGAGCCCGCTGCTGGCGGTGCTGGGCATCTACCTGATCCTAAAGGACGCCGAGGGCTTCCGCCGGTATATCTGGATGCTGGCGCTGTCCTTCTTCAGCGCCACGGTGTTCTGCATTCTGGTGCCCAACTGCCAGGAGCTGCGCCCGGCGGATCTGGAGGTAACGGACATCTTCACCTGGGCGGTCCAGCTCACCTATGACCTGGACACCAACACCAACGTGTTCCCCAGCGTCCATGTGCTGGGCGTCGTAGCGGCGGTGTCCTCCGTATGGGAGACGCCGGGCCTGCGGAGGACCTGGTGGCGCTGGGCCGCCGCGGCCTACGGCCTGGTGATCATCGCCGCCACGCTGCTGGTGAAGCAGCACGCCCTGCTGGACGTGGCGGCGGCCATCCCCTGGGGACTGCTGTCCTATTTCATCGTATACCATGTGATCGGACGGCGGCGGGATACCCTGCTGGACCTGCGGCTGCAGCGGGAATAGATCACAGAAAAAACAGCCATAGAAAGAGAGAGGGCGAGACAAATGATAAGATCACCGCTTCTGGAGGGCGTCAGCCCCCAGGAATACCAGACCATGCACGCATGCCTGGGCGTGTATGAGCAGAGCTTCCGGCCCGACGACGTGATCTATGATTTCGGCGACGGCCGCCGGATGCTGGGCATCGTATCCCAGGGCAGCGCCGTGGTGGAGCGGATCGACCGGGAGGGCGGCCGCGCCATTCTGGAGCATCTGGGCCCCGGCGGCGTGTTCGGCGAAATGATGATGTTCAAGGCGGCGGGGGACGACAGCGTGGTGGTGCGGGCTGCCGCGCCCACGCGGGTCAGCTTCCTGCGCTCTGAGGCGGTCATGCGCCGGTGTGAGCACGCCTGTGCCTGCCACAGCCGCATGGTGGAGAACCTGTTCCGTCTGGTGACGGAGAAGGCCACGTCCCTGTCCGAGCGGGTGGAGGTGCTCAGCCGCCGCTCCATCCGGGAGAAACTGCTGCGCTACTTCCAGCTGCAGGCAGCCAAGGGCCATGGCCCGTCGTTCCAGCTGCCCTTCTCCCTCAGCGCCCTGGCGGACTATATCTCCGCCGACCGCAGCGCCATGATGCGGGAGCTGAAGAAAATGCGGGAGGAGATGCTGGTGACCATCACCGGCCGCCAGGTAACGCTGTCATAGTAAAACGCAACCACCCGTCCGAAGCGCAGCTCCGGGTGGGTGGTTGTTTGTTTTCGGTGCATTACCAGCGGTGCATATTCTTCTCAAACTTCTCTGTATAAGCGTGCTTCAACTCGTCGGCGGTGATGCCGTAGCAGAGCATCACGTCATTATAGTACATGAGTACATCCGTCATCGCCATTCTCCTTCGTCTATCGAGGCCAGATCGATCCAATACCGCTGAACGATCCCGCGCTCTCCCGAACCGAGATCCTCGGTCACTTCATTCTCCAGCTTCCCGCCGTTTTTGATTATGGTTCGCCGGGAGGCTTCGTTGTCCTTATCGCAGACCACCAGAACGCGGCCTTCACCATAGGCCCGGCAGGCCGGCAGGATCAGCTTCAGCATCTCGCCGGCATATCCCTTGCGCCGCTCTGACGGCAGAACGCTGTAGCCGATATTCCCTCCGTATTGTAAAAGAAACGGGGATAGCGGGTGCCGGAAATCAATGAAGCCAACGACCTTATCATCGCTCTGCCGCACCGCCAGAAATACCTCGGAAGGGACATAGCCATCGCCATATCTCCGCTTCAGCCGGTTTTCGAAATCGACCCATTCCTCAAATGAAGCGACGCTTTCAAGTCCCGCGCATCCGTCGAAGCCGTCATGGCTGGCAAGCATCTCTTCTCTGCCCCGCATAACCTGCTCCGCATATTGCCGCGTTGGCCGTATCAGCTTCAGATCCATCTTCATTTCCCCCTCCTGTTTTCCATTTCACCCACATTATACCACCATACCCCGCAAACGGCAATGCCGCGGGCTATTGTCCGGCGAATTGCCCGTCAATTCCTGTCAAAAGTGTGTAAGATGTGCATTGACGGCGTCCTATGTTCGTGATAAAATAAACAAAGTTCCCGGCGTCACCTGCGAAAAGGGCGCAGGTAAGGAAAAAACAGAAATGAGGGAGTAAGTATGTATCGCATCGTGAAAAAGGAAGCGCTGAAACCCACTGTGATCCTCTATGAGATCGAGGCACCCATGGTGGCCAAGAAGGCGCAGCCCGGCCAGTTCATCATTCTGCGCGTGGATGAGAATGGTGAGCGTATCCCCATTACGATCCATGACTATGACCGCGAGAAGGGCACCGTTACCATCATCGTTCAGACGGTGGGCGCCACCACCGAGAAGCTGAGCCACAAGCAGCAGGGCGATTGCCTGCATGACTTTGTGGGCCCGCTGGGCCGTCCCACCGAGACCGAGGGTAAGAAGAAGGTCTGCGTGGTCGGCGGCGGCGTTGGCTGCGCCATCGCATACCCCGTTCTGAAGAAGTTCCATGACTGCGGCGCGGAGGTCCACGCTGTGGTGGGCTTCAAGAACAAGGACGTGGTCATTCTGGAGGATAAGTTCAAGGCTGTCTCCAGCGTGCTGAAGGTCTGCACCAACGACGGTTCCTATGGCCAGAAGGGCCTGGTCACCGAGGCGCTGAAGGAGCTGCTGGACGCCGGCAACGTGTATGACGAGATCTTCGCCATCGGCCCCATGATCATGATGAAATTCGTTTCCAAGACCACCGAGCCTTACGGCGTGCCCACCACCGTGTCCATGAGCCCCATCATGATCGACGGTACCGGCATGTGCGGCGGCTGCCGCCTGACCGTGGGCGGCGAGACCAAGTTCGCCTGCGTGGACGGCCCCGACTTCGACGGCCATCAGGTGGACTGGGATCTGGCTGTCAAGCGCAATCAGATGTATCACGACTTCGAGGTGCGCAAGCATGAGGAAGTCTGCAATCTGTACAAGCAGGAGGTAAAGTGATCATGGCGAATATGAGCTTGAAGAAGAACGAGATGCCCTCTCAGGACCCCAATGTCCGCAATAAAAACTTCCTGGAAGTGGCCCTGGGCTACACCGAGGAGCAGGCCCTGGACGAGGCTGCCCGCTGCCTCAACTGCAAGAATCATCCCTGTGTGGACGGCTGCCCCGTCAACGTCCGCATTCCCGAGTTTATCCAGAAAATCGTGGAGAAGGACTATGAGGGCGCCTATCAGGTGATCCATCAGACCAGCTCCCTGCCCGCCGTGTGCGGCCGTGTCTGCCCCCAGGAGAGCCAGTGCGAAATGCACTGCGTCCGCGGCAAGAAGGGCGACCCCGTGGGTATCGGCCGTCTGGAGCGTTTTGTGGCCGACTGGCACAACGCCCACAGCACCGAGGCTGCCACCAAGCCCGAGTCCAACGGCCACAAGGTGGCCATCGTGGGTTCCGGCCCTGCGGGCCTGACCTGCGCCGGCGACCTGGCCAAAAAGGGCTATGAGGTCACCGTGTTTGAGGCGCTGCACCTGGCCGGCGGCGTGCTGGTGTACGGCATCCCCGAGTTCCGTCTGCCCAAGGCCATCGTCCAGAAGGAAGTGGACGGGTTGAAGGCCATGGGCGTCAAGGTGGAGACCAACACCGTGGTGGGCCGCACCATCACCATCGACGAGCTGATGGAGGAGAACGGCTTCGAGGCCGTGTTCATCGGCTCCGGCGCGGGCCTGCCCATGTTCATGCACATCCCCGGCGAGAACCTGAAGGGCGTTTACTCCGCCAACGAGTTCCTGACCCGTATCAACCTGATGAAGGCCTATCGCGAGGACAGCGATACCCCCATCATGGATCTGAAGGGCAAGAAGGTGGCCGTGGTCGGCGGCGGCAACGTGGCTATGGACGCCGCCCGCTGCTCCAAGCGCCTGGGCGCCGAGGTCTGGGTGGTCTACCGCCGCGGTATGGAGGAGCTGCCTGCCCGTCATGAGGAAGTGGAGCACGCCATCGAGGAGGGCATCATCTTCAAGACCCTGAACAACCCCATCCAGATCAACGGCGACGAGCAGGACTGCGTCAAGTCCATGACCTGCATCGAGATGGAGCTGGGTGAGCCGGACGCCTCCGGCCGCCGCCGTCCCATCGAGAAGAAGGGCAGCGAGTTCGAGCTGCCTGTGGACGCCGTCATCATGTCCCTGGGTACCAACCCCAACCCGCTGATCAAGAGCACCACCAAGGGTCTCGAGGTCAACAAGAAGGGCGGCATCATCGTCAACGAGGATGGCCTGACCTCCCGCCAGGCGGTCTATGCCGGCGGCGACGCCGTCACCGGCGCGGCCACCGTCATTCTGGCCATGGGTGCCGGTAAGCTGGGCGCCAAGTCCATCGACGAGTACCTGAGCAATAAGTAAGGCGGAAGCTACATAAAAAGATGAGCTGCGGAGGCAGTTCATCTTTTTGTTGTTTTTCTTTGCTGCAGCCCCTATTTTCTCCCCATGTCAACTCTGGTTGCGGATTTGGAAGCCATGATAGGTAGACTTTACATCCCGTTTCTGATAGAATAACATCAGAAACGGAAAGGAGAAGCGCTCATGACCTTTGGTGAAAAGCTGCAGGCCCTGCGCAAGGCGCGGGGATGGAGCCAGGAGGAACTGGCCACGCAGATCAACGTCTCCCGGCAGGCCCTGTCCAAGTGGGAGAGCGGCGCGTCGGTGCCGGACACGGAGAACGTCATCACCCTCAGCCGCCTGTTCGGCGTCACCACCGACTATCTGCTGCTGCCGGAGGGGAAAGCTGTGGTGCAGGCCGCACCCGCAGCAGCCACGCCTTCATGGCGGAAGAAATGGCTCACAAAACGGCTGGTGCTGGCGGCAGCGGGCATCATCGGCCTGATCGGCGTGGTGGCATTGAGCATCTGGGGTTCTGTCCTCCCCGACTCTCATGAAGGTTTGACCGCCATCGGCAACCTGAATTCCTACTATCACCTCTATTGGCTGACACTGCCTTTGCAGGCCATGCTTCTGTTCGGCGGCGTCGGCAGCATTTTCTATGACCGGCTGCGCCGCTTCTGGCATGAGGATGTTCTGAACGACGGAAAGGGAGCCCTCAAGCAAACATAAAAATGGCCGTCCACCGGACGGCCATTTTTTCATGCTTATTGGATCTCCTGCTCCAGCGCGTCGAACTCCGGTGTAGAGAAGAACTCGCCCAGGGTAATGCCCAGGCCGTCGCACAGGAGCTTGATGGTCAGCAGCTTGGGATTCTGGCTCTTTCCATACAGAATGTTCTTCACGCTGGAGGGCGGCAGGGCGCTGATGGACGCCAGATGATTGACGCTGATATTCCGTTCGCCGCATAGCTGCAAAATACGGTTCTTCACCGCGCTGATGGTATCCATACACACCCTCCGGCCATTTTTCTTTTAGAATAGCCGAAAAGCCTTGTCAATATAGGCTACGCATGCTACTATTAGGCTATGGATAGACGATGGGGGATAGTATGGCGGATTACCAGAAGATGTATGCGGTACTGTGTGGGGCAATAGACAATGCATTGGATGATTTACAGACCATCCCGCTGGCGTATCCCTGTGCTCGACGACTGCATGACGCGCTGATGGCTGCGGAAAAAATCTATGTGGATACAGCGCTCTATGCCACAGAGACAGAGCCTCAAAAGATTATACAGCTTAAAATCGACAAATAAAAAAGACGGCTTGCGCCGTCTTTTTTATCATGTCACCATGTTGATGATCTCCTGCATGGAGAACTGTTCCTTATAATAATTCAGCTCGCCTTCGATCAGCTCGTCCAGCACCCGCATGCCCAGCAGCTCCACCGGGGCCTTGTCGTCCGTCAGGATGTGGTCGCCGCCGGTGTAGTCCTGCAGATTCTGGGACACCTTTTCCATCATGGCGGCGTAGCTGGCGTTCTGCAGCAGCGCCCGGTTGGCGTCAAAGGTCTGGCGCAGACCGTCGGCGTCGGTGCAGAACACCACCGTGTTGGTGTTGGAGGGCACGTTGACCCAATAGGTGTGGGCGAACACGCTGGCCATGGTGTCGCACAGGTACTGGTTGATGGAGCCCTCCTGCTGGGAGGTCATGTTCAGGTTCACCACCATGACGCCGCCGGGCTTCAGGTGCCGCTGCACCTGGGTGAAGAACTCCACGCTGGAGAGCTGGAAGGGGATGGTGATGTCCTGATAGGCGTCCACCATGATCACGTCAAACTGCTCCTGGGAGGCGGTCAGATACGCCCGGCCGTCCTCCACCGCCACCTCCACGCTGTCCGGCAGGCCGAAGTACTCCGTGGCGATGTCGGCGATCTTCCGGTCGATCTCCGCGCCCTGCACCGACACGCCGGGATAGTACCGCACGCAGTAGCTGGCGTAGGTGCCGGAGCCCATGCCCAGGATCATGACGCTGCGGCTGTCGTTGTCGCTGCCGTTCATGCCCGCCATACAGGGGGCCGCCAGGGCGTAGTCATAGTACATGCCGGTCAGCTCCGTATCCTTCCGCTGGATGGACTGGACGCCGAACAGCACATTGGTGGACAGGATCGTCCGGGTATCACTGTCCTTCACCTGCAGGTAGTTGTAGATGGACTCGTCCTCCAGGGTGATGTCGCTCTCCCAGAAGGCGAAGCTGTAGGTGGGCAGGGTAAAGCACAGTCCCGCGATGACCACCGCCGCCACGACGCCCTTGATCATCCGCTTCCGGGCAAAGGCGAAGTACACGATGCTGATGGCCGCCAGCACCCCGGCGAAGATCAGGAACGTGGCCGCCGTGCCCACGGCGGGGATGGTGATAAAGGTGGGCACAAAGGTACCGATGATGCTGCCGATGGTGTTCAGGGCGTTCAGCTTGCCCACCGTCTTGCCGGTGTCGTCCAGATTGTCCACCGTGAACTTGGTCAGCGACGGCGTCACCGTGCCCAGCAGCACGCAGGGGAAGGCGAAGATGACGAGACACGCCGCCAGCGCCGCCCAGACCAGAAAGTTCTTCGTCACGAAGGTGGCCAGCAGCAGGCTGACCCCGGCGATGAGCCACCGGCCCGTAAATGGGATCAGCGCGATCCAGATGGCGGCGATGAGGATGCGGCCATAGAGCCTGTCCGGCGAGTTGGTCTTGTCCGCCAGCTTGCCGCCCCACAGATTGCCGATGGCCATGGCGATCATGATGACGCCGATGATCACCGTCCACACGATCTGGGAGGAGCTGAAATAGGGCGCCATCAACCGGCTTGCCCCCAGCTCCACCGCCATCACCGACACGCCAGCGAAGAATTCGGTGATATACAGAAATAATTTGTTGCCCATCAGCTTGTTTTCCATGCTGGTGTTCCTCCTGTTGTATGATATCGTATGTGATGCTTCCGGCCTTTACAGCGCCCGGAAGAAAACGAATGTCACGCCCCGGTTCTCCCTGTCCAGATCCCGGTCCAGCCGGAGCTGGGGATATTGCTGCAGGGCCCGGCGGGCGGTGTCGTCAAAGATGGTGAACCGTTCCCCCGGCAGATACAGCGCGATCCGCCCCTGTCCGGCGGCCTCCTCCAGATAGCGGCGGCTGGCGGTGCGGATGCGCCCGCCCTTGCCGGAGGAGCCGTAGCCGTGGATCAGCTTCATCAGGGGCGTGTTCATCTTCCGCGCCGCCTCCAGCTCAGCCTCCAGCCAACCCAGTGCCTGATCCACAGAGGGTCTCCCCTGCTCCAGATTCAGTTCCCGTACCCCTTTCACCGGCAGCCCTCCCGCAAGTATATGATACCCCAGTGTACCAGATTTTCCCGCCTATTGCAAGAACGCGGCGGATCTACTTGCAAATCCCGCCGCGATGGGGTATGATAATAAGACCTATTTTCAGAAGATCGAGGGATCCCATTATGATATACGCTCTCTATGCCGCCGTGGTGCTGGTGCTGATCGGCTGCGACCAGCTTTTGAAGGCCTGGACGGTCAGCAACCTGGCCCTGGGCGAAAGCGCGGCCTTTCTGCCGGGCCTCCTGCAGTTGACACGGGTACACAACTACGGCGCCGCCTGGTCCAGCTTCTCCGGCAAGACGGTGATGCTCATCGCCGTGACGGCGGTGCTGCTGGTGGCTGTGGCCTATCTGCTGATCCGCCGCATCGTCCGCCATCCCCTGGGCATCGCGGCGGCGCTGCTGATCCTGGGCGGCGGCGTGGGCAACATCATCGACCGCATCGCCCACGGCTATGTGGTGGATATGTTCGACCTGCTGCTGTTTGACTACCCCGTGTTCAACCTGGCCGACTGCTTCGTAGTGGTGGGCGTGATTTTGGGCGCGGTGTACTACCTGTGGTTCTACGAAAAATACGACGCAAGGAAGAAGAACGATGCATCTGACGCTGACGGCGACAAGTGAAGACCGGAACGCCCGCATTGACGCGTGGCTGGCCGCCCGTGTGGAGGGCCTGACCCGCAGTGCCGCCGCTAGGCTGCTGGAGAGCGGCGATGTGCTGGTGAACGGCGCTCCCGCCGCCAAGAACTATCGCTTGACCGGCGAGGAGACGGTGTCCGTCACCCGGCCCGAGGCGGAGGACACCGCCGTAGAGGCCCAGGATATCCCCCTGGACGTGGTGTACGAGGACGAGGACGTGATCGTGGTGAACAAACCCGTAGGGCTGGTAGTGCATCCCGCACCGGGCCATCCCGACGGCACGCTGGTCAACGCCCTGCTGCACCACTGCGGCGATTCCCTGTCCGGCATCGGCGGCGAAAAGCGCCCCGGCATCGTCCACCGTATCGACCGGGACACCAGCGGCCTGATCATCGCCGCCAAGAATGACGCCGCCCACCTGGCCCTCAGTGCCCAGCTCAGTGACCACACTTTGGCCCGCACCTACGAGTGCCTGGTGATGGGCAACCTCCGGCAGGACAGCGGCACCGTGGACGCGCCCATCGGCCGCCATCCCACCGACCGGAAAAAAATGGCCGTCAACACCCGCAATGGCCGCCGTGCCGTGACCCATTGGGAGGTCATTGCCCGGTATAACGGCGTCACCCATGTGCGCTGCCGTCTGGAGACGGGCCGCACCCATCAGATCCGCGTTCACATGGCCCACATCGGCCACCCCATCCTGGGCGACACGGTGTACGGCGCGAAAAAGCCCGTCCCCGGCCTGGCGGGCCAGTGCCTTCAGGCGGTGGAGCTGCGCTTCATCCACCCCCGCACCGGCGAACCGGTCACGGTGACCTGCCCCCGCAGCGCCGAATTTGAGCAGCAGCTCCGGAAGTACGCCGGACGCAGTTGACCCGCGGTGATATTTTTTGTATTTTTTGCGGAATAAGCCTTGACAAATCCGCTATGATACGCTATTATATTACCGTTGTCCGCGCGGTTAGCTCAGCTGGCTAGAGCACATGCTTGACGTGCATGGGGTCACAGGTTCGAGTCCTGTACCGCGCACCAGAACCTCACTTCTCCGGAAGTGAGGTTTTTTGTTTACCGTCCACGCCAAAAGGAGGCCCCTATGGAGATCATCTATCAGGATAACCGCGTCGTGGTGGCGGTCAAGCCCGCCGGGGTGCTGTCCACCGACGAGCCGAGCGGCATGCCCTCCCTGCTGCGGCAGGCGCTGGGTACCGACTGCATCCGCACCGTCCACCGGCTGGACGCCCAGACCGGCGGCGTGATGGTCTTTGCCCGCAGCCGCATGGCGGCGGCGCTGCTGTCCCGGCAGGTGCGGGAGCGGCAGTTCAGCAAATGCTATCTGGCGGTGGTGCACGGTGTGCCGCAGCCGCAAAGCGGCGAGATGCGCGATCTGCTGGGCCGGGACAGCCTCCGCCGCGTCACCTATGTGGCCGATACGCCCTCCGCCGAGACCCGCGAGGCCCTGCTGTCCTATGAGACACTGGGGACGGTCGATGGCCTCTCCCTGGTGCGGGTGCAGCTCCATACCGGCCGCACCCACCAGATCCGGGTGCAGTTTGCCTCGCGGGGCCTGCCCCTGGCTGGCGACCGAAAGTACGGCCTGCCGGAGGACGACGCCCCGCTGGCCCTGTGGGCGTATCAGCTATCCTTCACCCATCCCCAGACCGACAAGGAGATGACCTTTACCTGCCCTCCGCCGGAGACAGCGCCGTGGGTTCGCTTTGCCCTTCCCGCCGAAAAATAAGAAAGCCATAGAGAGCGGCACTCTCTATGGCTTTCTCATTTCTCTCAGTTTTCCATATTCTTTCCCAGAAAGGCCGCCACCGTTTGGGCCAGCTTGTACTCCGTCTCCCCTGCGGCCTGCTGGTCGGCGGAGAGGAACAGCACCAGGCCCAGCACGTCGCCCTCGCACAGGATGGGCGCGGCCACCGCGGCGGTGAAGCCGCTGAGACCCTCGCAGGCGGGCACGGCCTCGTCACCGCTGTCCCACAGCCAGATCTGGCGATCCTCCATGATCTGCTCCAGGGGTTGGGAGATGGTCTTGCCCAACAACTCACGCTTGCCCACACCCGCCACAGCGATGATGGCGTCACGGTCAGTGACGGCGGCGGTGAACTCCGTGCTGCGGCTGAGGGTGTCGCAGAACTGGGCGGCAAAGTCCTCCAGCCCGCCCAACAGGGAATATTTCTTGAAAATGACCTCGCCATCCTTGGTCGTATAGATCTCCAACGGGTCGCCTTCACGGATACGCATGGTGCGGCGGATCTCCTTGGGGATCACCACGCGGCCCAGATCGTCGATGCGCCGGACGATTCCGGTTGCTTTCATATATTAATTTCCTCCAGTCAAAGCAGATTTTTCATTGGTAGTATCTGCTGTGGCGGCGGTTCTATGCACAGGCAGTTTTTGGCAATGCGGTGGCATCCACCGGAAGCGCAAAGCACTGTATCGCACATTTTTGGGTAAACGCCAGACCTTCCGCGTACAGTTATAGTCCTCTGCAAATTCAGCCGCTAATAGGTTCGAATAAGATATTCGCCGTCTAAGCAAAAGAAAGCTGAAATCCATCCATTCCCCGAGGAGGCGCTTGCTCTCGCCGCAGCATTTATCCAGATGCAGGTTATGGACAACAAGACCCAGGAAGAAGTCCGGTTCATCCAGTAAATACTTTCCACGTCTGTAAGGATACCTCGCAAACACCGCGTCATATTTTCGGGGAAGTTGGCCTAGTTCTTCTTTGTGCCGCGGATAATTTGCGAGGACCTTTCTGTAGGGTTTGGCTGGCGTTCTTCTTTATTTCGGAGCAGAATTTCTTCATTCCAATGGAACGTTTTCCGGCTGCAGCACTGCCGTGGCTCCCCGCTTCAGCTCACAGGCCGTATAAGAATGTGGATTTCTTGTTTTCTGGTGTGAGATATGGTATCATAAAACACAACATTATTGAACAGCAAAAACTTGATAAACGGCGAAAAAATAATTATGAAAAGATTCGAGTAATTAAAAACCGGGATGCGTCTAGTCGCGAAAGTATCGCGGGTTTTTATCTGCTTTTAGCACCAGATGGGGAAGCTGCATCCACCGCGCGGCGGGACCGGAGCTGCTGGCCGAGTGCCGGACGCTGGGCGGCTGCGAGACCGGCGATGCCAAGATCACCAAGGCCTATCGCCTGCCCTGCC